>Ga0316191_10003072_pt1 | contig 12248 bp, 10 predicted proteins | sample Eddworburr2cm_MG_FD_204928 | JGI IMG/M metagenome (GOLD analysis project Ga0316191, IMG submission 204928) | Coastal sediment microbial communities from Maine, United States - Eddy worm burrow 2 cm | ecosystem: Environmental > Aquatic > Marine > Coastal > Sediment | place: USA: Maine...
GTTTCCGCGGAAACGTGGCTCAGTAAAAACAATGAGTTAGACGTTGACAAATCGTCGGGATTGACCGAAATCCAGGCGTGGACGAGTTTTTCAACACAATAGACCCATAGCCGAACTTTGCCCGCTGCTCGATTTAATCCTTCATTAAGCCGCCTAGCAGTACATTAATAGTGCTGTCCCTTCGCTAGGCTTACGGAAACAAACGCAACAAGCCCAAAAGTCCCGAATCGATAGTCTGCAGCAATTCGAGAGGCATCTCTGTGGAGGTAAAGATGACGAAATTACACTTGGCGGCAGCGGCGCTGCTGCTTGCACTCTCAAGTCCAGCCTTCGGGCTGTCATTTGAAAAAGTGAACCTGTCGGAAGGTGATACGGTTTCCCTTCAAGGATTCAATATTTCAACCCAAATCGCCGATCTTCCTGATTTCGACACGTATACGGTTTTGACACAGGTATTTGTTTTCAATTCGGACGAAGAACTGTTTTTCTGGAACTGTGATGCGGCGTTCTATAACTGGGGCCACTTTGACGGGATCAATATTAAGTACCTGGTGCCCGATGTTTATCAATTCAGCGACGAGCCAACGCCATCCAGACTGCATGTGGTTGCGAAAGTTGGTGATCTCAGCAAAGTCTGGGATCCCGAAATCAGGTACCCGGCGGTGGCTGGCGATGACATTCTAGTGAAACTGTTTATCTATGGATTCGATAAGACGCATAACTGGCATGAGGCCAAGACGGAAGTGATAGTGACAGTCGAATGACTGATTTTGGCGCCAAGAGCGCATGAAATCCCCGCCACCATGCGGGGCTCTTATCTATTCATTGACTTCCGCTCCTGACCGAATCCTGACCGCAGCCCCTCCTGGTCGAGGGGCTGTTTATATCTGAGAAGCAGATGTTGGCTATTAGTCGTCGACCAGGGCGGCTAACGACCCAGAAAAGAACAAAACTCAGGTTCGTACCAGATGACAGAAAGCGACCTGAAGTGCAGCATCAGCTGGTAAACTTTCTGACTACGGTCGGTGAGGTACGCCTCACCAGGAGCGAAAGTCATTACTCAGCAAGCGGTAGAGCGAATGGCTCCAAGCCTGTTCAGAGTACTTGCAAATGGGATTTGATGTATGAGAGCAAAAGCTCAAAGACATGTTCGTGGCTCAATTATCCGGTTTTCGTTGGTTTTCTTTTTAGCAATTGCATTTCTGTCCGGTTGCGCGGGTAACAGCTACACGGCTCAGGGGGCGAAGAAGGGTGCTGCGACCGGTGCGGTTTCAGGCGCAGTCGGTGGCCTGGTCACAGCCCTGGTCTTCGGCGGCGATCCAGTCGACCATGCGGCCCGTGGCGCGGTATACGGGGGAGCTGTGGGAGCTACGGCCGGCGCCATCCATGGTAGCGAAAGAGACAAGCAAGCCAGATCCCTGCAGGAAGCCGGGCTGCGGCAACTACGCCAGGATATCGGCGATGAAGCCTACCTGGGTCTGGAAGCACTGGCCGACTGCGATCACGGGTTGTCGCTGGGTCATGCAGAAAAGGCTCGAAAATCATCCAATCCCAACCATGCATTGGCTGGATTATGGCTCGAAGTACTGAATCATGCTGACCAGGGCAATTTGACCCGCATTCAGGAACTGTTTGCAGAAGTTGCAGAGAAGGATTGGGACATCGATAGCGTGTCACAGGCCCGGTCAGTCACAAGTGAATCCCTAAAGGAGTTGGAGGAAATCCGGGGGGTGTATGGTTTACCGCGCAACTGTTCCGGATAACAGATTGCGACCGAGCGATTCGCCGGGGCGCATGCTGCCAGCGATATAGATTAGGTTCGCTCCTGGCCGAGGGTGTGTGATAACTCGATAATTGATTCTGGTGACCAGATAAAGTGGCAACTGATTGCCCGCCAGCGGATCTGATTCATCATCCGGTTGGCTCGTGGAAAATCGCGATTGAAGTATTTCGAGCTTCAGGGGGAACTGAGTTGGCCTGGATCGACCGGTTTTGAGAGTAAAAAAGGGCCGTTCAGGCCCTGATCGCCTCAATCAGCGGTTTTGTACCCACCAGATTCAACATTCGCTTCAAGTTGTAGGCCAACACGTGCAGGCTCATCTCGGTACTGACCCGCGGTAATGTCCGGGTCAGGAAGTGAGTCGATCCCATCCACGCTTTCAGTGTTCCGAACGGATGCTCGACCGTAGCGCGTCGTAGCCGCATCATATCGGCACTGCGCTCCAACCGGGCCCGGGCCCGATCAACCACCGCCTCGTGCTCCCAGCGGGTCATTCGTCGATGTCTGCCGGTCGTACATTGCGGCTTGAGTTGGCAGGTTCCACACTGATCGGACCAGTAACGATGCAGCGTCATGTCCTTCTCCTCGCTGGTCAGGCGGCGTGCCATCCGCTGCCCTGCCGGGCGTTCGTACTCGTCGTCTGCGGCGATGTAACGGAACACACTGCGGTCGAACTTGCCCAGGGCTTTGTTGGGCGAGGTGCTGGAGTTGGGAACATAGGTCGTGATGCCAGCCTCTTCGCAGGCCTTGAGTTCCAGGTTGCGATAATAGCCGCGGTCTGCGACCACACTCAGCTCATCCACATCGAGGGCATCTTTGGCCTGCTGCGCCATCCGGGTCAGTTGCCGCCGGTCGCTACCGGCATTGGTGACCTCGTGCGCCACGATCAGGTGGTGCTCGGTATCCACTGCAGCCTGAACGTTGTAGCCGACCACGCCCGAGCCGCGGTGGTTCATCGAGCGGGCGTCGGGGTCAGTCAATGAGATCTGCTGGCCCGGAGTTTTGAGCATCCGGGCCTCAACTTTTTCTAGCCGCGCCATCTCCTGCTTCAAGGCCGTGATCTTATCCTCCAGGCGCTGAGTCTTGTCTTCGGCCGGTTCCTGCCGGTCGGCCTCGGCCAGCAGTTGCAAGTAGCGGTCGATGGTCGCATCCACTTCGGCAATGCGCCGCTTCATCTTGGCCCGGGTGAAGTTACGGTCGCGGTTATTGACCGCTTTGAACTTGCTGCCATCAATGGCCACGAAGGCGTTAGCGAACAGGTTGAGGTTGCGGCACAGGATGACGAACTGGCGGCACACCAGGCGAATCGGAACGCCGTTGTCCTTACGAAAGTCGGCGATGGTCTTGAAGTCTGGTGCCAGGCGGCCCGTTAGCCACATCAGTTCCACGTTACGTTGCGCTTCGCGTTCCAGCCGGCGGCTGGAGTGCACCCGGTTGAGATAACCGTAGACAAACAGTTTGAGCATGGTGGCTGGGTGATAGGCTGGCCGGCCCGTGTCATTCGGTAGCGTCTTGAAACCCAGCCCAGACAAGTCGAGTTCATCAATGAAGACATCAATGACTCTAACGGCGCTGTCTTCAGCGACGTAATCATCGAGGCGTTCGGGAAACAAGGTGGCTTGAGAGCGATCCTCGCCTTGAATAAATCCGCTCATCCAATGGTCCCTCACTGGGAAAGCTAAATTATATCCGGTGGAGAGTTTTCACACAGCCTCGGCCAGGAGCAGAACTGATCGGTTAAGCCGAAAGGTTTCGTGTGAGTTAATTGAGATCCAACCTGGCGACGAGGTCCACGTAGCGTGGATCGTCACGGACGCCTTCGAGAATGGGATCGATCCCTAAATCAAGAAGACCTTGTTCTCGACTAGTCCAGGCGGACTCCAAAAATCTGAACGCTGTGTCTGCGTCCCCCCTGAACGCATGCAAGGTGCCCAGCCAGTAGTCGCAGCAGTTTTGGCTCAGTGTCTCGAAGTCTTCGAGCGCTTCGATCGCAGCAGGCTCCTCTCCCGCTGCGGTGTGCGCGATCACCAGTCCATAAAGCCGGAAAACCGGGTTTGGCTCGAGCTCGATTTCATGCAAGGCCCCGGCATGGTCGCCTTGCAGGGCACGTATTCGGCCAATTGCCAGGTGCGCAAACTCGATCCGGGGATTTACGGCCAGGGCGTGCCGGTAGGCTTCAATCGCCTCCCTGAATCGTTTCGCCTGGTAATATCGCTGGCCCAGCAAATAATGCAGGCGGGCGTACGTAACGTCGTGCGCCGCCGCAACCGCAAGTAACCGGATGGATTTGTCCAGATCGCCGTGTATCGCGCTCAGTAAAGAACTGAAGACCAGCAGGTACTCATTTCCGGGTGCAACGGACAGTCCTTGTTCCAGAAGCGCACGGGCTTCTGTCCAGTTCCAGTCCACGAATATTGCGACCGCGACTGATGCGGCAACTGCTTCGGGAAGCGTCGGATCCAGTTGCAGAGCCCGCCGAGCCAGATCGCGGGCGCTATTCGGACCGTCCAGTTGTCCCGTTGCAGCCGTTACGGGCCCGCCAATGCGGCACAGTGCGAGTTCGGCGAGGGCCGCTGAGAATTGCGGTTCGATATCGACTGCCCGCTCCAGCGCCGTTGACGCGGCAATAAAATCATGGCCAGTGCGCCGCAGTCTCTTTCCTTCCAGATAAAGCCGATACGCGACCGGATCGATCTCATCGGTCCATGGAGAGCTTGCATCCGTGTTTTCCTGGCCGCTTTTGCGAGCCTCGTCTACGGTCGCCGTTGACATCAGTTCAGTCGACTGCCTTCCACCATCGCTCCCCGATCGGAGCACGATTCCGATGGCAATCATCGATATGACGAAAGCGGATCCAGCCAGAACAATCGTCATTCGTCTTGGCCGGGGCAACCGGCTTGGCTGCGTTGCGAGGTCGAGGCGCTCTACGTTTGCATTGATGCCATATCCGCGCCCGCGGGCCACGCGAATCAGGCAGCATTCCGGATCATCATCATTGAGTGCTGAACGCAGCAACCCAATGCGCTTCTTGACCGTCTCCGGCTCGACCACGATGTCGGGCCATACTTCGCGCATCAGCGTTTTCTTGGACACGATTGCGGGCGCGCGACGCAACAGGGTCACCAGAACGTCGAACGAAAGTTCCGTAAGGTGAACCTCTTCGCCGCCGCGAACGACCCGTCGGGCCTGGACATCGACTTCCAGATCCCCAACCCGATATTGCTCAGTTGCCGCACGGTTCTGCGATGACGACGGATTGGACAGCATGGTACCCTCCGGCGCATCCGTATCCGTAGAACATACTAGCCGCTGGGGCGCCTTCGCGAAAGCTTCCCCCAACCTTCACGATTCTTCACTGGCGCAGCTCGGGCGCGCCATGATACTCCCTGCGAATACAGGTGGGCTGCATCTATTTCTCAGGTGCGGGACGTTCCTATCGCTGAGTGCTATTTGCGGGGAGGAGAATCATGAGAAAGCTTCATTTATTGGCCATAGCGACCATTTTCACCATTGGCACCCACAGTACTCTCGCTGATCCAGGTTTGGTCCTCTTTGACGGCTGGGTGGAGGAATCGAACGTGCCCATTGAGGAAAGTCTTGGCGGTGTGGACGACAACCCCTGCGGCTTCCCGGTCTTCGTAGACGCTCTGTACCATGAAACGGACAAGGCCTATTTCGACGAGGACGGCAACCTGATCGAGCTTCGGTTCTGGGTCCGCCGGGGCACCTATTGGTATTACGCCCCTTCGGTAAGTGAGGTCGTTCTGGAAGAAAAGAATACCAGCTACTCCGCCAGCCTGAACCTGGTCACCGGAAGCCTCCTTGTGCGTGGCAACGGTTTCCACCTGACGTTTCCCAGGATAGGAAACCTCGTCCGTACCACGGGAATCTGGGAATTCGATTTCTTTACCGAAGAATTCCTCGGCGGAAACGGCAATCAGATTGTCTATCCTGATGGGGACTGGTCCGCATTCTGTAATGCCCTGGCGAGCGACTGAGATTCCAACCAGCGTTTGTCGAAACCCGGACAAATGCTTTCTTTGGAGCCGCTCCCTGACGCAGAGCGGCTCTTTTTTGAGGGAAGCAATCGTTATTCATCGTTCTAAGATTGAGATGCCGCCAAACCGCCTGTTGACGAGCGCTGGCGCGCTGCTGCCCCGACCCGTGTGCCGTTTCGGGTCGACCCTGCCATCGCTACGATAGTCAGCCTGGTGCAGTAAACGGGTACAAAACAGAATTAGGTTCAACAGACGAATATGACCAGCATTTCGGTTAGGCTATTAGGTAAATGAAATGTCCGATAATTCTATTGGTCTGGTTGATGACTTTAAGCACCAATGCCAAAGCATTGGAGGAAAAACCGATCGGCCTGGATGATCTGCGCTGGAAGTACCGAGTCATCCTGGTTTCTGCGCATGAACCACACATGTCCAATGCCCTGGCCAACCTGAACGAATTCGCGGCAGAAATTGAAGAACGAGATATTGCTTGGTTCGTGCTTGGCGATGATGAGTTGCATACCAATTACAAAGGAAAATTGATACACACGCTGCGCGAACAGATTGTTGATCGCTACTTGACACCTGTGCCGAGCGAAACATCTGTGCTGCTGGTCGGTAAGGACGGCACCCTGAAATCTCGTTCGTCAGACCTGAACCTTGAAGCTACGTTTGGCCTGATCGACCAAATGCCCATGCGACGCGAGGAAATGCTGCGAAAGAGCAACGAAGGTTGATGTTTTCATCCCATCACGGCCAGCGGCTCAGTTTTCTGCATAGGGTGTTCCTTTATACCGTGGTCCCAGTTCCGCGTCGGGTCGGCAGCGGTCCTTAGCCTACCACCCCCAAGAATGACCGCTTCCGGGCGGATAGCGGAACTGAATCAGTGCCAGGCACAGCTATCGGCGACGACTGCTTCCGGACATAGGCGAAATTAGGCGGGCGCATGTGGCGCCGGACCAGTTTTCTGGACATGCGTCTACTTGCGAGATATCTGCCAGAGACCTGGTTTCACTTTTCGACCGACGCGTTAGGGTCGCGAATTTGCTGACGTTTCCTATATTCGTCGGTTATGCTGACTCGATGCAGCCCAAAGCGCGCGAAAATATCAGCTCACTGCGCCTGATGGGCGAAGCGCTGGCCATCGTGCTCAGCATCCTGCTCGCCTTCGCTATCGACGCCTGGTGGCAGGACCGCGCCGAGTACCGCGAAGAGACCAGAGCCCTGCGCGCCCTGCGCGACGAGTTCGAAGTCAACCGCGAGTTGCTGGCGAAATTCGTTGCATTTCACTCGGATCTCCACGCCTCTGCACTAGCCATCCTGCAACTTGCCGCTGACCCGACCGCAGAAATTGCCACCGAAGAAGTGGACCGGATGATTGTTGATGTCACCTGGTGGGGTAGTTTCTTCAGTTTCGAGTCGGCAGCGCTCGACGCCGTTATCCTTGGCGCGAAACTCGACTTGCTGAATAACGAGGCGCTGCGGCGGATGCTTGCAGACTGGCGCGGTCAATTGGCTTCGACCTCAGCTCAAAACACCCAGGAATTTGAACACTATTTTGGTGTTCTAATGCCCATTCTCAGGCCCCGGGCCAACTTGGCGCAGATCTCAAATGCTTCGCTGAATGTGCCGGGTGATTTCTTTGACGATCCCGGTGTCATTCTGCCGATACCGGCCGGCCGCGTGGACCACAGGGCCCTCATCAGCGACAGGGAATTCCAGAACGCGGTGGTGGAGAAGGCTTGGATCGAGGAGGACATGCTGCGCCAGTACGGGATTCTGGAACCAAAAATCGAGAAGCTGCTGGAGACGCTGAACAGCGAAATTGCCGGCCGCGAAGACTAACGCTGTAACGTTTGCGGCATTACATTCCGGGCTCGGCATTGGAAAGCAGGGACTGCTTTGGGTCGTTAAGAGAAACTGAAGGAACGTTTCACTGAGTTTCCGTTATGGGGCAAAGAGCGGCCCTTAGGACCGCTCGTCGCCAACATCCTCAAATCTCGGTCTGCTCTGCAATTTCCAGGGCATCGTCCAGTTCGATGCCAAGGTATCGAACAGTGCTTTCCACTTTGGCGTGGCCCAGTAGAAGTTGGACGGCTCGCAAGTTTTTGGTGCGTCGGTAGATCAAGGTTGCTTTTGTCCGCCGCAAGGAATGCGTGCCGTAAGCTGCAGGGTCCAGCCCAATGTCCGCAACCCAGAACTTCAGCAGTTTGGCGTACTGCCGCGTCGAGATATGGGTGCTCTGATCTTCACGACTGGGAAACAGATAGTCATGAGGTCGGAGACCTTTCAGATCGAGCCATTGGCCAATCGCGACTCTCGACTGTTCAGTGATCTCAAACTGCACTGGCCGCTTGGTCTTACGCTGGATGGTCATTGCTCTTCGCCCGATTCGATTTGCCTGGGTTACGTCGCGCACCCGCAGCCTGACCAAGTCACAGGCGCGCAGCTTGCTGTCTATAGCCAGGTTGAATAGAGCGAGATCGCGCACGCGGTTTTGAAGCTGCAGACGGACCCGAATGGCCCATATTTCATTTCGCTTCAATGGAGGCTTCTGGCCCGTAACATGGCCTTTGTTCCAGGGCGCTTGGCTTGGTTTGTGCGTCAGTAAGTGTTGCATGGCGGTTCTCCTATGCGACAGAAAGGAGAACCATTGTTGCTAAATGGGCCAATTACCGCTTCCGACCTATTGTGTTGAAAAACTCGTCCACGCCTGGATTTCGGTCAATCCCGACGATTTGTCAACGTCTAACTCATTGTTTTTACTGAGCCACGTTTCCGCGGAAACGTCGAAACCTGCGGAATTGGGAGTTTTTCAACACAATATGCTAGGAAGCAGAACTCGCGCTGGCTTGCCGGCTAAGGCCGCTTACGACCCGAAGCAGTCATTGCTCATTCCCCTGACTCGGATGCAACGCTTCAAACGCGCATACGCCATCGACATCGAGGTCTGTCCCGATTGCGGCGGTACACTGCGCGTGATTGCCTGTATCGAGGAGTCGGCATTGATTGCTAGGATTGTGGGGCATGTGCGGCAACGCGAGGGGTTGAATGGCCACCTGACGCGCGCTCCTCCCGGACAGCAAGAGGTAACGTTCAACTTGAATTAACGTTGCGGGGGTGGGTCAGCGCAGGGGAGGGTTCGGCTGCGATGTGGGATTAGAGTCATCGCAGGTTGTTGAGAGCGCATGCAGTTGCCTTCCCGGCGAAGATCCCAATGGTCCAGGGGACGCCAGAGTCGCATCTGCGGTCAGAAACAAACCCCGATACTTGTCAGAATGCCTAGAAAGGTAGTTAATATTTCCTATGCGCCCAAGGTGGTTGACGGCATTTTCCAGTTGTTATTCGCGATGTTGGGCTCCCGGTGGGCTTCAGGTGACTGACTCTTCTCGGGGAGAAATGGCAAGTAAGCCAGCAGTCTCCACCATATCCGACCCCTATTAAGTTGGCCCATTTTCGTTCTTACTCCGACCCCGCCTGCGCCGTCGCAATCGCATTGGCGCGGAACAAAATGTGCGCTGATTGCAGGATCTTCATTCGCAATTGCTCGTTGTAATCAGGGCGCTCAGCCAGAAATTCATTCACCGTCTCAACCGCCGATGTCGTGCGGTAGTTCGTCAGCGTCGCATTGAGCCACCGCTTGGGGAAAAAGATATCCCCGGTTACCTGGATCTCTTCAAGCAGTTCCAGGCCTGGCTGGATATATCGCTCGGAGCGTGCTGTCCTGAGCGGGTGGTGCAGGTTCCGGAGGGCATCCAACACCCAGGACTCGGTGGACCGGTTGGCCTCGTCCGCGAGGGATTCGAAGAATGCGTCCCTGACCTTGGGGTCTGCCGACAACGATGGCAAGGTGAACTGCAGTTTTCTCAGATTGTCCGGGTTTTCCGTCCGCGCCATCTGAAAACCGAGGATATCGCTCGCCTGGCCGGGTAACTTGATCGCCAAGGCCCGGGTGATTTGAATCAGGTCATTTTCCGACAGCGGCAGCCTGTCGACCTGCATTTCTCCCGACCAGACACCCTGCAGTCGCGCCAGAGCGTCAGGGGTTATCGCCACATCGGAGAAGGCCTCGAAAAACACTTTTCTGATGCTGGGCTCATCGCTTGTGAGCATCGAATCCCACAGAGCCTGTTCGAGGGTGGCTGCGCTGCTGTCGCGATCCTGGATGGGCAGGAACAGCCAGTACGTGTTCTGCATTTGAGTCAGCGCCAGGTTGAGTATGAGGGCGTTGTCCTCCTTCTGGACGATATCGAGGAGTTCCCGAAAATACGACTGTGGCGCGGGTCCCAGCCCGGCCAGCAGCCCTTCGTACAGGTTGATCAGCAATGCGGCGCGATCGACCTCGCTGTGCTCCGACCATGTCTGGAGCAAGCCAAAGTCTGCTGGAACCAGCCCGTAGCGGAATGGGCCGCCTTCGCCCTCCGCCGGCGTGTTCCACTGGCCTTGGATTGCTTCCCGGCCGGGAGTGTTGACCCAGACCTCGCTCCAGGCCCGTAGGTTTTCGTCCGATTTCGCGTCGAGGATTTCGATCAGGGAGGGCCAGGTCGCGTTCGAAAAGGCAAATCGGCCAAGATATTGGCGCATGCCCTCGCGGAAGCGATCCTCCCCGATCAGCTTTTCCAGCTTGCGCATCATGATTGGCGCCTTTTGATAGATGATCGCGCCATACAATTGACCAGCCTGGTTCATGTTATCCAGGTGCTGACGGATTGGGTTGGCGCCGGCCGTGCGATCGACGGAATAGGCATCTGGATAATGGGAAACCAGAAAGTTCAGGTCGTGGTTGATCTGCGGAAAGCTCGGATAGACGATCTTGGCGGCCATGAAATTTGCGAAGACTTCCTTGGTCCATACATCGTTGAACCAGTCCATGGTGACCAGGTTGCCAAACCACATGTGCGCCGTTTCATGCGCGATAAGGCTCGCGCGGTCCAGCAATTGTGGGTCGGAGGGCGCCTCTTCCAGGAACAGAATTGATGCGTCGTATTGGATGGCCCCGGTGTGTTCCATGCCGCCGTAGGGGTGCGCAGGGATCAGGGCGAAACCGAACTGGGCGTAGGGGTAGTCGATGCCGGTGTAATCCTCAAGCCAGTCGAGCGCGGCGGCATGCAGGTTGAACATCTCATCGATGTTCCGCGCGACTTTCTCCTCGTCGGTCTCGCGGTGCAGCATCGTCATTTCCCGGCCGCCGATCGTCCGCTTGACGGTCTCGAATTTTCCGGCGACGAAGGAGAACAGGTAGGAACTGATCAGCTCGGTCGGTGCGAACCGGTGGCGCATACCGCGATCGGTCTCCTCCAGCGCCTGCAAGGGCGCGCCGCCAATCGCGGTCCAGCCGGGCGGGACGGTCAGGCTGAGCTCAAAAACCGCTTTCAGGTTGGGCTGGTCGAACAGGGGAAAGGCCGTTCTCGCGCGATCCGGCACGAACAGGGTGTACAGGAACTCGGGATTGCGGTTAAGCGAGGTCGTTCCGGCCGTGAATTCGATACGGGTTTCGTTGGCGCCGGCTACCAGTTCGTCGGCAGGAATGACGATGTGCTCGTTGATGAAACGAAAGCCGGATTCCCGGCCGTTGACGGCCAATGTCCTGATGCGGTCGGGGCGCTCGCGGAAATCAAGCAGCAATGGTTGCGAAGCATCGCTAAGCTCGAAGCCGATGCGCACCGCGGCATCGATGTCTTCATCCTGGTCTTCCGGGATGGTGAAGGAAAGGTCGTACCTAATCGCGGACAGGATAGCCGCGCGTTGCTGCGCCAGGGACAAGGACACACCAGGTTCGATCGATGACCGGGTCTGACCGTAGGCAGTCATCAGGCTGAAAAGCATTGCGAGCGCACAGAGGGCGCGACGGTAAATGGGCATCGTTGGAGGGTTCCGCCCCGGGTTTCGCCCGAAACTACCCCATCGGGGGCTGCCAAGTCAAAGAGAGATAAAAACGATAAGCGCATTGGCCTTGAATTCGTGCAAGAAATGCACTCGCAAGGTCAGTTGGGCTCTACAGATAGGAAGAATGAACTACATGTTGCCCGCTTCGGGCAAGTATGGTCGCCTGGGGCAGGCGGTAAATCTGTTCCCTTTGACTGGCCGACAATTGACCTGGAGGCCACTGAATCCGCAATCTGGTGGTCCACTCTGATTCGTGAACAGCAGGAATCCGGCGACTGCGAGGCGACAAAGGGGGAGCCGTCTGTACGGTTGTGAGAGTACCCCGGGGCCGTGCCCGGGCCGGCTTCTTCGCACCGGGCTGCGCTCGGTTGCAGGGCCGCTTTTGGCTGGTTTGAGAACTGAACTCCCCTGAGATTCACATCCAGGGGAGTTCTGCTATGCGCTGGGAAGCAGAAACTGCGCTCGCCCGCCTACGAGGGGCCATTATCGACCCATAGGCGAACTCGTCTGATTTTTAATGCAAGCACCGCAGCAAGGGACGCGCCGCCAGATCATTTGTCTACATTTAGCTTACTGAGAATGTG
>Ga0316191_10003073_pt1 | contig 12247 bp, 4 predicted proteins | sample Eddworburr2cm_MG_FD_204928 | JGI IMG/M metagenome (GOLD analysis project Ga0316191, IMG submission 204928) | Coastal sediment microbial communities from Maine, United States - Eddy worm burrow 2 cm | ecosystem: Environmental > Aquatic > Marine > Coastal > Sediment | place: USA: Maine | collected...
GTGCTCTTTTGAGCTTTGTGCCGATCGTAATGGTGGACGTAGGTATCAGCGGCAATAAGATTCTGATAGCCTCCTGAGGTCGCTCGTTTGCAAAAATCTTCAATAACGACTTCTTCTGAAGCAAATTGTTCATCAAAATATCCGATTTTATCGACCAATTCACGTGGGAAAGCCAGACAAAAATTGGAAAGTTTTTGGGTGGTCACCCGTCTATATTGGTATTGTTCATAAAACGCTTTGGCAGCGGATTCAAACTCAACCCGGTCTGCTTCGTCGAAAGGAATCATCTGCTGGATGCCCTCTGTCCGGTTGGACATGGGACCCACAATGCCGATATTCGGCACAAGGTCGATACACATTTTAAATGCTTTGAGCCAGCCTTCCGGCAACACCACATCATTGTGCGTTAGAACAATCATTTCACCGCTGGTTTTTTGGACCGCCTGGTTGAGAAGTTCGGCCCGGCCCGCCTGCCTGGCACCCTCAATGATGCGGAAATGTTCGTTATCCTTTACGAGTTGTTGCACCCATTTGAGTATGCCTTTAGTGGCCCCACGATTGATAAACAGTATTTCATGGGATTCTGGAGTATTCACCACAAGACTTCTAATACATTCTTTGACACAGTTCTGAATTCCATCAAGGCTGACAATAATGGATGCGGTTGCTGCTCGGTTTTCGGATGTCGATCGATCCGGCTCAAAATCATTGGATTCATCAACCTTAGCGGATAAAACCGAAACCGTATTTACAGATTCAGACAGCGACAAATCCATTTTTAGGGGTTGTTTATCCAGCACCTGGAGATTGCTGCTAGCATCTTCATTGCCAGGCTCCAGCTCCAGCACCCGATGATAAAACTCTTTGGCATCACCCGGCCTTTCCAATGCTTCGCAAATTCGGCCGGTCGCCAGCAAAGTATCAATGTCCCTGGGATGAGTGGTCAAAATGCCTACATAAATGTTAAGCGCTTCTTCGATGCGCCCAAGCTCAAGACAGAAAAAATCGGCCAGGTTCTTCTGAAAAGTAATATTTTCGGGCATCATCTCAACGGCGCGTTCATAATGATGCCGCGCTTTTTCTTTGTCGCCGGTATGATAATAAAGGACTCCCAGATCATTGTACGCCAGGGCATAATCCGGAAATTTCTCAAGCAAGCCCTCCAACGCGGCAATAGCTCGGTGGGGATTGCCATTGTTCAGCACTGGTTGAACCTCGTGGTAAAGCGCTTCCGGCGTATTGGCCGCTGAATTGCCCGCTTCGATCGAGTTTAATTTGTCCAGGAATTGCCGAGCATCTTGATGCCCGGGTTCGATTTCCAATACTCGGCGATAAAATACTTCGGCGTCTTGAAACCTTTCCAACGCAACACATATATGACCGGTTATCAGCAGTATTTCGACATCTTGTGGGTTCGCTTCTAAAATTTTTACGTAGATTCTTAATGCATCCTCAACCCGGCCCATTTCAACATAGTAAAAATCGGCCAGATTCTTCTGGAAAATCAAGTTCCCGGTATCGAGTCGCACTGCGTTTTCATAGAATTTTAGGGACTTTTCCTTGTCTCCGGCGTTGTAGTACAAGACCCCCAAGTCGTTGAAAGTCAGCGCGAAATCAGGAAAAGCGGCAGCCAGTTTTTCTAGCTCTTTGATTGTTTCTTCAGGTTGTTTATTTCCGATCTCGGCTTGGATATTTCGATAGATTGTCTCAGGGGATTTCGTATTCTCGCTCCTTGGTTCACTAGAAACCGGTGATGAGCTGGCCTGAATGCGTCTAATGATTTTACCGCAAGATCGGGCATTTCTGTACATATTTAGAATTTTCTGGTTTTCTTCCCTTTGCTTTTCCCGATTGGAATGTTCAATACTGCCCTTAGATCTTAAGTAGAGCCCCAGCTGAACCGGAAGATGCATAAAGGAGTGACTTTGAGAAATTCGCAACCAAAATTCATAGTCTCCTGAAGTAATAAATGAATCATCAAAATAGCCATATTCATTATGAACATTTCTGCGCCACATCGGCTGGGGGCCCACAAAGCACCCTTTATTCATCAAATCTTCCCTGTTGAAGTTTAACCAGTTAAAATATCCAACCGGGGTGCAGCATCCAAAGGTCTCATTTTCGGTTTCCGTTATAATGACATTTGCATACACCAGAGCAGTCTCAGGGTAGGCTTCAAGGAAGTTCACCATGACTTCAAGTGCGTCATGGCGGTGTCGGTCATCGGTGTTGGCGTTAGTAATATATTTACCGGTTGCTGCCTTTATACCGCGATTCCAGGCGGCATAGACTGTTTCACGGCAATCTGTGCGGATATATTTGACGTTTGAATACTTTTCTTGAAAATCTTTTACGATGGCTTCTTCGTTCTGTTCCGATCCGCTATTGACGACGATGATTTCCAAATCATCGGAGATAGTCTGGTTTTCTAAATCGTCCAGGCAGCCCTTAATATATTTTTCGGCATTGAAAGTAGAAACTATTGCGGAAACTCGGGGTTGTTGATGCGCGTTGGTAGGGACAGCTTTTTTCCTGGTGTAATAATTTTTTGAATCGTTTTTATCATTTATGACATGCTCGACGTGACCGGATCCATCGACTGTCTTCAAAACTTTGGATTCGATATCGATGTTGTTAATGACATCGACAATTCGCTCTGCTGCCGCCTTCCAAGTAAAAGTTTTTGCACGGATCAATCCAGTTCTCTTAAGATTTTCTCGAACATCCCTATCGTGGACAAGGCTAACGGCCTCTTGTATGTCTTCCATTTGACTGGACTCCACATAGAGCGCCGCCTCTCCGCAGACTTCCGGAATAGCAGCCGATTTTGTAGTAATTACTGGACAACCACAGGCAAGTGCTTCCAGCGCGGGCAATCCGAAACCCTCATAGGAGGACAGGTATATGAGTGCGAGAGCCCCGGAATATGCGATTCGCATGTTATCGTCTTCCAGCCATTGAATGACCTGAAGCTTAACATCCCAGTAGGTTCTCTGGCCCTGTTGGTCGAGATGAGGTTCTCCCCCCACAGCAAGAATCTGCATATCTTTACGGCCTTCAATTTTTGTAAAAGCTCTGAAAAAAGTAGCTGCGTTTTTGTAATTGTCACGGTTGCCAACCATAAGAAAGTAAGGATGATTGATTTGAAAAGTTGATTTGAAAGATGTGACCTCTCTTGCAGTAGCCGGGTAAAAGCCTGAAGAAACACCGTTGTGAGAGGTTATAACCCGCTGAAAGGGAATTTGCGGATAGAACCAGAGCAAGTCTTTCTGAGTAAAATCGGATACTGCAATAAAAAAATCCGCGCTATCAATAGCACGTAACTTAGAGCGCCATTCTGGCATATTAAGGTCGAATCCCATTGCTTCGGGGATCAAATCGTGCACTGTCAGAATGTTGCGGAATCCGGGTGCTCGAGTATAATAGGTGCTCAAGAAAATGCCGCAATTTAATTGGCGGCAAACCCGACTAAGCATCGCATCATCCTCATCCAATACATTATCTGGCCCCAAGTGATACAACGGAATTTCTATTTCCCTCAGCCCAGCGATTTTTGCCGAATGAGGACCTCTCCGCAATAATATAACAGGTCGGTCACCCATCATTTTTAAGAGGTTAGGTAGTAGATTCCGCCACACCCTTAATATCCCCAAAGGCCTTTGGGTCTGCAATTGAAAAATGACGCCGTCGATAACTACCGGTGATTTTTTCGTAACCAAATGATCGGGTTGAATTTCAACCCGAGGGATTTTCCACTCCACCGGTTCGACGTTGCGGCCAATGTTTTTGTTTTCAACGCGATCGACTCGAGTGTTATCGTTTACCCAATGGAAATATTCGCGCAGATAAACAGGAAATCGATCCTCTTTTTGAAGCGACTGCCATTGAGACACGGCGTTTTGGTAGCCGTAATAGATTTCTTTGAATTTCACCTGGGCTTCGGTTGCATATGCGTAATGTGTGAATACGAGACCTTCTGCGGCGGTCTCCTCATGACGGAAAGGATTTATTTTGGCCGCATCAACCCAACGGTTTCCCTGCAGGGAAGCTAGGCATGGCGGTTCATGGGAGAGCCATTTCATTCCAGTCTCAAATCGCCATACCCGCAACCATTCATATGAATTGTTGTGACTGTATGAATTCGGAGTTATTGTGACCAAATTGGGCCCGACAAAGAAATGACAATGGAAATAGGCCGCTGTCTTTTCTGGATATTTTTCGAACATCCGTTTTAAGTTACAAATTTGTTCCGCTGTCCAAAGTTCATCCGAATCAATTTGCCACAAAATGCATGGCTCCTTAATTCGGCCAAGCGGGGCATTCACCATTTCAAGTTTGCCGTCCCAAAAAGCGCCCTCGCCGTTTCGATACAAAGTAATTCGATCAGGATGTTCATTAGCAAGACGGTCTAAATATTCACTAGTCCCATCGTTGCTCAAACCAAATTGGTGCAGAGAGTGTTCTACCCGGCCTCCGTTTTGAGAACACCAGGATGTGTCGTGTTTCAAGTCTGCTACCCCTTCGATGATATGCCAGTGCCAATCCAATGGAAGTCTTTTGAAAATATCGATATGATGGCGAATGAATGGTTGACCGTTTAGGACTATGGTAAAAAAATGAATCGGAAGTTCTTCTGCATTTCGTCTAAAAATCGCATAACCATTCCTTAATTCATGATTCTCATGTACGAGGTGATAGCCGGGATCCTTCATTAAGCGAATATAATTGTTATAATTTTTAAAAGCATTGATATCATCCAGCATGATAATTTTTGCCCCGTAGATCTCATCTAATTCAGCCTCACCGGTAAATTCTGAACCATCGATTAGAACCATTCCAAAATTGCGGATGTTATAATCTCTTTTTATTTTTTGTATGCCGTCAACAGCAACGCCTGAATTCTTTAAATATAAAATATCTTGGCGAAGCCAATCAACCACCTCTTCGATAGGATAATTATTCAGCGCTGAACCAGTCGTGTTGTAGAATTGGATGAGTTGAGTTTCAGTTGGAAATTTATTGATTGAGACGGATGAAATGTTATAGCACTTTACGAGCGGTTGGTTCTTGTATCTGTTTTGCAATTTAGCATATCTTGATTTTGAAATTTCCATGCAGAAAAGTTTGGGTTTTTTGGGATTATTTTTTAATCCAGAAACAAAAGCTTCAGTGCTTCCTTCACCAGCAGATGAGCCTATCTCTAAGACATTATCTATATCTTCTTCTTGTGCGAGCTTTTGAATTATGTAATAAAATTCATCATCTTTAATTTCCGGTGGAATAATATTTTCAAGGACAGATTCTTTTTCTATTTTCCTATCTTTTAACGAAGTCATCAAATCTCCAATCCTTACAGAATAATTTGTCCATACCTCAGAAAGTGGGACCAACACCGTTTCCATAAACCAAGTATCAATTCCATATTCAGTCGCTTTGTAAGTAATAGAATTCAAGCAGAAAACATGCCAAATCTATAAATTTTATATTTATAATAATTTTATATACTTAAGCCGAATAAAAAAATGATCTGTAAATAATTGTCAATAATGTGACGGGCAATTATAATAATTTTCCTATCTAATAGTAAAATAGTGCCACAATAAAATTAAATTAGTGTAAGTTGCTGAAACTAATGACAAATAAAAAATCTAAAGATATTTGGTCAATCTGCCGATAAAAATGAATAGGAGTTTAGGTGGATAGGTACAAATATGGAACTTCCTGGCGTTGGAAATACAGACATCTTCTCGGCCACGATCCAGCAGACGGCTCAGCTGGAATCGTTGGCCAATGTTGCGCTTTCAAAGGGTATCGATCTGTATATGCGGCAGGACTATGAAGGGGCCATAAAAGAATTTCGTCGATCCGTCGGTTTGGCACCGTACTCATCCTATTCAACCGATGCAACCACCTATATGGCAGACGCCTACCTGGCTCTGGGTGATACCGACGGGGCTGTCAAAGCGTATGAAGATACCCTTAAAAGAAGCCCTAATCGAGATGACATCTATATCAGTTTGGGCAACATACACTTTTCTGAAGACCAGTATGATGAAGCTGTTAAGGCCTATGAAAAAGCGGTCAAAATCTGGCCGAGCTCCGACAATCACTATGCCCTGGGACAGGCCTATTTAAATGCCGGAGAGCATACCGAGGCAGATCGGGAATTTAATACGGTCTTGCGCATGGACCCCGACAAGCCCAACGGGAACTATGGATTAGGTTTAAATTTCAGCAAACAGGGCCGCTATGAAGACGCCATTCTTCAATTCAAACAAGCAATTCGAATCGATCCCCAATTCTATGCCGGTTACGCCGAGTTGGGTTATGCCTACGCGGATCTCGGTGAAATGGATGAAGCCCAGCGTGTGGCGGACACCCTCGAGCATGTCGCACCGGATCTGGTCGACACCCTCAGCCGCTATATGTACAAGGTGGATCCACCAAAATTGATGTTCGCCTATGCCACCAGCGGATTCAATTACAACATGCCCTGGAGGACTCCCCTGTCAGCCTTGGACGGTTATTTGGCAACGCCTGATGCGGAGAAAACATTTACCATGACATTCCAGTTTGACAAAGAAATGGACCGGGAATCGGTCGAAAATATGCTGAACTGGCGTATCGGCCGTTCCACCCAGAGCGGTCCCGGCCAGGCCTACAATTTCAGCCGCCCGACTCCTGATACCGAAGTAACCTTGCCCCCCTTCCCCAAGCATGTATATTACGATCAGGACAATTTAACCGCCACCGTCTATTTTACCGTTCGGCAGAATGCGGCCGGGGATGGTACCCTTGATCCGGCCCACCTTGAGTTTAAATTCAGCGGTGAAGATGCCTTTGGGCACAAAATGGATCCTAAGTTTGACCAGTTCATGGGTTTTTCAGGGATTGCCTAAAATTATAGTTTGCTTCACTATTGCTGACCCGTTTGCCAATATTCTAAGCATGTTATCAAATCGACGCCATTCTTCCCTTTGTTCCTTGGAATCTGGAACTCTTTCGCATATTATTAAATCCATCATTTCCCGGGTCGCAGCATCTACGAAATCGTCCAATCGCCCATCGATTAAATGATCTATGGCAATTTGTCCAGGTTTATGCTAATAGGACCGGAAAAATCGGCATCTTTATGTTTTTCAGATAGTTGTCGGTGGGGCAGCCTTGATCCGGTCATCTGGTATTTGCTTACTATGAATTTAAACTCCAGTGACCGAAGGCTGAAACCGACCGCAGAAAAAATGGAGCAGATCCAATGGACACCAAATTACCAAATGATAAGCAGTCCACTGCGAGCAACCTTGTCGAATTGGAGGAGGTTAACGCTATATACCTCCTGCTGATGAATCTGTCCGGTGACGGAATCATCATCGTTCAGGACGGTGTCATAAAAGAAAGCAATCCTTGCATGGCAAGATTATGCGGCTATCACCGGGAATCAATGCGGGATACCGCCCTGGTCGAATATTTCCCGTCTGACGAAAATCCTGGCCTGGATGTGCGGATAGATATTGCCGACCAGGGGTCCGGCGAGTCACTGGTGCGGGAAGCCACCCTGGCGTGCAAAAACGGGCAGAATTTAAAAGTTGAAATCACCGCAGCCGGATGCACCCTGCAGCACAAACCGGCAAGCTTATTCGTTGTCAGGGACATATCGGATCGCCTCACAGCCAGAGAAAGCCTTGAAAAAGCCGGTAAACTGGACGCCATTGCCGCCCTGTCCGGCGGCATCGCCCATGATTATAACAACCTGCTAACCGCCATCATCGGCAACATCACCCTGGCCCAAACCCATTTGAATTCCAGGGACAAGCCCTTTCGATTGTTGGGTCATGCCTTGGTAGCCTCCAAAACCGCCAAGAATTTAACCCAGAAATTAATCACTTTTTCCAAAGGCGGATCACCACACAAGGAAATCACCGCTGTTGACCGCCTGGTTAAAAGTGCCACCGATTTCACCCTCAGCGGATCTAATATTAAGTGTAACTACTACTTTTCTCCGGATATTCGCCTGATAGATGTCGACCCGTCTCAAATCGGTCAGGCCATTCACAACATGATCATGAACGCCAGGGAGTCTATGCAGGAGGGCGGCATTATTAAGGTTACGGCCTCAAATGTTAAATTAGCCGATGAGGTTGCCACCCTGGTTGAAGGCGACTATGTAAAAATATCGATTGCCGATCAGGGAAGCGGCATTCCCGAAAAGGAATTCGACAAGATATTTGACCCTTATTACTCGACCAAAGAAATGGGCAATATCAAGGGGACCGGCCTCGGTTTGTCCATCTGCCGTTCGATTATCAGAAAGCACGGCGGTGAGGTCACGGTGGCGTCGCGAATGGGAGTTGGAACCACCATGCATTTATATCTCCCGGCAGCAGATCCAGAATCACTGGAGCAAACGGTTGGCGACAAAACCGGCGAAACAGCACGGATATTTGGCGAAGGAAAAATTCTGGTCATGGATGATGAGCAGATGATCCGCGAACTTGCCGGCGAGATTCTGTGGCATCTTGGCTATGAGGTTGAATTTGCCGGAGCCGGTGATGAAGCGGTCGCACTTTATAAAGCAGCGCTGAAAACCGCCCGACCATTTAATGCGGTTATTCTCGATTTGACGGTGCGGGGCGGCATGGGGGGTAAAGAAGCCATTCAAAGGCTGATCGAAATTGATCCCGACGTCAAAGGCATTGTATCCAGTGGATATTCCGATGACCCGGGCATGACCGATTTCAGAAAATACGGCTTCAGAGGTGTCGCGGCCAAGCCGTATACCCTGCAGGAACTGGGGGAAAAATTGAGCCGGGTGTTGAAAGGCTAAATCGGGTTGCGGGTTACGATACTGGATGCTGGATACTCGCTGGCGGACAGAAATTCCGAACCTTTGGAGTTGCATTTATCGAGCATCGAGAATCCAGAATCGAGCATCGCGAGTTACTGGCAGCTAGCTTCTGGCTCCTGGATAGTCAATTAGTCAAATAGACTAAAATCCTTCACACTATTTAACTAATCAACTATTCAACGAATCAACTATCTATCTTTTATCAACGCCAACGCCGCCTCAAATTTCGCGTTTATCGCCAAAGACATATCCGCCGCCGCCTCAAGAAGCACCCCGGCGTCATCTTTACCGTTTGCCTTTGCTTTTTCGGCCCAATTCCTGTAATTTAATGCATGATCCTGATTGTGTTTGATCCAGTGATTGATCAATTTGGCCATTTTCTCATCAAATGACAGCTCGCCATGGGAATCATGGTCATGATGGTGATGGTGATGATCGTCTGACATTCAGATTCTCCTTTAGAATCATCGTTAATTTTACAAACGAAATATTGGATACGACCCTGGCATATGCAGTTTCGCTTCAATAAAAAAACCGTGCTCATCCTCCTGGTTTTGCTGGGAGGTACTGCGACCGGCGTATTAATGGGCGCCTTCTTAGCCTTCACCCACGATTTGCCCCAGATTCAAGCCCTGGAAAGCTTCAGGCCCCACACGGTTACCCGCATTTATTCTGCCAATAAAGTCCTGCTGGATGAACTCTATCTCGAAAAAAGAGATCCAGTGCCGCTGAAACAAATCCCACAGTACCTTAAAGCGGCACTGGTTGCAACAGAGGACCGCAAGTTCTTTACGCACAGCGGCGTAGACATAAAAGGAATCGCCCGGGCCATCGTTAAAGACATAAGGGCCGGCAAGTTCGTCGAGGGAGCCAGTACGATTACCCAGCAACTCGCCAAAACTTTGTTTCTGACCCCTCGTAAAACCATTGTCCGTAAAATTAAAGAAGCCATCCTGGCCTTCCAGCTGGAACGACGTTATACCAAGGATGAAATACTGGAGCTGTACTTAAACCAGGTCTATTTCGGCAGCGGCGCTTATGGTGTCGCATCGGCCGCCAGTTTATTTTTCGGTAAATCGGTTCAAGATTTAACCCTGGCCGAATGCGCCTTGATCGCCGGCATGCCAAAATCTCCCTCCCGCTACTCCCCTCTGGTGAACCAAGAGCTGGCCCTGAAACGTCGCAATATGGTTCTAAGACAAATGCGCGACACAGGCATCATTACCGCCATCGACTACGAGCAGGCCGCAAAAGAGGCAATCAATACAGACAATGCCCGTCAAAAATCAACCCGGGCGCCCTATTTTATCGAGTATGTCAAAAAAATTCTGGAGGACACCCTGAGTGCCTCAACGCTCTATAAAGGCGGACTGTCGATCTATACCACCCTTGATTACAGGCTTCAACAAGCTGCCGAAAAAGCCGTGGCAGACGGCCTTCAAGCCCTGCAAGCTAGAATGGAAAAAAACAACATCATGGGAGGTGATACCCAGGCTGCATTGGTATCGATTGGGGTGAAATCCGGTGATATTTTAGCCATGGTAGGCGGGAAAAATTTTGATGAAAGCTTTTTCAATCGGGCAACCAGTGCCCGGCGGCAGCCGGGTTCGGCTTTCAAACCCATCGTTTATGCCTACGCCATCGAACAGGGATTTGCACAAAACCGGATGCTCCTGGATGCCCCCATCGTTTTTAAGGGTGCCGACAGCGGCCAGGATTGGAACCCCCAAAATTTTTCCGAAACCTATCTGGGAGAAATTACGATGCGAAAGGCATTGGCCATCTCGCAGAACATACCGGCCGTGCGCTTAATTCAAATACTGGGTCCCAGCTCGGTATCGCGCTTTGCCCACCGTCTGGGTATTGAATCAAATCTGGGCTCCGACCTATCATTAGCCCTCGGTACATCGGAAGTAACTTTGCTGAATCTGACATCAGCCTACGCTGTTTTCGCCCGAGGCGGCAAATGGATCGCACCCTATGGGGTCATGGAAGTCACCGATCACAGGGGGCGCGTCATATGGAGCGCCAAATCTCAGAAACGATTGGTAATGACCCGGGAAGGGGCTGCCATCATAACCAACATGCTGGAAAGCGTTATTACGGAAGGAACCGGCCGTAAAGCACTTACCCTCAGGGGACCGCTTGCCGGAAAAACAGGAACCACCAATAATTATCACGACGCACTTTTTGTTGGTTATTCACCGGCAGTAGCCACCGGGGTTTGGGCCGGACTGGATTTAGGCGGGACGATGGGAGATAAGGAAACCGGCTCCCGAGCGTCACTTCCCATCTGGATTGACTTCATGGAAACCGCTCTGGCCGATGGACCCCACCAATATTTCGATCTTCCCGACAATGTCACCCAGGTACGGATGGATCCGGATACCGGCAGACTTGCATCTGAAGGGTCAAAATTCGCCGTCACCGCCCTCTTCAAAAAAGGAACAGAACCGCGATAAGCGCAAAGCGCTTAGCAATTAGCTCGTAGCTCATAGCTGGTAGTCAGAAGGATTGATTCCTTTTTCTATGAGCTACGAACTATGAGCTATGAGCTTTTTTCTAGGTGTAGATGATGTTTATCGGCAGTGGTGGATATTTCCAGATATTGGGCTTGGGCAGGATATGCTGTTCGCCAACGGTCAGCCAGTAAAGATCGGTTTTAATATCGCGCAGCTTGCCGTCTTCTGAGGGTCGCGAATGAGATGTGCGCGCATAGGTTGCCTGGAAGATACAGACACAATCCTTTTTTTTCCGGGCGACAACATAATTTTTTTTGAAGGTTTGGGGTGACAGGCCACTGGTGTCGGCAATCTGTTCGATTTCCTTTGGCGAAAACTTCATCAAAACTGCTTTAGAAACACCCCTCTCGGAAATACGAATGAGGGATCGTGTTTCACTGCTGCCGGCATATACCGTAGTTATACCGGGTATCTTTTTCATATACTGGGCCGCTACAATGGCAGCCGTTCTTCTGCCGCCCGCCATCACCGGCAGCCCATAGAATTCAAAAAATTTCTTTTGAATATCTTCAGCGTATTTATCCCCCTTCTCATAGAGATCCTTGGAAATGTAACGCAAATTCTGGGCCAGGTCTTCAGCGGCATCGGCAATGGGCCAGTCAATGCGAACATGGAAATGAGAAAGGCTGTACCTGTTTCTGGCTTTGCCGGCCGGGTCTCTTTGGATCATAAGCGCATAATCCACCGGTAATAATTGTTTTATAAAGTTATTAAAGTGGATCGACTCCAGATATTTCGCATTGCGATCGAATTTTTGTGAAAACTCCAGGGTCTTAAACCGCATCAGATTGGCTTTGGCGGTTTTGTTGTCATCGAAAAAGCGTATGTATTTTTTGTGCTCACTCGTTACAACGTCTTCAACAAATATGATTAGAAAGGC
>Ga0316191_10003074_pt1 | contig 12247 bp, 12 predicted proteins | sample Eddworburr2cm_MG_FD_204928 | JGI IMG/M metagenome (GOLD analysis project Ga0316191, IMG submission 204928) | Coastal sediment microbial communities from Maine, United States - Eddy worm burrow 2 cm | ecosystem: Environmental > Aquatic > Marine > Coastal > Sediment | place: USA: Maine...
ACCCTGCATCGCGACGCTGGACGGCGATGGCCAGAATGACCCGGCGGATATCCTTGCACTGTATAACGCGCTGGACAAGACATCTTTACCCGGCATGCTGGTGACCGGCTACCGCAAGCAGCGCCAGGATGACTGGCTAAAACGTTACTCATCCCGTATTGCCAATGCAGTGCGTGCCTGGTTACTGGGTGATGCCACGCCGGACTCGGCGTGTGGTTTGAAAGTGTTTTTACGGGATACTTTTCTTGCCTTGCCCCGTTTTGATCACATGCATCGCTACCTGCCGGCACTGGTGCAGCGACAGGGCGGCCAGGTGGTTTCTGTCGCGGTGCGACACCGGCCCCGCGTACAGGGAAAATCCAAATACGGTGTGCATGACCGTTTATGGGTCGGCCTCGTTGATCTGGCTGGAGTGCGCTGGTTGCAGCAGCGTAGCCGGCGACCGGTTGTATCCGAAATCGAATGATCGCATGACGCTACGTATCATTCTTCGCGGTCTGCTGGTCATTGCTGTGTTGCTGTTGATCGGCTACTCGCTCAGAGATGTGCTGGATCAGCAATGGGTTGATGCGCAGATACGGGGTCGGGGTGCGACCGGCGAGCTGTTGTTTGTGGTGATTTGTGTGCTGCTGGGGAGTGTCGGCCTGTCGCGCCAGGTGATTGCCTTTCTCGGCGGCTACGCCTTCGGTGTGGGTTATGGTTTTGTACTGTCGATGCTGGCAACTGTCGCCGCCTGTATGACCACCTTTTATTTATCACGCTTTCTGCTGCGTGCTTTTGTGTGGCGGCATTTCTCGGAGCGTGTTCGGCGTGTGGACGATTTTATTCGGGATAATACGTTCATGATGGCGCTGCTGTTTCGCCTGCTGCCGCTGGGCAGTAACTGGATGGTAAATATTGGCGCCGGTGCATCCGGTGTGCGCAGTGTGCCGTTTTTCGCCGGTTCGACACTGGGTTATGTGCCGCAGATGCTGATATTTTCGCTGCTTGGCAGCGGTGCACGCGTGGATGAATTCTGGCAAGTGGTGCTTGCCGTGGTGCTGTTTGTAGTGGCTGCGGTTATCGCTGCTTACCTGTTCCGGCAATACCGGCAGGGCCGGATACTGACGCGCAGCACTGGCGATAAAATCGGTGTCTAGCCTGATGCCTTTTCACCAGACTGCCGGCGGGCACGCTGCATGAATTCACGTCTGGCGTCATGGCCCGGCCTGCTGGCGCTGTGGTTGCTGGCCTGGCTGTTGTCATTGTTATCACATCCGTTGTTGCCGGTTGACGAGACACGCTATGCCACGGTTGCCTGGGAGATGTGGTTGCGCGGTGATTTTTTGGTGCCGTACCTGAACGGTGAACCCTACAGTCACAAGCCACCGCTGTTTTTCTGGCTGATTCATGCCGGCTGGTGGCTGTTTGGTGTGCAGGAGTGGGTGGTGCGTGCTGTTGCACCCCTGGCGGGATTGCTGTGTCTGCTGGCAACGTCGCAACTGGCCCGGTCGCTTTGGCCTGATGACCCGCAGGCAACCAGGCTGGCACCGTGGATCGTGTTTGGCAGTATTTTCTTCACAAGTTTTTTCAGCTGGGTACAAATCGATTTGTTGCTGGTTTTGTTTACGCTGCTGGCAATAATCGGCATTGCCCGTGCTGCGCAGGGCCGGCCGGCGGGCTGGTTGTTGACCGGTGTGGCTATTGGGCTTGGTGTACTGGCGAAAGGGCCGGTTATTTTATTACAGGTGCTACCCGTGGCACTGCTGGCACCGCTCTGGCAGCGCGAGACGGCATCATGCAGCTGGTGGCGCTGGTATGCCGGTATTGCGGCCAGCCTCGCGCTTGGCGCGATCATTGCGTTGAGCTGGGCGTTGCCGGCCGCTAATGCAGGCGGTGAGGTTTACCGCGAGGCCATTTTATGGGGACAGACCGCAGACCGACTGGTGCAGTCGTTTGCTCATGCACACCCGGTATGGTGGTATTTGCCGTGGCTGGCAGTGTTGTTTGCACCCTGGGTGCTACTGCCCTGGCTGTGGTCTGCGCTCTGGCACAGTCGTCCCTGGCGCGATGCCGGCCTGCGCCTGTGTCTGGTATGGATGGTGAGTGCCTTTATTCTCTTGAGCCTGGTGAGCGGCAAACAGCTCAAGTACCTGCTGCCGTTATTGCCTGCCTTTGCCTTGCTGCTCGCGCGCGTGATCAGCGGGCTGCAGGGTGAGATTATCCGGCGTCGTGACTGGCTGCCGGCGGCTGCGCTGCTGGTGTGCGGGCTGTTGTTGATGGTGCTGCCTGCCACCCTGAGGCAGGCTCCATGGATTGCTGACGTGCAGCCGTTGTGGGGTGGACTGCTGGTGGCGGTTGCCGTGGTATTGTTGTTGTTGCGCCCGGTAGCCGTATGCGACTATCCGCTGCGCATGAGTATCGTGTCGGTGCTGGTGACGGGCGTGGTCTATTTAGGGATCTTTCGGACCGCGGCACCTGCCTACGATTTGCAGGCGGTCAGCCGCGTGATTTCGGCAGCCCAGGCGAAGGGCCTGCGTGTTGCCAGTGTGTCGCATTATCATGGCCAGTTCGGTTTTGCCGGTCGCCTGACGCAACCGCTGGCGCAGCTCGATGCCGACAGCGCGCTTGCATGGGCCGCGCAACATCCGGATGATCTGCTGGTGGTGATTACCGGGAAACACCCTGAACAGTACCCCGTGGCGGAATTTGCCCAGCCCTACCGTAGCGAGTACCTTGCAGTCCTGACTGGCAGAGCGCTGACCGTGCACCCTGCCGTATTGCCTTGAACCACGGGCTGAAGCCAAAGTGAAACTATTACAATGACATCCACCAATCTACCCGTGCTGTTTTTGAAACGAAATGAGGACAGGCGCCTGTCCGCCGGACACCTGTGGGTCTACAGCAACGAAGTTGATACCCGGAAGTCACCGTTATCCGGGTTTGAACCGGGAAGTCTTGCGGTTATCCAGTCGGCGGCCGGCAAGACCCTCGGGGCCGGCTATGTCAACCCGCGCTCGCTGATTTGTGCGCGCCTGCTGACGCGGCGTCCACGTGCTGCACTGGATGCCGGTTTTTTCGAGCGGCGTTTGCGTTCGGCGCTGTCACTGCGCGAGTACTTGTTTGACCAGCCATACTACCGGCTGGTATTTGGTGAAAGCGATGGCTTGCCGGGCCTGGTGGTGGATCGCTATGGCAGCGTGCTGGTGGTGCAAATTACTACCGCCGGCATGGAAGCGGTACGCGATTTGTTGCTGGAGGTGCTGGATACGGTTATTTCGCCCAGCGGTATCCTGTTACGTAATGACAGTTCCGTGCGCTTGCTGGAAGGCCTGACGCAGGAAACGCAGGTTATCGGCGAGGTGCCTGAAACAGTACAACTGACCGAGGGCGGTGTGCAGTTTGAAGTACCGCTGGGCGAGGGACAGAAGACCGGCTGGTTTTATGATCAACGCAGTAATCGTCAGGCAATGCACAAGTATGTAAAAGACAGGCGTGTGCTGGATGTGTTTAGTTATATCGGCGCATGGGGTTTGCAGGCGGCAGCAGCCGGCGCAGCAGAGGTTTGTTGCGTGGATTCATCGCCGCTGGCGCAGGCATTTATGGAAAAGAATATTGCCGCCAACCGCCTGGCTGACAAAGTCCGGCTGGAAAATGGTGATGCCTTTGATGTGCTGAAAGCCCTGCAGGATACCGACCGGCGTTTTGACGTGGTGATTGTCGACCCGCCGGCGTTTATCAAGCGACGCAAGGATATCAAAACAGGAGAGCAGGGCTACGGCAGGCTGAATCGCCTCGCCCTTAAACTGTTGGCGCCGGACGGTATCCTGATATCATGTTCCTGTTCCATGCACCTGTCGGAAGAACGTTTGCAGAACATCGTGCATCAGTCAGCAGGTAAAATGGGTCGCGCGGTGCAGATACTGGAACGCGGTTTCCAGTGTATGGACCACCCGGTACACCCGGCGATACCCGAGACTGCTTATTTGAAAACACTGTTTTGCCGCGTGCCGGCCACCTAGTCATCAATAATCAAGGATCTCTATGCTGACCTATCCCGATATCAACCCGGTTGCGCTGGCCATTGGTTCTTTCGAAATACACTGGTACGGGTTGATGTACCTGGTGGCCTTCGGTGCCGGCTGGTGGCTGGGGCTGGTTCGCACCCGCAGGCCGGGTACCGGGTGGCGCGCCGAAGAGATCAGCGACCTGGTGTTTTACTTTGCACTCGGTGCAGTGCTGGGCGGGCGTATCGGCTACACGCTGTTATATAACTTTGGTGCTTTTGTTGACGACCCGTTGCTGCTGTTTCGTATCTGGGAAGGCGGCATGTCCTACCACGGTGGCATGATCGGTGTATTTGTTGCAATGGGGTTGTACGGGCGTCATACCGGCCGTAGCTTCTTCCAGGTGACCGACTACCTGGCACCACTGGTGCCGCCGGGGCTGGCGGCCGGTCGCATGGGCAATTTTATCAATGGTGAACTCTGGGGCAGCCCGACCGATTTGCCATGGGGAATGGTGTTTCCGTTTGTCGATAATCTGCCGCGGCATCCTTCCATGCTGTACGAGTTTTTCCTCGAAGGGCTGGTTTTCTTTATTATCCTGTGGGTATTTTCACGCAAACCCCGGCCAACCATGGCCGTCTCCGGCCTGTATCTGATATGTTATGGCGTGTTCCGCTTTGCGGTTGAATTCGTGCGTGTGCCGGATGCGCATATCGGTTTTCTTGCGCTGGACTGGGTGACCATGGGGCACCTGTTGTCATTTCCGATGATTGTTATTGGCGTGATATTTTTTGTGTATGCCTACCGGCGCAGCGATGGAAAAATCAGCTGGTGACGGATACCCGTCAGGTGGTAAAGGGAAATCCTTTTCCATTATGCTTGTTCCCTGAGTACCCGGGGAGAAGGCCGGGATGAAGGGAAATAATCAGGTAGTCATCCAGTTTATCCCCTCTCCCGGAGGGAGAGAGCCAACGGGACAGCAACGACAATAAATTATGAAGCAATATCTGGATTTAATGCGCCATGTGCGCGATCACGGAACCCGCAAGGAAGACCGTACCGGCACCGGTACAGTGAGTGTGTTTGGTTACCAGATGCGCTTCAACCTGGCTGACGGTTTCCCTCTGGTAACCACAAAAAAATGCCACCTGCGTTCCATCATTCATGAGTTGTTGTGGTTCCTGAAGGGTGATACCAATCTGCGCTATCTGCGAGACAACAAGGTTACTATCTGGGACGAATGGGCAGATGAGAATGGCGATCTCGGCCCGGTTTACGGGTACCAGTGGCGTTCATGGCCAACCGCGGCCGGTGACAGTATTGACCAGATCAGCCAGGTGATTGAGCAGCTGAAAAACAACCCGGATTCACGCCGCATTATCGTCAGTGCCTGGAATGTTGCAGACATCGAAAACATGGCATTGCCGCCGTGCCATGCATTTTTTCAGTTCTACGTCGCTGACGGCAAGTTGTCCTGCCAGTTGTATCAGCGCAGTGCAGATGTCTTTCTGGGTGTGCCGTTTAATATAGCGTCCTATGCGTTGCTGACCATGATGCTGGCGCAGGTGACCGGACTAGAGGCCGGTGATTTTGTGCATACCTTTGGCGATGCCCACCTGTACCTGAATCACCTGGAACAGGCCGAGCTGCAATTGTCGCGCACGCCGCACAAACTGCCGGTGATGCACATTAACCCGGCGGTGGATAATCTGTTTGCCTTTTGCTATGAGGATTTTGAATTGCAGGGATACCAGGCTGATCCGCATATAAAAGCACCTGTTGCAGTTTAGATCACCAGCCAGAGGCGCAGTAATCCTCCATCCCCCCTGACGGGGACGGGTATAAATATCGATAGAGTTTCTTATGAAAATTTCAATAATTGTTGCCATGGACAGTAACGGTGTTATCGGCAGGGAGAACGAACTGCCGTGGCATCTGCCGGCCGACTTGCAGCATTTCAAGCACACCACCATGGGCAAGCCGATACTTATGGGGCGCAAGACCTGGGAGTCCATAGGGCGGCCATTGCCCGGTCGTACCAATATTGTTATCACCCGTGACAGCGACTACCAGGCGGACGGTTGCGTGGTGGTGAATTCCATTGATGCCGCGCTGGCGGCAGCTGGTGAGCAGGACGAGGTGATGGTGATCGGTGGCGCCGAGTTCTACCGGCAGGTACTGCCACGCACTGACACGCTTTACCTGACGCGTATACACGCAAGTTTTGACGGCGATACGGTTTTTCCGGAATTGAATGCGGCCAGTTGGCATGAAGTTGAACGCAGCGACCGGACAGCGGATGAAAAAAATCCGCACGACTACAGTTTTATTCGACTCGAACGGCTTGCTGCAGACTGATTGTCTACGCCGGTGTTTTCTTGCCGCTGCAGGGCAGGCTGAACCACTGCGGTGGTGTCGTATCAATACGCAGCGCCGTCAGTTCACCTCCCCACAGGCAGGCCGTATCCAGCGGGAAAATGCCGGGGTCGTTGCGCTTGCCCAGCGTAGACCAGTGGCCAAAAATAATATTCAGTTTTTTGCTTTTACGCTTTGGTAGTTCAAACCACGGGCGGAATTCTTCGGGCTGGCTGCCGGGTGGACCCTTGTATTTAAATTTAAGTTCGCCCTGATCGTCACAGTATCGCAACCGCGTCAGGCAATTTACGGTAAAGCGCAGGCGTTTCCAGCCGCTCAGGTTTTTTGACCAGAGCTTCGGCTTGTTGCCATACATGTGTTTAATGAAGTCGATGATCCTGTCTCCGCGTAACAGGGTTTCAACTTCCTGTGCGCACTGCCGGGCTAGCTTCAGGTTCCACTGTGGCGGCAGTCCGGCATGAATCATGGTGTAGCCGAGCGCGGCATCGTGATGCAGCAGCGGTTGTTGCCGCAACCAGTTGATGAGTTCGACCCGGTCCGGCGCATTCAGAATGGCATCCAGCGTATGGTCATCTGCGTTAATCGGGTAGCCATGCGCAGCCGCAATCAAATGCAGATCATGGTTGCCAAGTACACTGATAGCGTGGTCGCCAAGAGCCTTGATGAAGCGCAGTGTTTCCAGTGACTTTGGACCGCGGTTAACAAGGTCACCGGCAAACCACAGGTGGTCATGCTGTGGACTAAATTGGATTAGCTCAAGCAGTGACTGCAGTTCATCGAAACAGCCCTGGATATCGCCAATGGCGTAGACAGCCATATGCCCGGCAGCAAGGCCTAGTGCAGGGTGCGCGGAATCGCGAGCGTGAAGGGCGGTATCTCGGCATCAAATTCATCGCCGTTATCGGTGACCATTTGATAGCTGCCCTGCATGCTGCCGACCGGCGTAGTGATCATGGCGCCGCTGGTGTACTGGAAACCCTCGCCGGGTTTCAGGTGCGGTTGTTCTCCGACGACGCCTTCACCTTTTACTTCCTGGATATTGCCGTTGGCATCGGTGATCAGCCAGTGACGTGATAACAGTTGTGCGGCTTCGCCACCTTCATTGCGAATGGTGATGGTGTAGGAGAAAACGTAGCGCTCGCTGTCGGGTTCGGACTGTCCCTCAACATAGTCTGTTTCCACTTCAACCGTAATGTGGTGTTCCTTCTGCATGTCCATAGTCATAGTCGTCAGTTTGCCAGATTCCCGGCCGCCAAGGATACCCTCTCATACCCCGGGTGACAAAATAATGGCAGCTGTTGCACTGATAAGCCGACTTTTTTCCAGTGTGCCGCCCTGGTTTGCAAAATGCTGTCTATAGTTACTGTGAGGCGTAGCGTCGGTAATGAAACAGTTCGGAGGGTGTGATGTATCTCATAACAAAAGAACACGGTGAATTGGTAGAGGTGCTTGATATTTCAGCGCTTGTTGATCCATGTCGGAATGAAATGCCAGGCAGGTACCCGCTGGACGGCGGGAAACAGCGGTCGGTTGTGCTGAAAAAGACAACATTGTCATTTCCGTCCGGCGGTGCCTTGCCGCTGTGTTGGCTGGACCCCGCTCATTTTAATAACCAATTGTAATATCTATATTTCCTGGCAGCATTGGTGCCGCAGCTGACTGGTTTTTTGTCAATCAGGTAGCAGGAAAATGCTGAAAATGTGAACGGGTGCCCGGAAATTCGGGTCGGTGTTGGCCAATATATACACAACCCTGCTGTATCAAGGTGGCTGAAGGCCCCACAGCAAGCACCGACTGAAGAGGCTGCCATGTTAAGAAACAAGCGATTTTTCCGGAAACCTGACCCTCTTCTACTGGTATCCCTGCTGGTCAGCCTGAGTGTGTTCATGACCACAGTGGTTGATGCCAGCGAGAGCTTTTTCAGTAACCCGAATCTGCCGGATCTGATTGCCGGCAATATCACGCTGACTGAAGTTGGCCGTAGCGGTGCCGGTATCCACATGTCCTTCCAGACGCCGGCCACACGGGTTGAAAATGAACGGCATGATTTACGCAATGGTAGCCAGAGTGAGGCTGACCCCGATCTTTTCCTGTCACTGCACATACCCTGGTAGCCTGTTTTTCACCGTCTGTTTCTTTACTGATTCCTGCCTTTCGCAATTTCCTGTAATCTGCCTGAAATCCACTAGGGCAGGTACTCGCAAGTTACCACTGTCCGCTGTATCGTTGCTTTATTGCGACTGCGGTTTGTTGCATTATAGAAAATCACAAACCCGACATACGTATCCAGCCTGATAACGACAGCCTTTTTGCTACCACTCTTGGCGTTTTACCGCCAGGAGCTGGAGAAAGTTGTTGTTAAAGATTGTTCGGACGTCACGATTATTACGCACCTGGTAACAAAAGATGGCAGACACATCGGAAAACGGTTCCTCGCCCCCGGGGCTTTTCCTGGCGGCTGTTGATCTCGGCTCAAACAGTTTTCATATGAAGCTTGTGCGGGCCTCGGGTGATGAACTCGAGGTGATCGATCGAATTCGTGACATGGTCAGACTGGCATCCGGTCTCGACGAGAATGTGAACCTGACAGAAGAGGCAATCGAGCGGGCGTGTCTGTGCCTGTCTCGCTTTGGTGAAAGGTTGCGGGATATTCCCGGGGCACAGGTACGCGTGGTGGGCACCAATACCTTGCGCCGTGCCGGTAATGCACGCGAATTCATGCGGCGTGCGCAGCAGGCACTGGGCCACCATATTGAAATTATTGGCGGCCAGGAGGAGGCGCGGCTGGTTTATCTGGGTGCCTCCCACAGTGTCCGGCGTATCGATGGTCGCATGCTGGTGGTTGATATTGGCGGCGGCAGTACCGAACTCATTATCGGGGAGGGCTACCAGCCGGTTCACCTGGAGAGCCTGTTTATCGGTTGCGTCAGCCTGAGTCTCAAATATTTCAGTGACGGGGTGATTACCCGAAAGAGTATGCAGAAGGCGGTGACGGCTGCACGCCTGCATATGGAACCGATGGAAAAGGCCTACCGGCGCATCGGCTGGGAGATGGCAACCGGTTCGTCCGGCACGATACGTACTATCGCGAAGGTAGTTGTCGGTCAGGGCTGGAGTGAGGATGGCATTACACCGGAGTCGCTTGAAAGTTTGCGTGCCGCCCTGATCAAGGCAGGTAACACCGATGCGCTTGATCTGAAGGGTCTGAGCAAGGATCGCACGCCGGTTTTCCCGGGTGGCGTGGCGGCACTCATTGCCGTGTTTGAAGGTTTAAAAATAAAGCGTATGTGGGCTTCTGATGGTGCGTTGCGTGAAGGTCTGCTGTATGACCTGATCGGGCGTACCGAGCATGACAGTGTGCGTGAGCAGGCAGTCAGCAGCCTGACCAGCCGCTACCAGGTTGACCTGAAACAGGTGGCGCGTGTTGAACAGACCGCCGATTACTGTTTTTCCAGGCTGGCACCCTGCTGGAAGCTGAGCCGCAAGGGTTATTACCGGCAATGCCTGGTTTGGGCATCGCGATTGCACGAGGTTGGGCTGGCTATTGCCCACGGCAAGTATCAAAAGCACGGCGAATATATTGTACGCAACTCGGATATGCTGGGCTTTACCCGCAACGAACAGCAAATAGTCGCGGTCCTGATACGTGCGCATCGCTACAAGTTCCCGGCAGCCGTGATTGACGAACTGGGAGAAACGCTGGCTGAGCCGGTGACCCGGGTGTGTATCATGTTACGCCTTGCCGTGTTGTTACAGCGTGGCAGAAAGAGTGTTGCCTTGCCGGAGATCGGCATGCAGGCTGATGGCAATAGCCTGCAGCTGAAATTTCCAAAAGGCTGGCTCAGGCGGCATGCGCTGACCCTGGCAGATCTGAAGCAGGAGAAAAAATACCTGAAGGCGATAAATGTAGCGCTTGAATTCGGCGACTAGCGCGGTGGTTTCAGCCAGCAGGCGTCCGGGAGTTTCTCCAGCAAGCTAATTTGCGCGCTGCGTGGCCTCGCGCTAGCCGGCTTGTTGCGTTTGTAATTGCCATAACCCTGAAGCTGCCAGGATGATGAATTTTCTGGCCATTGACAAGGTCAAGGTGACGCAAGAGGGTGAAGAGGTCGATGCCGATTCGGTCATCAGGTTACCGACCAGAGTGGATTTGCCATTGATTCCCGAACTAAGCCGTGACGCCAACGACCCCTTCCTGAAGCTCGTCAATGCGAGCGGCCATCACCGGGTGGTGCTTGCCGATCCGCAGGTAATCCACCGCTGCTGCTGGACGCCGACGCTGCGCTGCGGGCCGCCTTGCTGGACCTCGACAAGCCATACGACATCTATCAACACTGCCGTCGTCCACTGGTCATCAGGGATACCAGCAAGACCATTGGTGAGGTCATCAGTTACCTGAAATCCATTCCGAGTTCCACGGGAGTGCAAGACAGTGCTATCGATTACGATGCCGTGCTGATTTGGGGTGATCAGCCGCGAATTATTACCGGCGCAGATGTGCTCGGTAAACTACTCAAGGGTATCAAGGCGCCGGTACCGGCCCTGAGGCAGTCAGCACTATCAAGTCGGCCCGGCCAAGGCAAACGAACTCGGCAAACTCGAGCGCCTGTGTCGCTGGCTTACCCGGCCCGCCGTCTCCGAAAAACGCCGGCCTCTGACTGAGCATGGCCAGGTACGAAATTCCGATCTTCCAGATGCCTGCAACAGCCAAAATCCAGCTGTATCAGCGCCGGCTCATCCCGATAACAGACTCAGTTACGGCAGGAAAAAACCCCAATAGACTCAAATTTCAAACAATACGGGGTTTTCATTTCCTGTACTCAAATACCAGTGCTAAAGATAACTTGCCAAATAGTTTACTACTGATCTCTGCACCCGTAAGCTCGCCCGTAATTCGGTCCGTAGGTAGCGATCACTTTGCCGTCTTGCAGCTCCTCGACCTTGCATATGCCGTCCCCCCAGCACACCCGCCTGAAGGTTAGGTTTTCATCGTAACTGGTAAAGCTGCAACCCGAGAGAAGGCCGGAGAGAAGCAAGAGCAGAACTGCGTAACCTGGTTTCATGGTGTCTCTTCGGAATACGGCTGCAAGTGTGACCGATTATTCTCTAACCCGGCTGCGGGTTGATGGTACACAGTATAATATATTTGCATTGGCCTGCCATGGGAACAATCATTTGAAATGGATAAGCATTCTTGTTTTGCTGCTGGCCGGGTGTAGCACAACCCCGGTGACGCCATCTTCGGCGCTGACGGCCCCGGACAACAGGGTTCTTGCGTATCAGGATAGTACCGTCAAATCAGGTGGATACATCATCGTTGTAAGCGATAGTGGTTTTGTTGGAAAGGCCTGTCTTAACGCGATTTATATTGACGGTAAATTGTCTGCACGGCTGGCAGTGGAAGAGAAGGCGCGTTTCACTGTAGAGGCGGGGAATGTCACTATTACAGCCGGCAACGATCCTTATGGGAATGGTATGTGTCAAGTGCACCAGGGTGACGCGGTGACGCAGGCTTTCACACTCGGTAAGGGTGAAACCAGGTCGTTCAGGCTATCCATCGATTCAGGTGGCGGCTTGAGACTGGTTTTAATATAAACGACCAGCATTCGGCTCAGGCAGCTGGTTTTTCGTTGCATGCGGGGGAAGCGAGCAAGGCCAGTCAGCGCGAAAAACCGGAACGCTTGTGTCGTTACATCACCAGACCTGCCGTATCTGAAAAGCAGCTGTCACTGACGAATCAGCGCAAGGTTCGGTATGAGCTGAAAACCCCCGTATCGGGATGGCACGACTCACGTGGCCGCTCCTGTGCATTCATGCGCCCGCGGCATTAGTGCATCCATGCATGTCATCTTCGAGCCGGTGGGTTTCATCGCCAAACTGGCGGCCCT
>Ga0316191_10003075_pt1 | contig 12245 bp, 11 predicted proteins | sample Eddworburr2cm_MG_FD_204928 | JGI IMG/M metagenome (GOLD analysis project Ga0316191, IMG submission 204928) | Coastal sediment microbial communities from Maine, United States - Eddy worm burrow 2 cm | ecosystem: Environmental > Aquatic > Marine > Coastal > Sediment | place: USA: Maine...
GGCCAATTGTCAATGAGTACAAGTTCTACTGTGGCGCCGGCAAAATGGCATTTGCATTTGTGCGCCAGGCCGGTCCGGACGGATCACGAATTGAAGGCGTACTTGATGGTAACGGACAGTCCCGTGCCGGCGCATTCGATGCAGGTGAATTGTCAGCGGCCGTTCGCGCGCCGGCCGAGTGGCGAAAACTCAGACAGGCTGCGCTGACCCTGTCGCATCATTTCGACTTTGTCCGCTGTGACCTGTACCTGGTCAACGGTGAGGTCTATTTCTCCGAGTTCACACTGTACACTCTCGGCGGCTTCGCCTGGATCGATGATCCGGGTCTCAACGCGCTTTACACAAACGCCTGGGACCTGCGCAATTCATGGTTCATGCAGACACCGCAATCCAGCTGGCGCAGATACTATGCCGATGCCCTGCGGGTTTTGCTGACTGAAAAGGATCGGGCGCAATCCTGCGCGTGACGGCACTGCAGCGGCCAACAGAAAGCCTGGTCGCAAGCGGTACATTCAACTGCCAGGGTGAAGCAGTTCCTACAAACCCCGCGCAGTCGTCGTCAACGAATCCACCGGGCGGGTTGCCGTAGCGGCAAAAATCAACTATACTGCTGTCAGGCGACAAAGATCCATCGCGGCCGGTTTTCCGGTGCCGCTTGCAGGTGAGGTCGCCATGTTCTTGACCAGACTATTCATCAAGCTGCTCATCATTCTGTTTGCAGGCATTTTCCTGATTCAGGTTGAAAACGCCGATGCCGCAACGCTCGGCAAACGCGTCGATACCGGCGACCTTGTTGCAGCCGTCGCAAATTCCGACATGATCTTCACAGGCCGCGTGACCAGCGTTCAGTTTCGCCTGTCTGACGGAGACCCCGGTGCCTACACCGTCGTGCCGCTGACATATGTCACTTACTCGGTGGACCAGGTGCTTCGTGGCGAGTGGACAGGCGACACCTTGACACTGCGCTTTCTCGGAGGCGCGACCGGCGTGGATGGCCGGATCATGCACATGCCGCACCAGCCCATCTTCAAGGTCGGCGATGCCGACATAGTGTACGTCGCGAACAATGGCCGGTCAGCCTGCCCGCTGGTGAATTGCTCTGCCGGCAGATTCCGTGTAATTGCCGGCAAGGTGTTCAGCAATAACGGTTTTCCCGTTACCAGCCTGGCCGATCAGCGTGTCAGCCTCGGATTGCTCCCGGTTGGCGGCAATCACCTGTCCATGGTCATTCCCGCCGCGCCATCATCATACATCCAGGAATTGCGGGACCGCCTGGCCAAATCGGACTATCAGCAGCCTTCAGACGAACGCGCCCGCCTTGAAAAGCTGATCTCCGATATCTCCGCGCCGCGAACCTTCACCATGAGGTTTTCCGGCAAGACCATCTCGGCTGCTGCCAGTGTTGCTGTTCCGGACTCCAGGTTTTTCGAGGTGCTGACATCGATTGCCTCAAAATCTCCGCCACCCGATACGCCGGTTCAATCAGCGCCGTTCGATCAGCAGGTGCTGTTTCCACCGCCGCAGAAAGGCAGTCTCAGGGTCAGTCCCCCCGCCAGAACAAAGCCGTTGACGGACGAGCAAAGGCTGCTTGAGCAAAACGACGGCAATCCGGTCATTCCGAGAGATTGACCTCGAATCGCGAACAAACCAAAACCGGGAGGTTGTGTCATGAAACTGAGAGTCTGGTTGTCAGGTCTGATAGCACTGGTCTCGCTGATCGTCGCGCAGTCCACCACAGCACGTGCGTACTTCATTCCCCAGTGCAACGGCTCTCCCTACCAATGGGACAATCCGGTCGAGCAGTATCGCGGCGATGCCTTCATCGGCGGTAGCGCCGACTGGTTTGGCGGGTTCCACGATTCCCTGGCGATCTGGCGCAAGAACCCGACCTATCTGAGTTTTTTCAGCACGCTCGACATCAGCTTCAACTACAACACGGCCCTCAACAACGGCCATTCGGAAGTTTGGGCACAGCCCAATGACGCGACGGATATATTCAATGGCGATGCCTACGCCGCCATAGGCCCGTGGTATGTAGACGGTTGCGCGATCACGGAAGGCGACGTGGTGTACAATATGGCCTTTGACTATGTGAATTCCCAGTCAAAGGCGGACTATGTCAGGTACGGGTCAGACAAGCTGTCCTTGCAGGCCGTCACCATCCACGAGCTGGGTCACAATGCCGGATTTGATCACGGATGCAGCATTTACAATGTCATGGGCGATTCCTCGGGACATCTGTTCGCCAATGGTGATCAGGCCGGGCAGTATGTCGGCGAGGATCTCGTCAACGGACTGACGGCGATCTATACGGAAATTCCCGTCTTGCAGACAAGGGACGTTTCCGTGGTCCACTGGCGCTATTCCGGATGCAACAATCCCTACAGCGTGCACAGGCGAACCGAGATCCTCGATGATCAGGGCAACGAACTGACCAAGGTCGACGACACTGCACTTGAACCTCGCTATATCGCGCAGGCCGGCCAGACAATCGACGCGCGCTTCACCTTCGAGACGCTTGGCAGCGTCAGTACCCAGAACGGCATTGAAGTCGGCTTCTACTACTCCGACGATGACACCATAACGACCATGGACCGGCGTATCGGCGGTACCTCCATATCGCTGGTTCGTGATGAGCCTGACACCGTGAAGCTGTCCATCAGTCTTCCCGGCGATATTCCGCAAGGCGAAGGTTACCTGGGCATCATTGTCGATGAGAACGACCTGATCAACGAAAGCCGCGAGAACAACAACGCGACATATATCGGCATGCTGATTGATGGCGTCACCGGAGATGGTGGAGACGACGGTAACGGCGAAAAGCTGAGCTTCCGCTATGCTGCAAAATTCGTTTGCGGACGCCAGGACGATCGCAGTGACAAGCGACTGGAGCCGGGCACCTATTCCACGACCGTCAACATCCTGAATCCCGGCGAGAAAGACATTCGTATCTTCAAGCAGGTCGCGGTTACCTACCCGCCCGACCCTCAGGAGCAGGGCGAGACATATGATTTGGGCTTCGATCCGCTTGCATCACTGCACGCACTGGAGACAAACTGCGACGACATACGCGAGCGGGCGTTCAACGGAACATTACCGACCCCCTATGTTGAAGGCTTTGTTGTCGTCACCAGCCCCAGAAGCATAGATGTGACCGCTGTCTATACCGCTCGCAGCCTGGCGGACGAAGAGCTGTTTGCCATGCAGACCGGTGACCTCGGCGCCAACCGCGCAAGACGGTGCGGCCGGCAGTCTGGCGACTGCCCGTGCAGGACGTGCGGTTGCTGTGGTTGTTGCGGCGGCGGTGGCAATGGTGGCGGAGACCCAGGTGGCAATCCCGGGACTTCATCAGGTCGCTCGGTCAGTGTCGATGTGGAGCAGATCCGCGAGCGCAGGGTTAAACGGATCCCACCCCCTACCGGCGACAGGGACAAGCCCGATCTGTTGCCGGTTCCCGGACGCGCCAGCAACCCCAATTCCCAAAGCGGATACTGCCGGGTCGTGAACGGTCAATTGCTGGTACGCGTCAAGAACCAGGGGCCGGCTCAATCGAAAACCTCCACGACGACGGTGACATACGTCTTCGACAACAACCCGATAATCCGGGCGACTGCGGTGCTGGGCCCGGCAGGGCATCCCGTCGACGAGATAGATGTGCCATTCCCCTATCCCGACAACAGATGCTTCTTCGGCAGCGCCTCGGATAATGTATGTGCGTTTCGCATAGAAGTGGATAGCGGCGGTCACAATGATGAGACGAATGAAACCAACAACACGGCAGTCGGAGCCTGCTTCAAACCGGAAGGATGATGACAGCTACAGCCTGGCCCGCTGGCAGAACAGGTCGTGCGGCAAGGACGGTTTCCAAGCGTCTTTGAATTAGCCACAATTGCCTTGAAAATGCACCAAGGATTACGTGGAATTAATTGGCGGCGCACTTGTAACAGGCGCAATCTGGCTGGCATTCCGGACAACCAGATGACTCCGGTTTAACCGATGGAAAAGGAAACACTTCCATGCCAACCAATAAGCCAGGTTCGTCTGCCAAACCACAGAGCAAGCCCCAGCAGGGCAAGCCAATGCCAAGGCAGACCGGCAAGTAATACCCGGCTACCTACATACCCGGTAGGTCGCCAAAAACGTCCAGTCGCGCGCGTGTGGCCACGCCCCTGGACGGACAACAACCCACACAGTTTTCGGCGTAAATGAAATGCCAAGCCACCTCCAGTTGGTGGTAACCGGATTTCTACTGGCTGCTGCGGCTTCCATAGCTTCGCCGCAGCAGCCGTGCCTTGAGCAGCCATCCGGTTGTTCAACACCAGTCAAATGGCGCAAACGGATGTCAGGCACGGCCTGACAGTGACCCTTGGCCGGATGTTTCCACAAACATCCCTGCGCAGTCATTCACGCGCGCCCAGCATGCCTTCAACCAGCTTCTGCACCCGCAGGGCCTCTTCGGGCGTTGCCAGCCGGTTTGGTTTGCCGTTCACCAGCAGCAGGAGATCGTCAAGCTGGGCTTTCAGGCTGGTTGCGCGAGGGTCTGCTGGGTCAACGTCAACGGGCGTAAATTCACCGCCGTCGGACGCCGCATCGCGATAGAAATCCGTTACCCGGCGGCTGACCTTGCTGCCCTTTATGGTCAGTTCCTGCCGGTCAGGCTGGGCACCGCCGACACTGGCCATGACGGTGACGGGCCGACCGTCTGCCGCCTCCAGCCTGGCCAGCATGTGGGTTTCGCAAAGCAGCTTGTCGGCTGGATATGACGGCCGCGCCCAGACCAGCGACAAGGGGCCAAGAATCCGCTCGCTGAAGAACAGGAAATGCGAAACGACTTCGCGCGTCATGCCGCCCTCATCGCGAAACCGCAGCCAGTCTGCTGCCTTTTGCCAGTCACGCGGCCAGCTCGCATAGGTCACGACGATGTCGGCACCGACCACATCCCCGAGCACCCCGGATGTCGCGGCGGCTGAGATTTGCGTCAGGGCAGCCCCTGCGGCCTGGGTAAAATTGACCGCTGTGGGGACACCGGATTCGGCCAGTTGCCGGACAAGGTCCGTGCTTTCTTCCACATCAACGCCCAGCGGCTTTTCCAGAAACACCGCCTTGCCGGCCGCAGCCGCCGCCAGCGCGTACGCCTTGCGGGGCACCGGCGGGCAGGCAAGATAGACCAGGTCGGCAGCGCGGATCGCGCTTTCGGCACTGTCCATGATTTCGCTGCCCGGCGCAGCAATTGCCGCAAGCCGGCAGTTTTCGGGGTTAGGGTCCCACAGAAACGCCGGCGAATACCCCTCATGCAGGCACATGTGCTCCAGCATCCTGCGTCCCATGATGCCCAGTCCAATGATTGCCGTCTTGATCGCCATGCTGCTGTCCCCGGTTTGCAGGATTTGAGTTCAGACGCAGCAAATATGACCTGCCCGTCCGGTGATGGTTTGTGTTATGTGAGATTTCGCTTTCAACAGGCAAGCAACAATTTAATCGCAACGATGAGGTCAAAATGGCTGGCGTGAAAATCTCCGCAGACGGCACCTGGATTACCCTCGACAGCGAGTGTGGCGAAACCGCACGGTTTCATGCGCTCTGGCTGCGGGACAATGCGCAGGATCCCGGGACCCGGGCATCGGGGAACGGGCAACGGCTGATCACCCTGCGTGATATAGCGCGCGATACCATTGTCGCTGCCGCCCGTGTTGAGGGCGAGCGCCTGATCGTGACCTTTGCGCCCGAGCAGGAAACCGTTGCCTACGATATCGACTGGCTGATGCAGGCCCGATATGACCGCGACCAGCCGCGCGAAAAGGGCTGGACGGCCGCGGCTGTCGAGACCTGGGATGCCGGACTTATGTCCGTGGTGCCGCAGGCGGATTTCACCGCCGTGCAATCCGACGCAACCGCAAGGCGCGCCTGGCTTGCGCAGATTGCGCGGTACGGCTTCGGCAAGCTCACCGGCGGCCCGGTTGAAGATGGCGCGCTGATGCAGGTGGTCGATCTGTTCGGCTATGTACGCGAGACCAATTACGGGCGTCACTTCGAGGTCCGCACCGAGGTCAACCCGACCAACCTTGCCTATACCGGCCTGGGCCTTCAGGCCCACACCGACAACCCCTACCGTGACCCGGTTCCCACCATCCAGGTTCTGTACTGTCTGGAAAGCTCGGCCGCAGGCGGTGACAACATGGTCGTTGACGGGTTCCGCGTCGCCGAACGGCTGCGGGCCGAAAATCCCGAGTGGTTCGATGTCCTGACCCGCTACTGCGCACGGTTTGAATATGCCGGGGAGGCCGGTGTACGGCTGCGCTCGCGCCGTGCGATGATCGAACTCGCCCCCGACGGCGAACTGGTGGCAGTGCGCTTCAACAACCGCTCGACCGCCGCGATCTCCGATGTGCCGTTTGATGACATGGCAACCTATTACGACGCCTACCGGCGCATGGGCGAGATCATCGACGATCCGGCGATGGAAGTCAGTTTCCGGCTGCAGCCGGGCGAAAGTTTCATTGTCGACAACACCCGTGTCCTGCATGCGCGCAAGGGATATTCCGGCACCGGCACGCGCTGGCTGCAGGGTTGCTACGCCGACAAGGACGGGCTGCTGTCAACACTGGCCGCCCTTGAGGCCGGGGTCCGGGAGGCTGCACAATGACCGCCCCGGATTTTTCCACCCTGACGCCTGCCAATATCGTTGCCTTTCTTGCCGACATCTTCGACCGGCGCGGCGGCGAGGAATATCTCGGCGAACCGGTGACCATGGCCGAACACATGCTGCAGGGCGCCACCATGGCCGAACGCAACGGCCTGCCGGACATCATCATCGTGGCAGCCCTGCTGCATGACATCGGGCATTTCACCTCGGAATTCGGCACCTTCAGCATGGACGATACCGAAGACCGCCTGCATGAAGAGGCCGGCGCCCGTGTGCTGGAAGCCTTCTTTCCCCGCCTTGTGACCGACTGTGTGCGCTACCACGTCGCCGCCAAGCGCTATCTGTGCGCAACCAGGCCAGAGTATTTTGACCGGCTGTCGGAAGCGTCGATGCATTCGCTCAACCTGCAGGGCGGGCCCATGAGCACAGCCGAAGTTGCCGAATTCGCAGCCAATCCCAACCTGGCCGAGATCATCCAGGTGCGCTATCTTGATGATGCCGGCAAACACGCGGACATGCAGACGCCGCCGTTCGCCCACTTCGCCCCCATGGTGCAACGCATTGTCGATCAGCATGCGCGCAGCACCTGGAGCCACACGAATTCAGATGAAGCCGTGAACTTGCATTGACGTTGATATAACGGATGGGCTCAAGCAAGCGGCAGGTGCAAACAGCAGCCTGAACCACAGAAAATCGTGTCCCCTCATTGAGGAGTGGCGTTGGCTGGTGTTTACCGGATGCGTCAAACCGGGTAGCATCCGTCCTGGACAGACCGTGTCCACTTTTCTTCCATTATGGCCGGAGACACTGGTGAAACACATAGGCTTTCTTATTTGCGCACTTTTGCTGTTCACAACCGCTGCAGCGGCAGGTGACGAGTACCTGGGCAGGCAGTCACTGATCAGCCTGGGTGGAAAACTCTACGACAATCACTGGCTGCAAAGCGGAAGAAGACCGCCCCAGGAGACCTATGCGGGATATCCTGACGAGATCGAGATATCCGCGCCCGACACCTGGCGGTGCGTGTCGTGTCACGGCTGGGACTATAGCGGGGCCGATGGCCAATTGGGACAACTTGCATCATCCGGGCTGTTTGTCAGTCTTCGCGAGAGTGCCGGAAAACCGGTCCCCGACATAACCGCAGTGCTGAAATCCGGCAGGCACAAGGACATCACCCGGGCCTTGCAGCCGGAACAGGTCGAGGCGTTGTCCGTGTTCATAAGCGTGGGGCAGCACGATATCAAAGACGTCCTTTCCGATGAAAAGGCAACCGGTTCTCCAGCGCGCGGCAAGGACATCTTCGAGGGCGCTTGCGTGTCGTGCCACCAGGCCGATGGCAAGGCCTATATTGAAGGAGAGCCCGGCGACAGACCGGCGCTGGGGTGGGTCGCCACGAACCGACCGGCTCAGGCGCTGCACAAGATCAGGAACGGCGTACCCAGCGCCGACATGCTTTCGCTGCGGTTCCTGCCGCAAGCCCGGGTGACCGACCTGCTCACATATCTTCAGACACTCGATACCGAGGTGCAGCAGTAGGACCGCGCAGGCGTTCCATACCGCCGCACGGGTGTCTGCCTTGAACAATGGGGTTTATCAATGCCGAGCGACTTCGTACTCGATCCGGTGTCCGACGCTGATTGGCCCGAAACCATCGCGGACATGCAGCCCGGCTTTGCCGGCGGTCTGAATGTCTATCGCACGATGGCGCATCATCCGGCATTGCTGCGCGCCTGGTCAGACCTGCGCGAACATGTCGTCAATAACAGCACGTTGGGAAAACAACGCTCCGAAATCGTGATCCTGCGCGCCGGCCTCCGGCTCGAATCCGATTACGAGTGGTCCCAGCACGTGATACGCGCCCGCAATTGCGGCCTTGCCGATGCCCGCATATCGTCCGTGCGCGGCCCGGCCTGCGACATGAACCCCGATGACGCGATTCTGGCACAAGCGGTCGACGAATTGTTTTCCGATGCAAAACTGTCGTCCGCGACCGCCACGAAACTGGCCGAACTCGTGGGCACCCGGGGCGTTCTCGACCTGATGGCGACCGTGGGATTTTATTCCACGCTCGGCTTCATCCTCAACACGGCCAGGACCCCGCTGGATGCACATATCGCCTCCAAACTCAAGGCCGCACCCCTGAACGATTAGGTCCGTTCACTGCGAGGTCAGGGTGCATTTAGCAAACAGCCGCCGTTATTCGTGATATGGGAGTTATACCAAAGGACCTAACTATTGATTCATTTGATGGTGACAAATCCGTTCACTCTGGCAGGCGCGGTGCGCAGCGCGATGCGGTGCATCGGGCAAGCGCCGGAACGCACCAGATGGACGGATTTGGCCCACCGAAGGCCGGTTTTTCGGTCCCGCTGGACGTCGTTATGCTCCACTTGTGGTCAACCAGACCACTGCGCGGACCATGCCTAGCCAGCAAACCCGAAAAATCGGTCAAACGGGTCAATAGTTAGGTCCTTTGGTATTAGCTGCAATTACAGGAGGCACCGCAATGTCGGTATGTGAATTCTACAAGGTTGAGAAAAAAGTACTTCATTCCCGTGAGATTGGACGCAGTCAGGGACCGCCGACAATGTCAAAGATACCGTGGTGTGCGCACGAAGGCAGCCCGGTGCAACTTCGGCACGCGACAAATACGCTTCGAGGCAGCAATGTTTTGAAGTGTCAGGGCGACGTGACCCAGTGCCAGAAAACGCCTCCGATCTCGGGGGAATAATCGCACGCTGCGTGCTGCCGGTCGACGGCTTCAGTTCCGTCGCGCGCAGCTTGCGACAATGATCCTGCCTAGAGCAACATGGGTTCAATTGAACCCATAAAGTTGCTCTTGCACCCTGGAATCGATCAGGTTTATGACTTTTGGTTGATTCAACCAAAAACCATCCTGATCTAGGACGGGTGCCACCATCTGCCGCCCAGCACCACGCCGCTCGCATTGATCTTGCGATCGCCGGTCACTGTCTCGCCGGTGACGTCGGTATAGTCAAAGCGGCCCTCGTCGATACTGAGGATGGCGGCATCGCCTTCAGACCCCGGCTTCAGATTGCCGATATCGGGCCGGTTCAGCACGATGGATGCATTGTGCGTCGACGCCCGGATCACCTCGGCAAACGGCACGCCGAGCATGAGGAATTTCGACAGGGTGGTCACCTGGTCGAAGGCCGGCCCGTTGATGCACAAGGCGTGTACGTCGGACGAGATGGTGTCCGGGTGAAACCCGTTGTCCAGCATGGCGCGCGCCACCTTGAAGGAGAACGAGCCCATGCCGTGGCCAATGTCGAAAAACACCCCGCGCTGGCGCGCTGCCAGCACTTCCGGGCGCACCTTGCCCTGCGGTGTGACCGGTGAATTGGGAAACGGGCGGAAACAGTGTGTCAGCACGTCACCCGGCCGCAACCGTTCAACCACTTCCGGGTAGGACGGCGGCGGTTCGTCGATATGAACCATCAACGGCATATCGGCCGCTTCGGCCACCTGGACGGCGTGCTCGAACGGCACCATGCCGTGAATGCCCGACGCATGACGTCCCAGCCGCACCTTGATGCCGATGATGACGTCGCGGTTGGCGCACGCCACCTCGACCGCGGTTACCGGATCCATCAGGGCAAGGTTTTCGCTCTCGCCCACCATGATGCGATTGGAAAAGCCGAAGATACCGGCATGCGAGATGTGCAAATAGGCCAGGATGCGCACCTGCGACGGCTCGATGACGTGCTTGCGGAAGCCGGCAAAATTGCCCGGTCCGGCAGAGCCCGTGTCGATGGCGGTCGTGACTGCACTGTCGCGGCAGAACTGTTCGGCGTCGATGCCCAGTGATGTGCCGCCCCAGTAGACATGGGTGTGCATGTCGATCAGGCCCGGCGTCACATATTTGCCCGAGACATCGCGCACCTGGGTGGCGTCACCTGCAGCAATGGACTTCGCCAGCAGCGCCACCTTGCCCGCAGCAAACGCCACGTCCATCGGCCCGTTTATGTTCTGCGCCGGGTCAACCACATGCCCGCCTTGCAGCACCAGATCATATTTCGCCATGAGACAACTCTCCTAGGGTCAGGACCCATTAACCGGCCAATTTCAGTCCACGATGACGTAAACCTTGCGCAAGGTGGACGTGATGTCCCAGCGCCCCGACCAGCCCTTCGGCAGGGTGAGCACGCTGCCTGCCGACAGTTGCTGCTGTGTGCCGTCTGCATCGGTGATCACGCCTGATCCTGAAACGATTGAGCAGACCTCGGTGTTGGGACGATTTTCAACTGGCCAGCCGCCGGGCGTGCATTCCCATATTCCGACATCAATGCCGTTGCCGCTGGAAATTTCCCTGGTCGAGGTTTCGGGATTACCGCTGTCTGCGCCGGCGCGCACACCTGCGGGTTCAAGCTCGATGGTCTCAGCCGCTGCGACAGAGGGTATGATCGTCATGGATTCGAGGTCTCCGTGAGAGGGGCTGTACTGCCCGGTTAAGGCGCGCCGTCGGCCCGGCGCCGCGCGCGTCGCGCCCGCGTATCCAGCCACAACATCGTAAGACCTGCAAGCGCCACGACGCTGCCGCCGGTCATGGTGTAGGCATCCGGCAGGTCGGCAAACAGGAAGATGCCATACAGCGTTGCCCACAGCATGGCGGAATATTCAAACGGCGCGACAAAACTTGCCTCGCCCAGCCGGTACGCGGTGGCGAACAGCACCATGGCGCCAGCCGACAGCACACCGGTGGATGCCATCAACGCAAAATCGGTGAGTGTCGGCATCTGCCAGCTGCGGGTCAGGAAGGCAATGGAGGGATGCAGGCCTTCCAGGGTGCCGAAGCCGGAGAACACCACGGCAAGAACGATGGCGATCACCAGGTAGAATGCATTGCCCCAGAACGCCAGGATGGCAGACGGGACATGGCCGGTGAGCGACCGGGTGATCATCTGGCTGCAGCCATAGCCGAAGGCTGAATACAGCGCCAGCAGGGCCGCAGGTTCAAACACCGTGCTGCCGGGGCGGATCATGACCAGTACACCGGTGAAGCCTGCGGCAATCAGCACCCAGCGATAGACCGGCACCAGTTCGCCCAGCACCGGGCCGGCGAGCGCGGCCACGAACAAGGGCATGGTGAAATAGATGGCCACCCCGCTGGCCAGCGGCAATGTTGCCACCGCCATGGAAAACCCCAGATAGGCGCTCGCCATGATCAGCCCGCGCAGGGCGACCAGTTTCCACTGGGCGCGAGGCACCGACAGCGTTCCCTCGCGCCACAGCACGAATATGGCGAGCAGCGGCAGGGCTGCACCGGCACGCACCATCATGAGCTGATGCACCGGATAGCCGCCGGACAGGAACTTGACGATGGCATCAATCGACGACGCCAGCGCGACCGCCGCGCACAATGCCATGACAGCCAGTCCGGGACTGTCCAGACGCGGCGCGTTGTCGAGTGCAAGACGGCTGGACGAGCGCATGGGGGGATCGATCTTGTCAAACAGGGAGGGTTATTCGAAATCCGATGGTGCCCTCAACTGACCGGCCCGGCAAGCATTGAATTGATGCATCCTCAAACTTGCTGCGCGGTGCTGTCGCGATACTGCCACCGGGCATGCCCGGATGCCTG
>Ga0316191_10003076_pt1 | contig 12239 bp, 7 predicted proteins | sample Eddworburr2cm_MG_FD_204928 | JGI IMG/M metagenome (GOLD analysis project Ga0316191, IMG submission 204928) | Coastal sediment microbial communities from Maine, United States - Eddy worm burrow 2 cm | ecosystem: Environmental > Aquatic > Marine > Coastal > Sediment | place: USA: Maine | collected...
GTCCAGGAATTACGCCGTGGCTACCGTAGCGACATCTATTTCTGGCGAGAAAAGATCGCACTCGAAAACCACGACCTGCACCCTGAGGTCACCATGCAGGTATTTCAAAAAAAAGACGCCGTGCTGTGTGGCATCGACGAGGTCCTGGCGGTGCTCAAAGTGGCGACCGGCAGGTACACGGATTACGACAAAGCGTATAAATTGTTCGATAAGATGATCGATCTCAAGAGTAAAGCCCGCCAGCAATTTATCGGTAACCACAAAGCCTATCTGGAGGCCATCGAGCAGAAGATGGAAGTGTCCGGGCAATTGGACGAACTATGGGAAAACGGCTTTCAGCAGCTAAAAGTTGAGACCTTGTATGACGGCGATCAAATCGCTCCCTGGGAGACAGTGATGCACATCACCGGTGACGCCAGCCTTTTTGCCCACCTGGAAACCGTCTATTTGGGAATTCTCGCCCGTCGAACGAAGATTGCCAGCAATGTCCGCGGCGTGGTCGATGCAGCCAACGGCAAAATCGTTCTCTATTTTCCGGCCCGCTTCGATCATTGGGCCGTCCAGGGCGGCGACGGATATGCAGCCCACATCGGCGGTGCCACCGGGGTCTCCACGGATGCCCAGGCTCAGTGGTGGGGTGCCAAGGCTTCCGGCACGGTACCCCATGCGCTGATTGCGGCGGTTGGCGGGGATACGGTAAAAGCTGTAACCCTTTTCGGTGAAACCTACCCCGATGTTGATCTGGTGGCATTGGTGGATTTTGACAATGACAGTGTCGGGACATCATTGAAATGCTGTGAGGCACTGGGCGAAAGACTTTGGGGAGTGAGACTGGATACATCCGAAACCCTGGTCGACAAGTCCATCATCCCTGTCATGCAGAATTTCAAACCGATAGGCGTCACCCCCAGACTGGTGGAAATGACCCGGCAAACCCTTGATAAACAAGGCTTTGGTCATGTCAAGATTATCGTATCAGGAGGATTTAGTCCGGACAGAATCGTCGAGTTCGAACGGCGCCAGGTACCCGTGGACGCCTATGGGGTCGGCAGTTATCTGATGCGCGGCGTCAATGCCTTTACCGCCGATGTTGTCAAGCTGAATGGCAAACCCTGCGCCAAAGTCGGTCGTCAATACACGCCCAATCCACGACTTGATTTAGTAAAATTCTAATAAGAGGTCGCCATTATGCCTGCCAAGAAAAAAGAAACCCAACCTCAAAAAAAGATCCGCAAGAAAGTAGCCAAAAAAGCTGTTTCCAAAAAAAATTCTTCAGTTGCAACAGCTAAAAAGTCTGTGGACGTATTAAAAGAAAGCATTAACTTTCCCATCGTCGGTATCGGTGCATCCGCCGGGGGCCTGGAAGCCCTTGAATTGTTTTTTTCCAATGTACCGCCTGAAACCAACATGGCCTTTGTCATCATCCAGCATTTAAGCCCCACGCATAAAAGCATCATGGCGGATATTTTAATGAAATATACCCAAATGAAGGTCTTGGCGATACAAGAAGATAAAGAGGTTAAGCCCAATTGCGTGTATCTCAATCCACCGGACAAGAATGTGGTCATTCTAAACCGCAGACTTTATTTAACGACACCGACGCAGGCGCATGGCGTCAATCTGCCCATTGATTGCTTCTTCAGATCGCTCTCGGAAGACCAGGGGGAAAAGGCAATCTGCATTATTTTGTCCGGCACCGCAACCGACGGCACCCTGGGCCTGAAGGCAATCAAGGGCGAAGGCGGCATGGCCATGGTTCAGGATCCGAATTCGGCCAAGTACTCAGGGATGCCGAATAGTGCCATTGCCACCGAGTTGGTCGATTTTATTTTGCCGGTGGAAAAGATACCCGCAGAACTTATAAAATATGTGCAGCATCCCTATATTGAAAGACCTGATAGATTCGAAACCGCCGAGCAGCAATTCAGGAATTATGTCCAAAAAATACTTATCTTGATTCGAACCAGCACCGGACATGATTTTGCAAATTATAAACAGACGACCATTCACCGCAGAATTGAACGGCGTATGGCTGTTCACCAGTTAGATAAAATAGAACAATATACCACCTATCTTAAAAAAAACCCCGCCGAAATAGGTATCCTTTTTAAAGACCTGCTTATCGGCGTCACCAATTTTTTCAGGGATGCAGACGCCTTTGAGATCCTTAAATCAAAAGTTATCCCCGAGTTGATAAAAAATAAGGAATCTGAAAACCCACTGCGAATCTGGATTGCCGGTTGTGCCACGGGCGAAGAGGCTTATTCCATCGCCATTCTTATGGCCGAAGTGATGGATAAACTCAGAAAACAACCCAATATTCAGATTTTTGCCAGCGACATCGACAATGAAGCCCTCGATTTTGCCCGCATGGCGGTATATCCGGACAGTATCGCCGCAGATGTATCCTCGGAACGATTGAACCGTTATTTCATCAAAGAAGACAATACTTACCGAATCAAGAAACAAATTCGGGAAATGATCGTCTTTGCCAACCAAAACCTCATCAAAGATCCGCCTTTTTCCAGGTTAGACTTTGTAAGCTGCCGAAACTTGCTGATTTATATGGGACCTGTGCTGCAAAAAAAAATTTTGCCGCTTTTTCATTACACCTTAAATCCTCAAGGGTATTTATTTCTCGGTACTTCCGAGAGTATCGGAGAATTTTCGCATCTTTTTTCGCCGATAGACCAAAAATGGAAAGTATTCAACCGCAAAGAATATGTTGTTGACAAAGTCGGGGATTATCCCAGAACACCTTTTTACGATGTGCTGCCCACACCGCAAGGAATTGAGGAAAAGAGGGTGCCGACCGTGGCCGATATTCACAATCTGGCCGAAAGAATCGTTTTGGACAACTATGCCCCACCCTGTGTTTTAATTAATGAACAATTCGAAATTCTGCATTTCATCGGGCAAACGGACAAATACCTGGCACCGCCCGTCGGCAAGGCCAGCTTTAGCGTCCTGAATATGGCCCGTGAAGGTCTGAAGTACAAGCTTAGCACGGCGCTTCATAATGCGGTCAAACAAAAAAAGACCGTCCTTAACACGGGAGTTAAGATTAAGCATAACAATATCTTTCAAACCGTCGACCTGGTAGTGCGGCCGCTGACGGAATCCGGCTTCACACAAGGTTTTATGCTGGTGATGTTTGAGGATAAAACGCCACCGGAGACGGTCCAAATGAAAAAAGCCGCTGCCAAAGAAATTGTTGATCCATACCTACTCAGCCTGGAAAAGGAACTGCATTCCACCAAGGAATACCTTCAAACCACGAACGAAGAATTGGAAACTTCCAACGAAGAGCTTAAATCCACCAATGAAGAGTTGCAGTCGGTCAACGAGGAATTGCAAAGCACCAATGAAGAGCTTGAAACGTCAAAAGAAGAGCTGCAATCGACCAATGAGGAGCTGGTAACCGTCAACGCGGAGCTCCAAAAAAAGGTCGACGAGCTGTCAATGATCAACAATGATATGAAGAACCTGTTGGACAGTGTCGACATCCCCACGATCTTTTTAGACACTGACCTGCGCATAAAACGCTTTACCGCCCATGCCACCAAGGTGATCAATCTTATCCACACCGATATGGGCCGACCCGTTGACGATATTGTTACCAAAATTGAAGGTGCAACGATATCTGAAGATGCCAAGGCGGTGTTAGAGGATCTGGTCTCCAGGGAAAAGGAAGTAATGACCAAGGATGGTTCCTGTTACTCGATGCGGATCTTACCGTATCGCACAACTGAAAATGTGATTGATGGGGTGGTCATTACCTTTCAAGATTTCAGTGAGCGTAAGCATGCAGAGGAAGGACGCAAACGATTGCTGACAGCCGTCGAGCAGGAGCGAGACAAGCTGCGCACGCTTATCGACAGTATTGCCGATGAGATCTGGTTCTGCGATACCGAAGGCAACCTCGCCCTGGCAAATAAAGCAGCCCTTAGCGGACTTGGCTTTAAAAGGATTGAGGAGGTCGTCCAACCGATGGTGGAGTGGTTACCCAAGCTCCAGATCTTTACCCCGGACGGCCATCCCCGCGCCGAGGAAGCTTCGCCACTGCTGCGTTCCCTGCAGGGAGAGGCACAGAAAGAAGTTGAGGAGATTGTCCGCCATCCTCAAACAGGCGAAAAGCTGCATCGGCGTGTCAGTTCCACTCCAATCCGAGACAACTCCGGCGAAATCATCGGTGCTGTTGCTGTTGTGCATGACATCACCGCACGCAAGCGGGCCGATCAATTCCTTAGTGCGTCGGAACAGCGGTATCGCATCCTCTTCGAAATGGCCAACGACTCGAATGTGTTAATTGATGTGGAGACGAAGGACATCGTTGCCTTCAATCGGAGAGCACACGAACACCTAGGTTACACTCGCGAAGAGTTTGCGAAACTGACGATAGCCGATTTTGAGACCGTGGAATCCGCAGACGAGGTTGAAAAGCATATCGCAAAAATCATCAAACAAGGAAGCGATGTCTTTGAGACCAGGCACAAGACCAAGGACGGCGAGATTCGCGGCGCGCAGGTAAAAGCAAAAACCATTTCCATTGGTGAGCAGAAATTAATACTGAGCACCTGGGACTACATCACGCCGGCCGACGCCGGCGGATAGCCCAATCGATAGATTCAAATGATTACAGAACAAATTGAGACATTACTAAGAAATTCTGAAGTGACCTGTTAGGAGCGGGTTGTGCCAATGGCAAATGATAAATCAGCATCCAAACAATCTATCGAGCTGCGTAAGCGGGCAGAAAAAGCGTTGCCAAAGCAAGCGCCGGAAAATCTTGAGTCAACAGATCGTTCTCCTGAAGAAATGCTTAGTCTCATTCATGAATTACAGGTACACCAAATTGAACTTGAGATGCAAAATGAAGAGCTGCGCCGGACGCAACTAGATCTTGAAGCGGCACGGGACAAATATACTGATCTATATGACTTTGCCCCTGTTGGCTATTTTACTTTGGATGAAAAGGCACTGATACGGCAGGTGAATCTAACGGGCGCCGATTTATTGGGCATACTAAGAATTAAGCTAATCGACACGAAATTTGCTCATTATATTTCACCGGAATTTCAGGATGATTTTTATTTTCACTGCAACCGGATTTTTAAAAGCGGAACAAAGCAAACGTGTGATCTGAAACTGGTAAAACTGGACGGCACGATATTTGATGTCAGACTGGATAGCCTAGCAGTTAAGGATAAGGCCGCAAGGTCCATTCAATTTCGAACGGCAGTCACTGATATTACGGAAAGGGCGAAGGCAAAGAAGGTGCTACAAGGGGCTCATGACGATTTGGAAAAGCGCGTTGTGGATCGAACCCGTGACCTTACGGAAGCCAATAAACAATTAAAAATGAAGACCACCAGTCTTTCGGAGACGAATACCGCCCTAAAGGTTTTGCTGGCAAAGAGAGAGGAGGATAAAATTGAACTTGAAGAAAAGGTACTCTTAAATACGAAACTGATGATTTCGCCGTATTTGGGAAAACTAAAAAATAGAAGACGATTGGGAACCAAAGAAAAGGCTTACATAGACATTATCGAATCAAATTTAAACGAAATCATTTCCCCTTTTATTCGCAGCATCTCCGATAAGTTTTTTAAGCTTACCCCCACTGAAATGCAGGTGATCAATTTGATCAGGCAGGGCAAAACCACTAAGGAAATCGCCGAGACGATGAATTTGGCAACCAGTACTATTGATTTTCATCGGAACAACATCAGAAAGAAAATTGGAATCAAAAATAAAAATATAAACCTCTCAACTTATCTTTCATCCCTTTCATAATATCGGGTTTTTGCCCATATTATACCCACAACGAACTCGCCTTGACTTATCCACCACTCGCGAATAAATATTAATATCAAGAATTTCGTATTAATATAAAAAAGTTTCTTTGAAATTGTAGATTAGCAATTACAATGAACCCATCTAATAGCCTATAGCCAGTCCATTTACCCGAGCGCTTAAGTTGAGTCTTTTAGAGAAAAACAGAAGGAGTAAGATGGATGCAATTTTTGAAAACAGAGCTAGCAAACGGCTAAAATATAAAGCGACCGTTATGATTGAAGTTCGGGATGCCGGAATTTTTCATTATGCCACGATGAATAATTTAAGTGGTGACGGCTTATACTTCGGCTCAGACTACGCCTTAAGACCGGGCACCTTTATCACTATAAGACTTGATAATCCGCCCTTTGCAGCTGCTCCAAAAATTTATTTAGGCGAAGTTCTGCGCTGTGAGGAACTGGTAGGTAATTATGATTCCCACCTGTATGGATTAGGCATTAAAATAAACGAAGCCATTTAGGATAGGGCATTGGTGACTGCGAAGCAGGCATCAAGGCTATCAAAACGGAATATGGCTGAATTCAATATTATAGTAACTTACTCGATAAGGTCACAAGACTGGAGCTCTACTGATGGCACCCAATTTTCAAATTACCTTTAACCGATTCGATAATAACATTCACCTGAAATTGTATGGTGATTTCGATGGGACTTCGGCACACGAATTGATCAATCTTTTAAAGGATAAATCTCACGGTAAGTTAAAAATTTATATTCACACGGATGGACTAAAGCATATCCATCCTTTTGGCTTGAATACCTTTTTAAAGGGTTTTAGGATCTTAAACGGTTGTGCCGACAGAATTGTATTTACCGGAAAGAAAGCTCGCAATCTATCCTTACCTTCAGATTATTTGTCTTTATGATACTCCCGGCTGACGGGTTATAGCGAAGTTAACTTATATAAATGACCAGATCGACGATATATCGCAAAATCGTTTTCCCGCTGGAAGGCTCAGAAACATCAGTATTCAAAATGGTAAAAATGCCTTCTAAGGATAAAAATGAGCTGATCCGTGAGCTGGACGATCTTCTGATCCCCAAAGTCGATAGCTGAAATGACAAGCTGCTAGATCGCACAATATCTTTCGTAGGCTTCATCTGAGAGATTGTCTATCGTACTCTCATGGCAAACACTGCCTTGATAGATGATATAAGCCCTGTCACAAATAAACCTGGCAAAATTCAAGTTCTGCTCGGCCAACAGGATCGACACCCCTTCATTCTTCAATGTTTGGATGGTGTCGGCCAGTTGATCGACAATCACAGGTGCCAGGCCCTCGGAGGGTTCATCAAGGATGATCATTTCAGGATTACCCATCAATGTACGGGCAATGGTAAGCATCTGCTGCTCACCGCCACTCAGGGTCCCGCCGGCCTGATAGCGCCGTTCAGCTAAATTGGGAAACAGCTCAAACAGGCGTTCAGGCGTCCATACTTCTAATCCTTTCCGAGCCGGCTGCTTGCCCACTTCCAGATTTTCCAGAATGGTAAGGCCGCTGAAAATTCTTCGATCTTCCGGCACATAGCCCAGTCCCAGCGTACAGGTCTTGAATGGAGGCAACTTCTCGATGGACACACCTTTGTAAGAAATATTACCACTTTTGGGCGAAACGATTCCGATAATACTCTTAAAGGTGGTCGTCTTACCAGCGCCGTTGCGGCCGAGCAGCACAACCACCTCACCTTGCCTGATTTCAAAGCCAAGGTTAAATAAAATCTGGGCTTTCCCATAGAACGTGTTGACGGCATCCACCTGCAGTATGATACCATTTCGCTGAGTCTCCATAGCTTATAAAACCTCGCTTTTGGTTAAAGAAGGTGGGAAGGTGAGAGGTTGAGAAGATGAGCAAAATGACGAAAAAAAAGATGGGTTCATCGTTTTCCGTCGAAATTAAATTAATACCCGGCAATTTTTATCACCGCAAGGCATCCGCCTTCACACTTCCAATTCTTCCCTATGCGCTGCGCCCTCTGCCCCATGCCCTATGCCCCATGCCTACGCCCTTAGCCCTTTGCCCTATGCCTTTTGCCAAGATATATCTCCTGAACTTTATGATTCTCGCGCACGTCGTTGGGTGTTCCTTCGGCAACCAATTCACCTCGATTAAGCACAATGATACGATCAGCATGGGTAAAGACAACCTCCATGTCATGCTCGGTGAACAATACGCCGATGTTTTGGGTTCGGACGATACTGATAGTCAACTCCATTAAAGATTGTCTTTCAGCGGATCCCATACCGGCGGTCGGTTCATCCATCAACAGCAATTGGGGTTTATTGGCCAGAGCAACAGCCAGCTCAACCCGCTTTAAATCCCCGTAAGCGAGAACACCGCAAGCCCGATCATGCTGGTTTTCGATTCCTACCAGTTTGAGCAATTCCATCGATTCGTCACTGTAGAGCTTGCGAACCCTGCTAAAAAGGGATTTTGTCTTTCGATGATAGGATAGAATCGCCATTTTTATATTTTCCAAAACAGTCATCGATGCAAAGGTAGATGTAATCTGAAAGGTTCGACCGACGCCAAGTTTCCAAACCTGTCGCGGAAAGTAGCCGTTAATTTTTTTACCCATAATGACGACCTTGCCGAAATCCGGACGCAGCTGGCCGTTGATCAAGTTGAAACAGGTTGACTTGCCGGCCCCATTCGGGCCGATCATCGCCAGCAACTGGCCTCCTGCCAGATCAAAACTTAAATTATCAACAGCCTGCACCCCGCCAAAAGACTTGGTCAGCTTATGTACTTCAAGTACCTTTGCCATTGAATGATGTTACCTCAGTATTGATGATTTCGCAAAAAGTCCAAAAGTTGCCAATTTCTAAATTTTGCACTTTATAATTTCAGTAGGTTATGAGATCAAAATTCGATAATTCTGACTTTTTACGAAACCCTCAATATTTGGACCCTTAGTAATGATAAATCTGAAAAACGAGCTAAAATTTAAAATGCCTATTCCGCCAAAAAGTAGGGCGGACAAGAATTAAAGTGTCGCTTCACTCCTTCTTATAAAAAAGATAGAATTCCTCAATTCGTCATTCGCCATTCGTCAATCGTCAATCGTCATTGCTGTTGATCCTCAAAATACTTCCCAAAGCGATGGTGAATCGAACCGACGATTCCCTGAGGAAAAGCCACTACCAATAAAATAAAGATGAAACCTAAAATCAGCTGCCAAAACTCGATTCTTGATATCTTATCGTGCAGCCAGGTAAATGCTGCCGATCCGACCACCGGTCCGGAGAGGGTTTCAATTCCCCCGAGCAGTACCATATACAAAAAATCAAAGGAGCGCGGAATTGCCATCTCGTCCGGAAATACACTGCCCTTGGAAAAAACGTAAATTCCGCCGGCCAGCCCCGTAAAAACACCGGCAACAATAAATGCCAGCCATTGATGTCTGCGCAGGTTAATCCCGATGGAATCCACCCGCAGGGCCGAATCGCGACAGGCGCGCATGGTGTACCCAAAAGGTGTAAAAATAAGGTAACGCAGAACGAGGATCCCACCGACGCACAACACCATGGTAAGATAGTAAAACACGACCTTGTCGTCGGCCCACTGGGACGGCCAGATGCTTAAAATGCCATCGTCGCCGCCGGTAAAATCACCCCATTGAAAGACAATCGACCAGCAGATTTGGGCAAAAGCGAGGGTCAGCATGGCAAAATATACACCTGACAGGCGAACGCAGAACCATCCGATGATCAGCGCTAACAACCCGGTTAACAAGGGGGCCAGCAGCAAAGCGAGTTCCATCGGGGTTTGAACATAATGCACCAGTAAAGCGGCCGCATAGGCGCCGCCTCCGAAAAAGGCGGCATGGCCGAATGAGACCATTCCTCCCGGTCCGAACAGAAAATACACACTCATACTCGCCAGGGCCATAATCGCAATCTCGGTCAGCAGAACCAGCTGAAAAGTATCCACAAATAAAGGCACCAGCAGGATCAGAATCAATAAAGCCAGGCCGAGAAGTTTTAATTTTTTAGGTGCCGGGCGCAGCAGAACCTCGGCCACGCCGGAAGATCCATGTTCATGGGCTTCGGCTTTGCCCAAGAGACCATGGGGTCGAATCACCAGGACCACGGCCATTACCAGAAACATCAAAACCAGCGTACTTTCCGGAAAGATCAAAATCCCGAACGAACTAAGCTCCCCGATAATGACGGCAGCCAGGTAGGCGCCGGGAATACTGCCCATACCACCAACCACGACCACAACAAAGGCGGAGGCAATCACATTTAAATCCATTAAGAGGTTGGCCCCTCCTTTCGGTAGCTGAACGGCACCGCCCAGACCGGCCAGGCAGGATCCAAGAAAAAATACGCTGGTGAACAACCGGGATTGATTCACACCCAAGGCATCCGACATTTCCCGATCTTCGGTAGCGGCCCGCACCAAAATTCCCCAACGGGTCCGATGCAGCAATAGCCACAATCCGATCAGTATCAATGGCGCAATCAGAATTAAGGCGATATCATATTCGGGAAGTAATGCTCCCAAAATATTGATACTGCCGTCCATTCCCGGTGCAAGCGGCCCAAGGATATCCTCGGCACCAAACAGCCAGCGAGATAGATCCTGGATGATCAAAACAACGCCGAAGGTTGCCAAAAGAATAAAAAGCTCGGGAGCTTGGTATAAGCGTCTTAACACAAATACCTCTAATATTAATCCGAGCAGGCCCACAACCAAAGCTGAAAGTATGATACCGGTCCAAAATGAAAAGATACCGATTGGAAAATAAGTAATCACGGAGTAGGCAGCGTAGGCTCCCACCATGTAAAACGAACCGTGAGCCAGATTGACGATTCGCGATACGCCGAATATAAGAGATAACCCGCAGGCAACAAGAAACAGACCGGATGCGTGCGATAAGCCCGTAAGAAATTGTACGATGTAGAAACCCAAAAACAGTACCCTGTGTTGTTTATTAATTCTCTGAATAGCTAATTATTTTAGCGATATCATATGCTACCTGAAAACTGGAGATTTGTAGTATTGTATTGTTGGAGTACTGGAATGCTGGAAAGAAGGTATAGAATTTGAATAATAATAGTCAGCATCTCCTTCCATTACTCCAGCACTCCATAACTCCCTGCACCAATCGTCAACAAAGTCTCAATTTTTTCAATCAAGTCACGATAAACCTGTCACCATATCAGCAGTGTTCTACTTCTGCGGTCGCAACTTCATAACCTCCTCATCGGAAGGCAGATAGTTTTTGCCATCCGCATATTTCCAATCCACCATGACGCCTTTACCATCTCTTAGCGCAGTATAGCCGACATACGCCCCCATGGTGGATTGGTGATCGATTTTACGGTAAGTAATGGGTCCGACAATCGAATCAAATGTTAATCCTTCCATGGCATCGACCATCTTTTCGGTATCTGTGGTGCCGGCTTTTTTTAACAAATGGTAGACGGAATACATGACATTGTAACCGACAATCGAGCCGGTGCGCGGATAGTCATTAAACTTCTTTTGATAGGCCTCTACAAATTTCGTGTGGATCGGTGTTTTGATGTCATACCAGGGATAACCGGTGACCAACCATCCCTCCGGTGCCTCGTCTTTTAGCGGGTCAAGATATTCGGGCTCGCCGGTCAGCAAGCCGACGATCAGTTTATCTTCAAATAAGCCTCTTAACTTTCCTTCCCGCGCAAACTTGGCCACGTCACTGGCGAATGTCACATTATAAATGGCCTCGGGTTTGGCATCTGCCAAAGCCTGAATTTCAGCGCCGGCATTTATTTTAAACAAAGCCGGCCATTGTTCGGCGACAAATTCGACGTCCGGTCGTTTGGCTTTTAAAATCTTTTTAAAGGAAGCAACCGCGTCTTTTCCGTAAGCATAGTTTGGCGCAATGGTGGCCCAGCGTTTGGCCGGATTTTTGGAGGCCTCTTCAGCCAGCATGGCTGCCTGCATATAGGTTGAGGGACGCAGCCTAAAGGTGTAACGGTTCCCCTTAGCCCAGACCACTGCGTCCGAAAGCGGCTCTGCAGCTACGAAAAGTACCTTGTTACGTTTGGCAAAATCCGTCACGGCCAGTCCCACGTTGGAAAGAAAGGCGCCCATTAGAAGGACAACTTTATCTTTTCTAATTAATTCTTCAGCAACCGTAACGGCGGTTCCGGGTTTGCCGGCATCATCACGGGAGATGATTTCAAGTTTCTTACCCATCACACCGCCCCCATTGTTAATTTCCTCCAGGGCAAGCTGCCAACCATTTCGATAGGGAAAGGTAAAGCTGGTCAATCTGCTGTAAGTCTGAACTTCACCGATCTTAATAGTATCATTTGCCATAACAGCCGAAGGTGCCGCCATCATCATCAATGTTACAATAGTTAAAACAGTCGGGATTAGTTTGGT
>Ga0316191_10003077_pt1 | contig 12237 bp, 13 predicted proteins | sample Eddworburr2cm_MG_FD_204928 | JGI IMG/M metagenome (GOLD analysis project Ga0316191, IMG submission 204928) | Coastal sediment microbial communities from Maine, United States - Eddy worm burrow 2 cm | ecosystem: Environmental > Aquatic > Marine > Coastal > Sediment | place: USA: Maine...
CCCAAGCCGATCTCGACGCCGCAGCGCACTCCCTCAACGGCCGGCCTCGACAAACCCTCGAATGGATGACACCATCAGAGAAACTCGCCGAAGCGTTGCAATGACCCCTTGAGCCGGCAGCCGTTATGGGCGGGTGAGGCTCTCGCATGCGAGTGTGTTGTCTTCGAGGACGTGCTGGGTCGCCGGGTGGTGCCGTCTGGGGGTTTCTAGGCTGGTGGGGTCCAGATCCAGATTCCGCTGACACCGGATGCTGCGACGACTCGATCGCCGAGGCTGACCAGGTCGTTGATCCCCCGTATTTCCGCGGGTAGTCGGTAGGGCACCCATTCGAGGCCGTCGTCGGAGAGGAACATCATGGGGGTCTCTTCCTCTGTGGTGGTGTCGAGGAGATACCCGGTGGCGAGGTGAATCCCGGTGGCGAGGAGTCCGAACGTTCCGCTGACGAGGTGCAGTTCCTCATGGATGAGGGCTGCGCGTTCGCTTGTCGCGAAGTCGGCGGTGTCGAGGGTGATCGGCGCCCAGTTCGTTCCGTCGGGTGATGTCCAGCCGAATGGTTGGCACGTGAGGTTGGGCTCATCGCCGGTGCATTCCGCGCCGAGCCCGTATCGGCCGTTCTGCCATTCTGTTTCTGTTACGAGTTGGGGATAGGGCGGTCGGGTGGTTTCGGGTGGCGGGTAGATGCGTTGCCAGGTGAGGCCATCAGGCGATGTCCATGCAACTTCGCGGTTGTGTGGGGTTCCGTCGATTGTGTCCAAGCCGGTCGCGTAGAAGCCGGTGTCGGTGGTCGCGATGCCATCGATCTTGGATTGGCAGGGGTCGAGTGTTGTGAGTGACGAACACCCTTCAAACACCTCGTCATCGACCACCCTCGTCCAGGTTGCTGCGTCATCCGGTGAGACCCAGACGGCCGGATCGCACGGAACTCCGGTGGGGATCACGATCTTGGGGCACGTTGCCCCGACAGCGACGTAGCCCTGGCCGCCGACCGCCACATCCAGTACCTCGCCGACTTGTGCAATGAGGTGCTCGGTCCATTCTTCTCCGTCTGTCGAGATCCAAGCCGTCGGCTTGTCGTCCCTCATACCGACAGTGATGATTCGCTCGGAGTTGGCGGCGACCGCCCGCGCCCATGTCGAACCCGTATCGGCGGGGAATGACTTGACTTGCAACCATCCCGAGGAGACTGGCGTGGTTGACGCGACCCGGGGGACCGTGGTTGTTGGCTCCACAACGTCAGGAATCGACGATTGAACGTCGGTGTCGGAACCACCTCTGAGGAGGAGGAGCGGCCCACCGGCAGCGACAACGACAACAGCAGCGGCGGCAGCGACTACCAGCAGGATGATCCAAGTGCGATGTCGCATTGTCGTCTTCTTCTCTGGCAGCTAGTTCTCGGGCATGGGGGGTTCGGGTGGTGGGGCTCCGGGATCGATGCGGGGTCCGACCCAGGCGGCGGCTACGGATCGGCCGTCGCGTGTCCCGCCGGAGATCGCGATGTCGTCGTCGCGGACCACGACGCCTGATGCGTATCCCCCTGTGATGCTGTGGATGCGATCCCACGTCACTCCGTCGGGGGACGTCCACACGGTCAGTACACCACTGTTGCCGTCAATCCACGCCCGCGACCCGACCGTGACGTATCCGGCATCGAGTGCTGCAACGGAGTCGAGTGACCCTATGCCGTCGAACGACTGTGATGCCGTATCGATGCGGGTCCAGGTGGCCCCGTCGGGTGACCGCCAGATAGCGGCGTCGGTGCCGTCCTCGGTTCCGACGGCGACGTATCCGTGTTCGCCCAATGCCACGTCGACCATGACGGTTCCCGGGGTGAACACGGTGTTGTCTGGCTCGATTCGTTCCCACTGGCGCCCATCACGAGACGTCCAGACCGTCGCGATATCCTCCCCGTTCTCATCGAGGGTGGCTCCCACCGCAACGAGCAGACCGTCGGGACCCTCAACGACCGAGCCCATAGATATGTCGTCGTAGAAGACGTCGTTGGAGTCAACGACTGAACCGGTCCCTGCCCATGTGCGTTCCCAGGTGATCCCGTCGTCTGAGATCCAAACGGCGGGGTGGAAACTGACAGGTACCTCGACGCCTTCGTCATCGACCGTCCAGTACCGCATCGACCCGACAGCGACGAGACCGTGGCTGGTGTCGGCGACTCCGTACATAGCACCTCTCTGAGTTGTCCCGTCCCCGAAGATGGCCGGGTCCTCGGGGGTGCGCGTCCACGACGTGCCATCGACCGATGTCCACGCAGTGGGGTGTACTGCACACTCCCCGGTCTCGTTCTCGCATCCGGCGCCGACTGCCACGAGGCCGGGGCCGCCGTCGGTGACGGCGTACATGAGCACGGCCCCCAGTGTGAGTGCCGGGTCGTCCTCGGCGAGGCGTACCCAGCTGACGCCGTCGTCGCTAGTGAAGATCACGCCGTTCTCGCGGTCCCATTCTCCCCAATCGAACCCGACAACGAAGAGCCGCGACCCGACCACGGTCACGTCGAACGTGCCAATAGCAGGCTCCATCACCGCTCCACCAACACGCTGCCACTCATCGACCATCGGTTCCTCAGCAACGTCGGTTCCGGTGCCGCTGACAAACCACAGGGACCCGCCGACCAGTACGAATACGGCGATCGCGGCTCCCGCAGTGACGAGCCACCCGTTCCGGCGTCTGCGCGGTGGTGCCTGTGGTGCGGGTCGCTTTTCGGTCTGCATGTCGGCCTTCCTTTCCTCGAAGTACGAGACGAAGAGGCCGAGTTCCTCGGCGTCGACATGGTCGGTATCTGGCAGAGGGTTCGCCGAGCGCAGTCGCTCCAGCATCGTTTCTCTATCAGTCATGTCGGTTCTCCGCTCGACGGATTGGGGGCCGCCGTATGTTGATGTCTGTGTCCGGCTCGGCGCAGTTCGCTCGCTAGACGGTTCTCGGCGCGGCGAATCCGTTGGTCGACGGCATGGGCGCTGCAACCAAGAACCTCACCGATCTCGGCGTGAGGCAGCTCCTCCCACACTGCCAGGCGGAGGAGTTCCTGATCCCGGGGCCGCAACCGGGCGAGCGCGTCGAGGACTTCTTGATCCTCAGCGCGACGCACCACCACAGCTTCTGGACTCGGCACCGGATCGCTGCGGAGGCCACCGAGCCTGGAGATGAGCCGACGGGAACGCCGCTGCGAACGGAACCTGTTGGCGAGGACACGACGAGCAACGCCATAGAGCCAACGAAGCCCCTGATCATCGGGAGGAACATCATCGATGCGCCGCCACGCAATCAGGAACGTCTCAGACGCGCACTCACGCGCGGTCTCAACATCCGTGCGGCGTCGGCAGTACACATAGATGTGCTGGTGGTAGGCGTCGAAGAGACGCCGGAACCGCTCCTCCGTCCCAGTCAGGGTCGACATCTCCTCCCCAAAACTCGGTTCACCAATGCTTATGTCCGGCTTCGAGTATCGCGCTCGCTCATCCTGCGCTACCAGGGGCATATGTGCGTTTCGCCGTGAACTGGACACATACCGGGGAGAAGCGGAAGACCGCTTCACGGGGGTCGCAACAGTGGGAGGACCACAACCGGTCCTCCCACCGCAAGCACTACTCGAACCTGTCTACGGGTCTCGGCAGACCAGACCCTGATACCGCAATCATCCTGACCAGAAGGCACAGGATGAGCCACCCATATCCGGCTGGGTGCGCGGCCAGGTGGGAGGCTCGAACGCTGCGTGTGGTTCAGCGCCGTTTGCTTGTCGCGACGCTTCTTGATGGAAGCGTTGATTTGGGAGATCTTGCCCTACTCCCCGCGGCGGGCTGCGACGCCGTTTGACCAACGCCTCAGGTCAGCCGATCGACCGTTTCTGGAACGACGCGCTCCGACGGAAGCGGCATCGTTCGAGATGGCTGTTTGCACCGCGACGCTTCTTGCTCAGAGCGTTCCGATCGTTGTCCATGGAGTACCGGCCGCCCATACGCGCACCTTGAGCGCGGGTGTTCAGACGCTGAAGACGGGGACGGGTTGTGGGATTCCTTTGAGTGTCACTGGATCGGGCAAGGGGGGTGGCTCGGATATCGGCTGCATACTGGGAGCCGGCTGCGTTGTCCCCAGAGGAACTGCTTGTCGGCGTTGCCCTGTGTATTGGTGTGGCGGAAGTACAAGGTCGGGCTAGGTGAGCATTTCCGCGAATCTGCGAAATGTTGCCGACGCCTGGGCGTGTATCGGCTTGGAGTGGCAGAAGGCTGCGATCTCGAAGTCGAACTCCGCGAGATGCCGGAGGCTGCCATCGACTTCTGGTGTGGACCGGTTCCACCCGCGTTTCACGCTGCCGTCTCTGGTTGCCCAAGCGGCATCGCCGACGAGGAGAACACCACCGGCGCGGTCCAGAAGGTAGGACGTGTGGCCGGGAGTATGCCCTGGCGTATTGATGGCACGAAGATCTCCCGGAAGCCGTTCATTGGCGTCCTCGGAGATGAACCGGTCTACCTCTGCGGGGGGTGGACTCGGAATGAGCAGCGACACCCAGAACAACGGTGTGGCGTACCAGGAGGTTGGCGGCAGGGGTGGTCTCACGGAACCCTGAATCGCAGGGGTGTCTGCTTCGGAGGCGTAGAGAGTGGCCCCAGAGGCTGCCTTGACCGCTGCCGCGCTTCCCGTGTGGTCGATGTGGGAATGGGTGAGCAGGATCGCTTTGACATCAGCGAGGGAACGACCGATCTGTTGCAGGCTCTCGGCGATCACACCCTCCCTTTTTGCGGTCAACGTGTCCACCAAGGTCACGCCTTCGTCACCATCGATGATGTACGAGTTCACCGTCCCGGTCCCTAGCTGATACACGCCATCGACAAGGAGTTCCATCGTTGCTGCGCACCTCCGCCCTCGATTGTCCACCTGCGACGAGGGCTCGGTCAAGAGGTTATGGCTGCTGTTCAGCGCGGCCTGTGACCTTGGCCTCTACCGGTACGGTGGATCGGCGTCCGAGGATTGGTGTGGGTCGTCGGAGTGGAGGTGCTTCGTGATGGCTCGATTGCCACCCTGGGCTCGGAGAATCCTGGTCGTGTTTCTACGGCTCGTGGCGCTCGTGGTGGCATATCAGTTGGTCATGAACGTGCTGCGGGTCGTGGCGTGGCGTACACACTGGAAACCGGGCATCGACCTCTTTCGCTGGTGCAACAAGAAGACCGTGAACCGATCATCGGTGAAACGGCCCGGGAAGCGGGTCACCGTCGTTCATCACACGGGCCGCAAGTCGGGAAGGGACTACGTGACTCCGGTGTGGGCGGAACGGATCGGGGAGTCGTTCTTCATTCAGCTCCCCTACGGAACCGATGTGGACTGGTGCCGCAACGTTCTGGCAGCTGGACTCTGCACCCTGGAATGTGACGGTGTGCTCTACGACACCGTCGCTCCCGAGATAGTGCCAGCAGACGAAGCGTTGCCGTTCCTGCCAGCAGGACTGCGGAGGATGCAGCAGCTTGCTCGTGTCGAGTCGTATCTCAGCCTCGACATCAGCAGCGCCGAGAGCCCAGCCAAGAAGGCAGGCTGACGCAGCGATCGAACCCGACGAATCGGAAGCCGACCGAGTGGTCGACCTCCGCGCGCGAGTCGACGGAATGTCAGCGATCCCTCGACTCCGCTCGTGGAGCAGCGATGAACCGCGTATCGGCTTTCAGCGAGATTCGATCTCCTACAGGCACCCTGACGCCGTCACCGACAACCCAGATGACGAGTACTCACTGGTCATCGCCGCCCGTGCCAATTGAGTGACACTTGAGTTGTGGCTTGTTGAGCCCTAGCCCGAGATACCTGAGAGAACCCAACGGAATCCTCACTACCGAAGTCGAGGCCATGTCAGCGAATCCGTCGATCGGATCAGTCTTGCCCAACCGGCAGCGGTTCTGGCGGTTCGTATGGACTGACCGGCGCGTCGCCTCCGCCGATGTGCAGGCTGCGTATTCGGTTCACCGTCGCCGCTAGCTCGAGGCCCCGGAAGCCGGCGAGTCCCCCTCGCTGGTTCGGGTCGAGCACGTCGAGCCCATATTCCTCGACCTCCGCAACGACGTGATCGATCGTCTCCCGAAGCGAGCGTTGGCCGTCGAACTCGCCGGCGATTCTCTCGACCGCCAGGCCGATGGCGAGCGTTTGGGCGGGCTCGGCGAGCTGCGATACGTCGGTGAGGTCGATCTCCTCATCTCCGAAGACGAGCCGCTGGGCGGCTGGAGCGCGCACGCTGTGATGGCCATACTGGTTGGTGGGATCGATGCCTACTGGCAACGGCGCTCGAGACACGGGAGCGAGCAGCCCAGTGAGCGCTTCGCTGGTCCGTCCGGTCGGTACTTGCGCGGCGATTCGTTTGGCAGTGTCGGTGACATCCCGCCCCCGGTATGTGACGAGCTGCAGGATGTGATCGGCCGCGTCGAAGTAGTCCCCCGAGCCGCCCAGCACGAGAATTGTCGATACGCCGAGGTCGCTGCAGAGTTGACGCACCCGGTCGAGGAACACGGTGATGGGCTCCTCCTCTGGCGGGACCAGCCGTTGCATCCGGGCGTCGCGCACCAAGAAGTTCGTCGCCGACGAGTCCTCGTCCATCAGGAGGAGCCGGGCCCCAGCTTCGATGGCCTCGGCGACCGAAGCGGCCTGCGAGGTCGAGCCGCTGGCGTTGCCGGTAGTGAAACGCGCCGAGTCTCGCCCGTCGGGCAAACGGCGGATGAAGCCACCGATGTCCGTAGCAGTGACGGCGCGCCCGGGAGCTGCCTTGACCGAAATCGCGTCGACGACCGTGACACACCGCTCCCGTCCGTCACGCGGGATGTGGTCGTACACGCCTTCCGCCACTGCCGCCAGCATTGTCGACTTGCCGTGATATCCGCCGCCAACGACCAGGGTCACGCCTTCGGGGATGCCCATGCCGCTAATCGGACCGGCGTGGGGGGTGTCGAGGGTCACCCGCAGACGGTCCGGACTCTCGAACGGCACGACTCCTGGGCCGGTGAGTGGTCGAGAATCAACACCGCTCGCTCGGGGAAGTACGGCGCCGTCGGCGAGGAAAGCGACCAGGCCGCTGGGGCGCAGCTGGGCGCGCAGAGCACGAGCATCTTCGACCGTGTGACGGTGGGCCACAAGGGCGTCTCGATCCAAGGTGTTGGCCTGTAGCGAGCAACGAACGATCTCCGGCAGCTCGTCGAACAGCATCGTTTCGGCGAGCGCCGAGTCGATGGTGCGACCCTGTGCGGGAAGTCCGACGAAGCACCGGACCTCGAGCCATTCGGCATCGAGGGCTACCGAGGTGCGATCCAGCACCACCTGTCCCGGTTGAGCGATTGTGATGATGCCGCTGTTGCCGGTACCCCGCCGTTTGCCGCTCACCGCACCTGCCGCGGCGTGGAAACGGCGAGCCACGTAGTCGCGGGTGGCGACCGCCCCTACGGCCGTGGCATCGTCCTCGAGGTCCAAGCCGCTGGCGACGCGTGCAACACGTACGCGATACACGCCGGTGTCGGGTGGAGCGTACGGGTCCTTGGGTACCTGGTCCACCACGAGTGTGTGTGTGCCGAAGTCGTGTTCGCCGCGCAGCGACTGGTATGCGGCGTAGTCCTGCCCGTCGAGACCAGCCAGGCGACCGCGGAGCACATCCACTCGTTCTCCCTTCCGACATTCCTTCTGCCGCCGTCGTCGTGGTCACACTCGGGCGGCACCCTTCGCGATGGAGGCAGCGGCACCGGAGCACTGGCCGCGAATCACCGGCGACCCAGTAGCTACCCGGCCAACTCTAGACGAGCAGATCAACACCTTCGATCGCCCACACCGTCCGGCAACCGGCAACGTGGCGGCCCGAAGCGAGGCTTGAACGCGTCCACGTCTTCCGCTTCGATTGCCAACAGCGACGTCTTCCGCCTCGGGTTTCAGGAGAGGGATTTGAGCCAGCTCGCCGGCGACGCTCTTTGTTGAAACAGAACCGGTCGTCCCAGCCGTGTAGAGGTGGGGTGACAGCACACCCAATGCTCCGCCGCTTTGATCGCGCCTCGTGTTCAGTGTCCAAGCATCTCGTCGGTGGGCCAGTCCCAGATGAGGACTCCGCCGAGGATGACGAGATTCACGGCCAGCGCACCGATCTTGTTTGGGAACAGGGCAGGGAATCCGTTCCAGAACAGGATCAGCGTCACCGTTGATAGGGCGGCTCCGACGACGGCGAGCGTTCGCCACCAGTCGTAGGGAACGCCCCAGCCAAGCACCGCCAGGCCCGCCATGACGAACAGGATCGTGCAGGCCGACCAGAGGACGGCGCTGATGACCTTCGATGCGGTCTCGCCGATCGTGTCGGTGAGGAGCCAGGAGCGGGCGTTCCATCCCGACGCGAGATCGTCCTTGAACACTGGGAAGAGTCCCAGGATGTGCCCGACTCCGTGAGCGAGGAGAACCAGCCCAACGACCCATTGCCAACCCTTCATGGTGTCATCCCTCCTTGGCCCAGGAACTCGATCATCTTCTGGTTCACCCGCTCGGCCTGCTCGACGTTCACCAAGTGTGCGCTTCGCACGACCTCGATGTCGATGTTGGGGAACGCGGCCGCCCGCTTGGCTGCTCGGCCCGGGTCTCCGACGAGGTTGTCGCTGTCGCCGAGGATCAGCAGTATCGGCATCTCCAGTGCGGCCATTTCTTCCACTGTCAACGGCTTTGGCCGCCCAACCCGCGGCGGCGACGCCACGGAGCGGAGAACCTCGGCGAACCACTCGCCATATGGGTCTGACACCGTGGGCGATGAACCGATCGCCCACTGCCGTGTTTTGGCAACTCGTGAATCGCTCGGGAACATGCTCACCGTCATCATGCGCATCACGGCCGGCAGGCCGAGTGGCGTGATTCCCATCGGTCCGAGCAGAACCAGCTTCGAGACCCGGCTGGGATCGGTCTGGGCGAATCGCAGCGCCGCATGACCACCGGCCGATGCTCCGACTGCCACGCCACGGTCGATCCCCAGTTGATCAGCAATCTCGATGCCGAGGCCTCCGATCTCACCGGGTGTCTTCGGGTATGTCCCAAGATCCGTCAACTCGCTCCTTCCCGCCTCGCCGATGTAGTCCGCTGCGAAGACGCGAAAGCCGGCTCCGACGAGTGCCGCGAGGTTCGGTGACCATGACACGGAAGCCATCGAAGCCGCGTGGAACAACAGCGCCGGTTCGCCGGTCTCGGGTCCGGCGACGTTGACGCGCACGGTCCCATATCTGGTGGCAACATCGACAGCGGCGTGCTCGACCGGCCAACCATCCAGAATCGTGTCATACCGCTCAAAGAGGGCCGTTGCTGCCTGCGGCGATCGGTAGATCGAAGCGCCGCTCGAGTCTGTCACACGCACACCTCCTGCTACGACATCTCGAGCACATTCCCGAGAGACTTGGGGCAGCGCCAGAGGCAATCGGCTCGAATTCATGAGCGAGCCGCGCGTACGCCGCGCCAGCCCGAAATCGACCGTCTGAGCGCTTCCGTGGGGCGATCGGGGTTCGTGCGAATGCCGACCCGGACAGTCAGAGAGCTAACACTCGGTCGCTGTGCCGTCGGTCGGATACCGGACCTTGAAATCGCGACGCCTCGTGTCAGAGGCGTCGCTCCCCGATTCGAGTGCTGTCGTATCCGGCAATCTGAGGTGGGTTCAGACTGCCCACGGGTCTGCCGATCCGAAATGGATGGATACCAGTGTCCAGGTCATGTTCCTGGTGATCGTCGTTGCGGTCTCGACGGTCTTCGCGTTCGTTCTGGATGTGCGGCGTGGGGTCGAGAATGATCGGTTTGTCGAGTGGCTGAAGACCGAGAGGAAGCGGGACTGGGACGCGTTGACCCGCGCGGACCGATTGCTGACCATCAGAGCCGTGGAGATGCTCCGCCGCGGCGCATTGGCGGACGACGCCGAATTCCACGTTCGCTATCAGTTGACGAGGCACGGGCCCCGATTCGCGGCGGCGATGAGCGTCGCAGCCGCCGGTATCGCACTGGTGGTCGTTGGCACCGTCCTCGTCGACTGGAATTGGTAGCAGCCGGTCGCTTCCGTCGACCGGCTGGCCCGACCCACTCAGTGCCGCCTCGGGTCCGGACGCTCTCGTGTGGAAGCGTCCTTGCTGGATCAGACGTGATCGGTTCCGCAAGGAGGACAACGACGCTCTGACCCAGAATCGCATGTTTGAGTGACTGCCTCGAAGACTCGGATCTTGGGTGGGTGGCGTCGCATCACTTCAGCGATGTCCACTAGGCGCCGGAGGGAACCTCAGATGGAAGTCTGGTTGAGCTGGAAGACTGCCGCGTAGGCTTGTGGGAGGGGGCGGGGGACGATGTTCGTGGTGCAAGGAGCTTGGATGCGAGGCGTCCCGCTCCGGATTCGTCACGTTCCGACGGGAGAGGAGGAGGAAGGCGAATGAGGTACGTCACGACCTACACGTTCAAGCCCTTTATGACGAAGGACGAGACCAAGGCCCTGTTGGAGGCGTTCGCACGGTTCGGGAACGCCCCGGGCACAACATCCCACTACCTTCGACAAGATGGCACTGGCGGCTTCGTGATCGGGGAGACAGACGACATCGCTGGCCTGTACCGGAACACCCTGAACTACGTCGAGTTCATCGAGTTCGAGAGCCACGTGGTTCTCCCGGTAGAGGAGGCGGTTCCACTAGTCGCCGATTTCGTCAGCTAGTTGCAGACCGGGCGCCCACAACCGGCTGGGTGGGATCATTTGGGCTGGTGGTGCACGCCCCGGTCGCACCGCCCATATGTGGCTCTCCTGCTGGATGTGTGGGTCAGTTTCGGCCTGGGAGTTGCGGTGGGTGGTCGAGGGCGAGGAGTGCGAGAGCGATGAGAGGGTCGGGGCTGTGGAACCCGAACGCGTTCCGGGTGAGCGAGCCGATCCCGGTGGCGGTACTGGATCCGGGGCGGCTCGGCCTCACTGAACACCGGAGTTGTGCTGGCATCGAGGGCTCGCCAACTTCACCGACCGGCTTCTCGGTCGTACCTTCGACGCCGGCGGGCGTCAACCCGCAGACGCGTTGGCAGACTCGGTTGCTCTGCACCACGTATTGCAGCACTGGTTGTCGAATCTCTGGACGGCGCGAAACCTAGGAGCACGAGGGGTTCAGCCGCTCGGAACCTCCCCAACCCACCCACAGATACAGCAGGAGAGTCACATATGTGCTGTGATTTCAGGGGGTCGTTGCAGCGCTTCGGCGAGAGTTGTTGTCTCGTTTCGGAGGTGAGGTTGTGGAACCGTTCTCGGAGTCGGAGAAGGCCGAGTTGTGGTGGCGGATGGAGGAAGTCGGAAGGCGCGCCGTGATCGGTCGGGGCGTTGCGTGATCGGTGCGGACGGCTCGGTATATTCCCTTGCGTGGACGCAGCCGGAGCACACGAGATCGGCGACCTGCTCGAGGACGAGCGGCTACCGGCGGTGTCGGTCGCCGCAATGCACCACTCGGCCATGGTGTGGATGGCGGCCTTCGGCTACGCCGATCGGGTGTCGCGGCTGCAGGCCACGCCGCAGACGAGGTTCCGCGTCGCCAGCATTTCGAAGCCGCTTGCTTCCGCTGCCCTGGGCCTGCTGGTGGAGCGGGGGCAGCTGGACCTGGACGCGCCGGTGCGAGAGCTGGTGCCCGAGTATCCGGACCAGGGACACCCGATCACCGCTCGGCAGCTCGCAGCCCACCTGTCGGGCATTCCCCACTATGGGGAGGGGGACCTGGTCAACCGCATTCACTACCGGGACGTGATCCATGCCCTGGACAAGTTCAAGGACCGACCGCTGCTGTCGGTCCCGGGTGAGCGGTTCTCCTACTCCAGCTTCGGCTGGAATCTGCTGGGGGCGGTGATCCAACGCGCCGCCGGTACGGACTTCCTGGAGTACATGCATCGGGAGGTGTTCGAGCCGGCGGGGATGGCACATACCGAAGCGGACCGCACCGAAGTCCCGACTCCTCAGGGGGCGCGCTTCTACGAGATTCAGCCGGACGGTGCGGTCGTCGACGCGCCCGCGGTCGACAACAGTGACCTGTGGGCGGCTGGCGGTTTCCTTTCCACCGCAGAGGACCTGGTGCGCTTCGGAGACGCCCTGCTGGCGGGATCGCTGCTGCTGCCATCGACCGTCGACATCCTGTGGGATATCCAGAAGACCGCGTCGGGAGAGGACACCGGCTACGGGCTGGGCTGGCGATGGTCGCTGCTCGAAGGGCACCGCGAGGTCGGCCACGACGGCTCGCACGTCGGCTGCACCGGGCG
>Ga0316191_10003078_pt1 | contig 12237 bp, 13 predicted proteins | sample Eddworburr2cm_MG_FD_204928 | JGI IMG/M metagenome (GOLD analysis project Ga0316191, IMG submission 204928) | Coastal sediment microbial communities from Maine, United States - Eddy worm burrow 2 cm | ecosystem: Environmental > Aquatic > Marine > Coastal > Sediment | place: USA: Maine...
TGGCGCAGCCGATGGTGTGGAGCTCGCGGCGGATGCCAGTCGATCGTGACCGCGGGTGACCCACCAGGGCACAGTCTCGCACCGCCGAGCAGCATGTGCCGCGCAAACCTGCCGCTGTCAGCCAACCATCACCATACGTCGGCCGGGCATCACTGTAGCATCTCCGGGGCAAACACCCTCAGAATCACCTGCAACTGATCTTCCGGCAGATTCTGTAGCCCCGACGACCCGGGCGTGGCAGTGGCTTGTATGCCTGCGCGATCGCCTTCGATAATGCGCATACTGGCCTGCGGAATCTGTTGATTGACATCGCGCTCGCGATCGACCATGACGATCCACAGGTACAGTCCGATCGCGAGGGCGAGCATTACCACCACCACGAGCTTGGAGAACCAACCGCCACCGGATGACGCTGGACTTGCCGCTGTCATGATTTCTCTCCCCTGATCGGCCAATGCCTTACTCGGGAATTATGACCTATCTTCCGATGCTCCTCACCAGGCTTTTGTAGATCCCGGCCATATCCACAGCGCCGGCACCTGCCTCATGCACTGGCCACTGCGGCGAGCACCTTCCTCGCCAGTGTCATACCGCCGTCGAGATGGCGCTGGATCTCGGCCATCCTGATCGGGCCATCGGTCTTCCCGGCGGCCCAGTTCACGCTGAGCGCCAGGCTCGCGTAGCAAAGGCCCAGTTCTCTGGCGATCGAAGCCTCCGGCATGCCGGTCATGCCGACCATGTCACAGCCGTCGCGTTCCAGCCGTGCAATCTCCGCGGAGGATTCCAGGCGCGGCCCCTGTGTGGCCGCATAGGTGCCCCCGTCATGGACCGGGACCCCGGCCCGTTTGGCCGCCTGCAACAGATCCTGCCGCAGTGCCTCGCAGTAGGGGTCTGTGAAGTCGACGTGGGTGACCCCGGCGGGGTCGGCCTCGAACAGGGTATGTTCACGACCCCAGGTGTAGTCGATCACCTGATTCGGGACCGCCAGCACGCCCGGGGCCATTGATGCCCCGATGCCGCCGACTGCGGCCATGCCGACGACGCGCTCTACCCCGGCCCGCTGCAAGGCCCAGAGATTGGCGCGGTAGTTGACGCGATGTGGTGGGATCGTATGGGCTTCCCCATGGCGCGGCAAAAAGACCAGCGGCCTGCCTTCGGAGCTTCCGAAGGTCAGCGCTGCCGACGGATGCCCGTAGGGCGTGGCGACGATCTCTTCGCGTTCGATCCGTATCCCCTCGAGCCTGCTGAGTCCCGAACCACCGATGATGCCGAGTGCCTGCACGCCTATGCCCTTCCCGTTCGCTAGTCGATCATTCCGCAACGGCATAAATGCCGGGGGCATTGCGCCAGAAGCCCTTGTAGTCCATGCCATAGCCGAACACGTAACGGTCCGGCACCTGCAGACCGACATAGTCGACCGCCGGCCGCACACCGCGATCGTGCTGTTTCTGCACGAGCACGGCCGCGCGCACGCTGGCCGGCGACTGGCCCTGGCAGAAGCGGATGATCGCGTCCAGCGTATAGCCCTCATCGAGGATATCGTCGACGATCAAAAGGTTCTTCCCCGCCAGCGGCTGCGTGGGTTCCACCTTCCAGTGCAATTCATCACCGCTCACGCGCTCCCGATAACGGCTGGCATGCATATAGTCCAGGCGCAGCAGGAAATCGAGGCGTGGCAGCAGGATACCGGATGCCACCAGACCACCGTTCATCACGCAGATCACGACCACTTCTGCACCGGCCATCTCGCCGTTGATCCGGCTCGCCATACGATCGAATGCCGCCTCCACCGTCGTCCTGTCATACAGGCACTCGGCCTGCTGCATGACGATCCTGGCCTCTTCGCGCAGCGCCTTCATGTCGGTCCGTCCAGATTGAGTGCCAGATTCGTTTCTGCCGTGAGCCGGGCGGCCAGTTCCACGGCACGGTGCCAGCGCGGGTCCTCACGCAACCGCTCGAGCTTGCGGGCCGGCCTCCCATGCAGCCGCACCATGCGTGATTGCGCGACCGGGTCGTGATAGCCGTTCAGCTCCGCGAGTACCTCGCGCGCACCCTCCGGGTGGTTGCATACCAGCACCATGTCACATCCGGCCCGCAGCGCCGCCCGCGCGCGCTCTGCATAGCACCCGGCGTGTTCGGCGGCCGCCATACTCAGGTCGTCGCTGAAGATCACGCCCGTGAACCCGAGTCGGTCACGCAGCACGTCTTGTAGCCAGAAACGTGAAAAACCCGCTGGGGCGCCGTCGCATGCTGAATAGATCACGTGCGCGGGCATGATCCCTTCGAGGCCATTGTCGATCAGTCGCGCGAACGGCCGCAGATCCAGCTGCATCAGCTCGTCCAGCGCGCGCCCGTCGATCGGCAGATCGAGATGCGAATCCGCGGTCACGCCACCGTGTCCGGGAAAGTGCTTGCCGACGCTCACCATCCCGGCCTCGCGTGCACCCAGCATCCAGGCACCCGCCAGCTGCCCGACGAGGTCGGGCGCCGCGGCGAACGCCCGATCGCCGATGACGCTGCTGATGCCGAAATCGAGGTCGAGCACCGGGGCAAAGCTGAAATCGATGCCGACGGCACGCAACTCCGCGGCCATCAGCCAACCCAACTCGCGTGCCGCCTGACGAGCGACGCGCGGGTCATGCCCGCAGCGCTGCTCGAAACAGGCCGCCGGCGGCAGGCGCGTGAATCCCTCCCGAAAACGCTGCACCCGGCCGCCCTCCTGGTCTACCGCGACCAGCAGGTGCGGCGAACGCAGTTCATGAATCTCCTGCACCAGCCGATGAATCTGTTGCGGAGAGGCGAAGTTGCGGCTGAACAGGATCACGCCGCCGGCAGCCGGGTGCAGCAACAGCTCGCGGTCCTCGGCACTGAGCTCGGTACCCAGCAGATCGACCATGACGGGGCCATGTAGCATCAGACCTGACCCCGCTGGCGGAAGACTCGCAGATTAGACATGGTTTCCAGGTAGTTCATGAAGAGATTTTCAATTATGTGTCGGTTTTCCCGCGCCGTCGCGGGTCTGCTATTGCTGTTCGGCCTGGCGCTCGCGGCGCACGCCAAAGACGAAAAGGCCGAACTCGACATCGGCTACTACGCGCTGAAACCGTCCATCGTCAGCAACCTGAGCGGCGGACCGAAATACATCCGCTGCGACATCCAGCTGATGACCGAACAGGCATCCAGCCTGCCGACGATCACGCTGCATTCGCCGGCCGTGCGTCACAGTATTCTAATGCTGATCGCAGGCGTGGACGGCAAACAGCTCAAGACCCGCGAGGGTAAAGAGAGACTGCGCCTGGCCGCACTCGAGTCGGTGCAACAGCAGCTCGAGGAATTGACCGGCGAGACCCTGGTCGCAGACCTGTATTTCACGGCCTACTACGTGAAATGACGTCGAGCCGGTCGCGCAGCGCGTCGCCGAACAGGTTGGACGCCAACACCACCAGGAACAGGGCTACGCCGGGTGCCAGCACCAGGTGCGGCGCAACCAGCAGATAACGTACGCCGTCACGGATCATGCCGCCCCAGGATGCATCCGGCGGCTGGATCCCAAGACCGAGGAACGACAGGCCGGCCTCAGCAACCACGGCCCCGGCTACGCCGAAGCTCGCCTCCACCCAGACCGGCGCCATCACCAGCGGCAGCAGATGTCTTTGCATAATCGCAAAATCAGTACGCCCCAGTGCGACCGCCGCCAGCACGTGTTCGCGCTGGCGCAGGGACAACACCTGCACCCGCACGAGACGCGCATACCCAACCCACCCCATCGTCGCCAGCGCAATGATCACATTGTCGATGCCAGGGCCGATCATCGCGGCCATCGCGATAGCCAGCAGCATCCCGGGGAAGGCCAGGAACACCTCGATCAGGCGACTGATCACCCGGTCCGTCAGGCCGCCGAAATAGCCGGCGGTCAATCCGACGGTGATGCCGATCACGGCCGAAATAACCACTGTGGTGAGCGCGACCAGCAGTGACACCCCGGCGCCGCTGAGCAGGCGGTCGAGCACTGGCCGCCCCAGTTCGTCTGTGCCCAGCCAGTGCGCGGCAGAGGGCGGCACGAAGATCTCCGGCAGAGAAACCCGATTGGGCTCGAGCCACGGCATGACACCGGCCAGGGCCATGACCAGCCAGGCGCCAAGGATCAGGCCGGGCAGGCGCATCAGGCCTTGCCCGCAATGCGCGGGTCAAGGCGGCTGGCCAGCAGATCGGCCGCCCGATTCGCCAGCACATAGCCCAGCGCAATCACCAGCACGACGCCCTGCACCACCGGGTAGTCGCGCTGATGGATCGCGTCGACCATCAGCGAGCCCATGCCCGGCCAGGCAAAAACGACCTCGGTGATGACCGCACCGGCCAGCAGGCCGCCGAGCTGCAGGCCGAGCACGGTGATTACCGGCAGCAGCGCATTCGGCAGGCTATGGCGCCACATCACTGCAGCCTCGCTGAGCCCCTTGCAGCGCGCGGTGCGCAGGAAGTCCTGCGACTCGATCTCCAGCAGGCTGCTGCGCACCATGCGCGTGGTGATCGCCGCCATCGACAGGCCGAGCGTGAGCGCCGGCAGGATCAGGCTGCCCGGCTCCTGGTTGCCGCTGACCGGCGTCCATCCCAGTGCGACCGAGAACAGCAGGACCAGCAGGGGCCCGAGCCAGAAGTTGGGAATCGACACGCCGACCAGGGCAAACGCCTGGGCCAGCCGGTCGGGCCAGCGGCCACGCCGTCGAGCCGCCAGCACGCCCAGGGGTACCGCGACCAGCAGCACCAGCAGGAAGGCCGCGCCGGCCAGTTGCAGAGTCGCCGGCAGACGCTGCAGGATCAGCCCTCCCACCGGTTGGCGACGCAACAGTGAATCGCCCAGATCGCCCCGCAGCAGGTCCAGATAGAACCCACCCCAGCGCTCCCAAAGCGGCCGGTCCAGGCCGAGGGCACTGCGCATCGCCTCGCGATCGGCCGCCTGTGCGGACTCGCCCAGGACCACGTCGACCGGGTCACCGGGGATCAGCACCAGCAGCAGGAAGACCAGCGTACTGACACCGAACAGCACGATCAGCGTATCGAGCAGTTGTTCCAACAGGCTACGCATCGACCACCATGTCGCCGTCACTGATCAACACGCGCGTGCCCTGATCGATCTGCTCGAACAGCTCGATCAAGTCCGCGTTGCGCATCCGGATACAGCCATGCGAACCGGCCACGCCCAGCGCCGTCGAATCCGGACAACCATGGATGTAGACGAAGCGCCGCAGCGTATCGCAGCCCGGCCCGCGATTCCTGCCGGGCTCGGTACCGGACAACCAGATGATGCGGGTCAGGATCCAGTCGCGTCCGGGGTGCCGTTCGGCGAGTTGTTCGCTGTAGACCTCTCCGGTCGGACGCCGGCCGACAAAGACCGTGTTGACCGGGCAGTCGCCACCGATCTTGATACGCACCCGGTGTTCGCCGCGCGGGGTGCAGCCCGAATCAATCTGCTCGCCCGGTCCATTCAATGCAGTAGACACCGGCCACTGGCCGAGCAGGCGCCGGCCCTCGAGCAGCGCCAGACGCTGCCGGCCGATGTCGACCCGCATCCATCGTTCAGCGCCCGTGGGCATCGCTAATCATCACCCGATTCAGCGCCAGATAGTTGCCGTCTTGGCCGGGTGCGTAGCCGATCAGACCGCGGCTGACCGCAACATTCGCCTCATACCACAGCGGCACATAGACCAGATCGCGATGCAGCTGGCGCTGCACATCCGCGTACAGCCCGGCGGCCGACTCGGGGTCGGCGGTCTCCGCAAGCTCGAGCAGGCGGTCGACATCCGCCGAGCGATAGCGCCCGCGGTTCGCGCCGACTGGTGGTATCGATGCGCTGTGGAAGGCATAACGCAGGATGTCCGGCGTGCTCACGCCGACCCAGGACAGACTGTACATCTGGAAGCGACCGGCCTTGATGTCGCCGAAGAAGGTGCCCCAGTCGTAACTGGCGATCTCCAGCCTTATGCCGGCCTCGGCCAGCTGACTTTGCAGTACATGCGCGATGCGCAGACGAAACGGGTCGGTCGAGGTCTTGTAACTCAGCACCAGCGGCCGTTCTTCGTTGAACCCGGCACGCCGCAGATAGTCCCGGGCCAGTGCCGGATCGTGCGCATAGGGCGTGAGGTCCGTGGCAGCGGCCCAGTGCGTCGGTGACAATACCGACTCAGCCGCTTGGGCCCGCCCGCCGAACAGGTATCGGATAATCGCCTCCCGGTCTATCGCATGGGCTATCGCAACCCGGACCTCGCGCCGTGCCAGCGTCGGATCGGCCAGGTTGAATCCGATATAGGCGAACGTCGTGCCCGGACCCTGACGCAGTTGCAGTCCACTGCTTTTCTCCAGCACGCCGTACAATTCGCCCGGCAGATCATTCTGCAAAAGCTGCGCCTCGCCGCGCAGCAACTTCAGGGCGCGCATGGTCGGATCAGTGACCGGCGCCAGCAGGAAACGCTGGCCGTCGCGGCGTCGCTCCAGCAGGATGCCGCCGTCCTCGCGGCGTTCGACCAGCGCGAAGGGACCGCTGCCCAGCGGGTCGCGCATCAGCTTCCCCGTCGCGACAGCCCGCGCCGGAACAATGCCTATGGTCAGTCGGCTGGGGAACAGCGGGTCGGGTCGCGACAGGTGGAAATCGACCCGTGTCTCATCGACCGCGACGACCTCTTTGAGATGCGCCAACGCGCTGGCATGCGGGGAACCCAGGCTGCGATCGAGCAGGCTGCGATAGGTCGCGACCACATCGAGCGCATCGGGTTGTTCTCCGTCCCAGAATGCCGCGCGCTGCGACAGCAGGGTGATCCGGTAATGCCTCGGATCCAGCTGCTGCCAGCTCGCGATGCCGGGCTGTGGCACGCCCTGCGCATCGAGGACGACGAGACGGTCGTAGAGCAGCGCATTGACCCGTTCGGAGGCGGCATCACTTGCCAGGCGCGGGTCCAGTACAGACGGTGCAGTGGCCATGGCAAACACAATGGTGTCGGGCTGGGTCGGCGTGCAGGCGGCAAGCAGTGTGCACAGGCCGAAGAGCGCCAGTTTCACCATTTTCCGAACGGCGACAGGCTCAGATTGCTGTTGTAGTACCGAGGGTCCAGCGAAACCTCCTCCCCGATCCACGCCGGTTTGTCGAAGGGTTCATCGGCGTCGGTGAGTTCGATCTCGGCCATGATCAGCCCTCGATTCTCACCATCGAATTCGTCGATCTCCCACAAGTGATCGCCACGCACGACATGGTGGCGCGTCTTCTCGATCAATGGTCGGAGCGCGACATGTTCGAGGATCTCGCGCGCATCCGCCAGCGGGATCTCGTACTCGTATTCCAGGCGGTCGATGCCGTCGAGCGACTGCTTGATATTCAGTTCGGCCCGCGTCCCCTTGATGCGTATGCGGATCGCCGATTTTTCATTGCGCACGAGATAGCCCTGGATCAGATGGACACTGTCCCTCACTTCGTCGCGCCAGGCGTCGGACAGCAACAGAAATTTGCGCTCGATCTCTTTTCCCATGGCTTCAGCCTCTCTCAAAAAGTGCTATCGATTCGACATGCGCGGTATGCGGAAACATGTCCATGACGCCTGCGCTGACCAGGCGGTAACCGTGGCGGTTTACCAGTTCGCCGGCATCGCGGGCGAGCGTAGCCGGATAACAGGATACGTAAAGGATGCGCCCAATCCCCATCTCGGGTAGCAGCGGGAGCACCTGCATCGCCCCGCTGCGCGGCGGATCGAGCAGGGCCTTGTCGAAGCGGCCGATCCGCCAGGGTTCGGCCGGAAGATCGCCGTAAAGGTCGGCGGTAAAGAACTCGACATTGTCCAGTCGATTGAGCGCGGCGTTTTGCCGTGCGCGGCTCACCAGGCCGGCATCCCCCTCCACGCCCACGACATGAGCGCAGCCGCGCGCGATCGGCAAGGTGAAGTTCCCGATGCCGCAGAACAGATCGAGTACCCGTTCCTCCGCCTGGAGATCGAGCAGTTCGATCGCCCTGTCGATCATTTTGCGGTTGACGTCGCTGTTGACCTGGGTGAAATCACCCGGCAGAAAACCCAGTGTGACATCGTAGGCTGGCAGGCGATAGTGCAGATCGACCCCGGGACCGAGCGGACGAACCGTCTCCGGACCACCGGGCTGGAGGTAGAACACGACATCGTTATCGGCCTGAAACTGATTCAGCAGGCGTTCATCCTCCTCGCTGAGCGGATCGAGAATGCGCAGGATGAGCACGCAACGCTCATCATCCATCGCCATTTCGATCTGCGGCAGGCGTCGACTGACGCTCAAGGATCCGATCAGGCTGCTGAGCGCCGGCAGCAGCTCTCCGACCCGTGGGTGCAGCACATGGCACTTGTCCACATCGGCAACGAAACTCGAGCCGCGTTCACGGAATCCGACCAAGACCTTGCCCTTGCGCGCCACGTCCTTGACGCCGAGCCGCGCCTTACGCCGATAGCCCCAGGCCGAATCGCCAGTCAGCGGTAGCAGTACTTCGCCAGGGCTGACGTTACCGATCTCGCGCAGATTGTCGAGCAGCACGGTCTGTTTCGATGCGATCTGTGCCATGGGTTCGAGGTGTTGCAGACCGCAGCCACCGCAGATGCCGTAGTGCGCGCAGCGCGGCTCCACCCGGTCCGAGGATGCCCCCAGTACGGACACCACCTGACCCTCGTCATGGCTGCGCCGACACTTCAGGTAGCGGAAGCTGACGGTCTCGCCGGGAAGGGCACCATGCACGAAGGTTGCCTTGCCATCGACCCGCGCGATGCCGCGGCCGTCGTGTGCCATGCCGCTGATCTCCGCCTGAAACTCGCCATCCGGCACGCGCTGCCGGCGCCGCCGACCGCCCACTCAGGAACCGCCCCATGCGGACAGGAATTCCGCGAGATGCATGCCATCTCGCCTGCCCAGTTCATCGCGCAGCTTGTTCATCACCCGGGCGCTGTCATGCCGGCTTATCTCACCGGTGGTGACAAACAGGCGCAGCGCAAGCAGATAGCCGTTGAGTGCGGTAAGTTCGGTGAAAGCCTGTATCTCGGCATGCCGCCCCTGCAGCCAGGCGGTGTGGACGTCGTCCTCGTCACGCCGCAGCAGCCCTGGGTAACCCAGTTTCCGGGCAGTCTCGTCCAGCCCCGGCCGATCATCCGGCAGCTGCGTCAACCAGTCACAGATTACGCGGTGCAGATCGCCGCCATCGCGCAGCCCCTGCGAGTAGGCTGGATAACTCAAGCCGTGCATCAGCGTACGGAAATGAATCAGCGGCAGGTCTGCCCGCACGCCATCCCAGGACACCAGACAGGCATTGCGCAAGGCCGAACGATAGTAGGCCTGCAGCATCTCCTCCTCACCGTGCCCGGGCAGATGCAGCGACTCCATCTGCACCTTGTCGACCGAGTGTTCGATCAAGGTGATGCCGGCGATCGCACGCTGGTCCCAGCGCAACATCTCGCTCGAGCCGGTCTGCTGCTTACGCCGGTGAAAAAGGACCTTCGAAACGGATTTGTCATCCAGGTCATCCAGCCCGAACAGTCGCCGAGTGGTGGCGGTATCGGGCACCGACGCAATTGCAAAAACCGAAAAACGCATGGCTACTCTGAGGGGAACACCCCAGTCGACAGATAACGATCGCCGCGGTCACAGACAATCGCGACGATCACCGCGTTTTCGACCTCTTGCGAGAGACGCAGCGCAGCGGCGACAGCACCACCGGACGAAATGCCACTGAAGATCCCCTCCTCGGCTGCCAGACGGCGTGTCATCACCTCGGCCTCATCCTGCGTGACATCCATTTCGCGATCGACCAGCGAGGCATCGAAGATCTCCGGTATGTACTCGACCGGCCAGCGGCGTATCCCGGGTATCGAGGCACCCTCGGCCGGCTGCACCCCGATGATCTGCGGGCGCGGCTGCTGTTCGCGCAGGAAACGCGCCGTGCCCATGATGGTGCCGGTCGTTCCCATCGCGCTGACAAAATGGCTGACCCGCCCCGCCGTATCGCGCCAGATCTCCGGCCCGGTCGTTTCATAATGGGCGCGGGGGTTGTCCGGGTTCGCGAACTGATTGAGCACTTTGCCGCGGCCCTCGGACTCCATTCGCAGCGCCATATCGCGCGCACCCTCCATGCCCTGTTCACGGGTCACGAGAATCAACTTCGCACCATAGGCACGCATCGACGCGCGCCGCTCAACGCTGAGATTCTCGGGCATGATCAGCACCATGCGGAAACCGCGGATGGCCGCCGCCATGGCCAGCGCAATACCGGTATTGCCGCTGGTCGCTTCGATCAGCGTGTCACCGGGTTTGATCTCGCCGCGCTCCTCGGCGCGCCGGATCATCGACAGGGCCGGACGGTCCTTGACGGATCCGGCCGGATTGTTGCCCTCGAGTTTCGTCAGGATGATATTGCTTGTCATGCCCGGCAGGCGCTGCAGGCGGACCAGCGGCGTATTGCCGACGCTGGATTCGATGGTCGGGTATTCCATCCCGCGAGTTTACTCAATCGCCGCGGTCAAAACGAGGTAGTATCGGGAATGGACCCGGAGTGCGCAGAGCGCGACCGGATTCGAGGAAGAAGTCAGGTGAAATTCCCGAAATTCTACCGTTCCGACGTCTTTTACTACCGAACTTACCTGGTCACACTGGTGCCCATGCTGGCCGGACTGGGGGCATTCGGTCTGTACCTGTGGCTGGGAGCTGGCCAGCCCTGGCTAGCGCTGGTCGGTCTGGTCATCCTGATCTCCGGATTGACCCTGACCCTGATCGTGGCCGCCGATCGCCTGCGCTACATGCTCCGGCCGATCTCGATCGTCAACTATGCGATGCAGCGGGTGCGCGACGGCGAGTTGGACGTGCAGGTCGCCCAGCGCTCACCCGGCGAGATGGGCGAACTCGAAACCGGCTTCAACAGGATGGCGCGGGAACTCTCGGCTGCTCAGGAAGGACTGCAGGACCGCGTATTCCAGGCGACACGGGAGGCTCAGGAGAGCATGGAGGTCGTCGAGATCCGCAATGCCGAACTGGATCTGGCTCGGCGCCGCGCGATCGAGGCCAGCCGGGCGAAATCCGAGTTCCTGGCGAATATGAGCCATGAGATCCGTACGCCGATGAACGGGATCATTGGCTTCACCCACCTGCTCGGCAAGACGGAACTCACCGAAAAGCAGCTCGACTATCTCGGCACGATCCAGAAATCCGCCAATTCACTGCTGCGCATCGTCGACGACATTCTGGATTTTTCCCAGCTCGAATCCGGCAAGCTGATTCTGACCCATGAACCCTTCAAGCTGCGTGAGTGCGTCGAATCCGCCGTCGGTCTCTGGGCGCCACAGGCGCATGCCAAACACCTCGAACTGGTCTCGATGGTCTACAGCGATGTTCCCGACTGCCTGGTCGGCGACGAATCCCGCATCATCCAGATCGTCAACAACCTCGTTGGCAATGCCGTGAAATTCACCGAGCGGGGTGAGATCGTGGTTCGGGTGATGCTCGAAGAGGAACATGATCACAGCGTCCGCGTCGCCTTCGCCGTGAGCGACACCGGGATTGGCATCCCTCTTGGTGAACAGCAACGGCTGTTCCTGGCCTTCGATCAGGGGAGTTCAACCACCAAACGCTTGTTCGGCGGTACCGGACTGGGTCTTAGCATTTGCCATTCGCTGGCCGAGGCGATGAACGGCGATATCAGCGTCTCCAGCCGGACCGGTGAAGGCTCGGTGTTCCACGTCACCCTGAAGCTCGAGCGCGACCGGGATGCCCCAGCCGATCGACGCGTACCGCCATTGAACCGCCGTGGTCTGCTGATTGAACCTCATGAGCTATCGAGGATCGCACTGCGTAACATGCTCGCCGGCATGGGTCTGGCGGTCGATGACTACGCGCGTTTCAGCGATTTTCAACACGGCGATCTGTCATCTTATGCGTTGCTCATCGTCGGTTGCAGCGATGAAGCTGCGCTCGTCGAAGAATGCCTGACACATATCCGCGGGTTGACGGACCAGCATCAGCTGCCCCTGATCGCTCTGGTTTCCAGCTCCGATGAAGAGTTGCTTGCGCGTTTCGCCGGTCATGGCGCCAGCTACTGCCTGAGCAAGCCGCCGCCGCGGCATCACTTGCGAGAGGCCTTGCGCGGATGCCTTCGTTCCGGCCAGGCGCCTCTTGTGCAAGTTCCGGTGCCGGCGTCCGGAAACGACGAGGCCGGTGAGACCGATCGGGAGCAACTGCTCAAAGGCAAGACGTGTC
>Ga0316191_10003080_pt1 | contig 12234 bp, 11 predicted proteins | sample Eddworburr2cm_MG_FD_204928 | JGI IMG/M metagenome (GOLD analysis project Ga0316191, IMG submission 204928) | Coastal sediment microbial communities from Maine, United States - Eddy worm burrow 2 cm | ecosystem: Environmental > Aquatic > Marine > Coastal > Sediment | place: USA: Maine...
GCCTCCACGGTCGGGTACATCCCCGGAGCCACAGCACGGGAGATGTTCGAAGTGCAGAAGGTCGGGGCGGCCTACGGGCGTCCGACCGCCGTGCATCTGCGGTACACGCCGGGGACGGTGACCACGGAGCCGAACGGGGCTCAAGAGATCCTTGCCAACGCGATCGCCCTGGGTGCGCCGGCGATCATCAACCACTACAACAACCCGGGTTGGCAGCTGGTGCAGGAGCTGCTGGTCCGTATGCGTGAGCAGGGGCACAACGTCTGGGGAGAGATCTACCCGTACGCCGCCGGTATGACGACGATCAACGCCGCGTTCGCCCGGCCTGAGAACTGGGTGGAGACGCTGGGGAACCGGTACGAGGAGACGATGCAGGATCCGGCCACCGGCGACTTCTACGACCTCGAGCGGTATCGCCGCGTACTCGCGGAGGCTCCGGCGACCCAGATCGTGCTCTACAAGATGGATCCGGGCGCGATTCCGGACTGGTGTCGTTTGCCGGGCGTGGTCTTCGCCAGCGACGCGATGATGCTCCCGATGGCGTGGGATGACGAGCCCACCTGGGACACCCCGTACGACGACCTCCCGAACACGCATCCGCGGCTCGCGGGCACGCATGGCACATGTCTGCGGCTGGCCCGGGAGCACGACATTCCGCTTATGCAGATCATCGCGGCGTCGAGCTACAACGCCGCCAAGTATCTCGGGGACACGGGCCTCGAGTCGATGAAGGTCCGGGGCCGGCTACAGGAAGGCATGGTCGCCGACATCACGATCCTCGACCCGGCCACGGCACGAGACAATTCGACGTACCTCGAAGGCACGCGGCCCACGACGGGCATTCCATACGTGCTCGTGAACGGGACGGTCGTTGTCGACGACTCCGAGGTCTTGAGAGACGTCACGCCGGGACAGCCCATTCGATTCCCTGCGGAGGATGCCGGCCGGTTCGAGCCGCTGTCCTTCGACGTATGGGACGCGCGGTTCCTCGCCGCTCCGACGGGCTTCGGAGGCCTGGATGTTCCTACGGGTGGACGGTGACCGCCGTGGACGTCCGCTTCCGTCGCGCCGCGTGAACCGCCGCCGTGGTGATCGATGGAGCTCCCCCGCTCGTGGGAGCGTCGTAGCTCTGGCGGTGGCGTCAGCCGTTGTGGGTGCGATCCCGGTCCAGGCTCAACAGCCCGACTCGGTCGTGTCGGCGCCGCGACTCCCCGCAACGGATCTCCGGGAGCCTGAGAGGCTCCTGACGGGAGTCGATCTCGTTGATGATGACTTCCTCGGGTCCTGGCCGATGTTCGGCATGGACACCCGCATGAAGATCGGCGGCTACGTTAAGGCGGACTTCCTCTACGACCACGCTGGCACGCTGGACGGCGAGCAGTTCCTGATGTCGACGATCCCGGTGGAAGGGACGGAGGAGTACGGCAACCGCGGGTACTTCAACGCCTTTGCCTACGAGTCGAGGCTCAACTTCGACGTCCGCCGGGTTGCCCCGGGGCGCCCGCCGCTTCGGCTGTTCGTGGAAGGAGACTTCTGGCCCTCGGGTGGGTCATTCCGCCTACGGCACGCCTATGTCGCCGCGGGTGACTTCATCGTGGGACAGACGTGGACGACGCTCTCGGCCCTGGAGTCTCTGATCATTTCCATCGACTTCGCGGCGGGGGATGCACTCTTCGGCGGACGCACGGCCCAGATCCGATACCAGAAGAAGGTGAGCGACCGTTGGACGATCGCGACTGCCCTCGAGCAGCTCTCCTTCCTCGGCATCGAGAATCCCGACGGACAGCCGGGAGTAGCAAGTCAACTCCTTCCGTTGCTCGCGGTCCGCAGCGACTACAGCTGGGATCATGGGCTCCTCGTGCTCGGATCGAGCATGGCGCAGCTGCGTTGGGACGGGGGTGCGGCGGGCCCCTATGCCACGGCGCTCCAGTGGGATGTGCTCGTGGCGGGGAGGCAGTACTTCGGGAGTGATTACGCGGCCTGGAACGTCGCGTACGGCCATGGATCCGGGGAGAACATCATGGCGTTCGCAGGAAGCCAGGCGAACGCCGTGCTGACCCCCTCGGGTGACCTGGAGACAATGCCCGCTTTTTCGCTCGCGCTGGGATACGCGCACAGATGGAAGCCGGATCTCATCACGAACGCCTCGTATGCGTACGGATGGCTCGAGACTCCCCTGTCGCGCGACCCTCTGGCCTTGCGCAAGGGCGGGATCGCCCACGTAAACCTCGTCTGGTATCCGATCCCCTCCTTTTCGACCGGGATCGAGTACGCGTACGGCGTGCGTCGATCCGCGAGCGATGCGCTCGGCGATGCGAGCCGGTGGCAGGCGATGGCTCGATTTGATTTCTGACTGAGAATTCGAACTACGGAGGCATTCATGAAGATGGCGGTGAGAAATAGTCTACTGCTGCTCGCGGCTACGGCGGCTTGCAGTGGGCCCGCCGACCGGGAATACGAGCTGGTTATTCTCAACGGCCGGGTGATGGACCCCGAGACCGAGTTCGACGCCGTGGCGAACGTGGGGATCGCCAACGGTCGAATCGAAACGATTTCTGATGCGCCGCTCGTGGGTGCGCGCGAGATCGACGCCTCGGGCCTGGTCGTGGCTCCGGGCTTTATCGACACCCACTACCATGCGGTCGACCGATTCGGCAGCAAGTTGGCCGTGGCGGATGGGATCACGACAGGGATGGACCTGGAGGCTGGTGCATCGGACGTGGGGCGCTGGTACGCTGCGAAGGACAGCAGTGGCTGGCAGGTGAACTACGGCACGACCTCCAGCATGATCGGTAACCGCATGAAGGTCCACGATCCGGAGGTCACCATGGGTGTTCCGCTGGACGCTTCGAACTCGAGTAGCTACGTGGACCAGTCTGCCCTCGACGGCCGCCCCGGGTGGTCGCTTGAGACCTCCGACATCGACCAGATGAACCAGGTCATGGCCTTCATGGATGACGACCTCAGGCAGGGCGCGTTGGGGATTGGCGTGGGTGCCGCCTACATGGCCCGCGGACTCACAAGCTACGAACAGTTCCTGGCGCAGAAGACAGCTGGCGCTTATGGCCGCCTGACTTCGGTTCATACGCGCTACCACCTCAATAACGCACCCCCGACCGAAGCTCCGATCAGCCTGGACGAGGTTCTGGTGAACGCGTTGACCCTGCAGGCTCCCCTGCTCATGGCGCACGACAACGACTACGGATGGTGGGAGAACGAGGAGAAGCTGCGGCTTGCCCGCGAGCAGGGATACAACGTGTGGGGAGAATACTACCCGTACGCTGCGGGCTCCACGATCGTCAGCGCGGACTTCCTGCGCCCGGAGTCGTGGGTGGATCAGCTGGGCAACACATACGAGGAGACCGTCTACGACCCCGGGCAGGACAAGTTCCTGAGCCGTCAGGAGTACGAGCAGATGGTCAGAGAGGCTCCGGGCTATTTTATCGTGGTCTCCTTCCCGTGGCGCGACGATTGGATGCGGCACTGGCTGACCATCCCGGAAATGGTCGTCGCGTCGGATGCCATGCAGGGTGTCAACGCGGCGGGCGAGTTGCTGCCCTACGAGGCCGACGTCAGCGAGTATGCTGGGCACCCGCGCACGGCGGGGACCTTCTCCACGACCATCAAGATGGCTCGTGAGGCCGACGTCCCATTGATGTTCACGCTCGCGCAACTCAGCTACTGGACGGCGAAACACCTCGGGGACACCGGTCTGCAGGCGATGCAGGAGCGTGGCCGCGTTCAAGAGGGAATGGTCGCGGATCTCGTGCTCTTCGATCACGAGGCCGTCGAGCCGCGCTCCACGTACAAGGTCGGCGAGAACGGACTCCCACCCGAGGGCATTCCGTACGTGATCATCAACGGTGTCGTCGTGAAGGACGACGGCGAGGTGCTCGACATACGGCCGGGTCAGCCGATCCGCTTCCCTGTTGAAGCCGCGGGACGCTACGAACCCGTCACTACTGACGGCTGGTTGAGCACGAACACGATCACGGATCGTCTCTTACCGGCGTCCGACGATACCGGTCTGGGGCGCGTGGCCGGTGGGGAGGAGGGACGCTGAGACGTTGCTGGAGACCATGTCAGTCTTCTCTCGGCCTCCCTGGCGAGGTTTCGTACCTCGTCTGCTGATCGTCGCCGCGGTCGTGTTCCTGCCGAACACGACCGCGGCGCAGCAGTTTGCCGGAGACAACCAGTGGGTGGCTCCACACGGCGTCGGCACGTTCGTCGTGACGGCTGGCGAGGAATTCACGCAGCTGTACGCGATCGCTGCGCTGCTTCCCGAATGGGAGTTCAACGCGCAGTTCAACTTCTACTATGACGACCCGAGGGTCGGGACCGACTCGTACACCGGGGTCAATCTCTACGCTAAGCACCGGCTATCGCAGAACGAAGCCGAGACCGGAGGCTACTCGGTCCTCTTCGGTACGGGGCTCTATCCTGAGCACCTCGAGCGCGGCACCGTGGCGGGTGCATTCCAGTCCTGGTGGCTGTCCACGACCGCGACATACCCCTTCGCCAATGACCGGGTGATGCTCGATCTGGTGCCGGGCGTAGCGGTGAACCTCGACGAACAGCAGACGGGCGAGACCGCGTGGGGCTTCACCTATGCCTCACGGCTGGCAATGTATGGACTGGTGCCGCAGTCGGCGCTGGTCGGAGAGGTCTTTGGGACGGCGGGCGAAGCGAGCGCTGAGCCCGCTTATCGTGCCGGGGTGCGGTGGGAGAGCCCGCACTGGGTCGTCGCGGGCACGTACTCGGCACTGTTCGATGGGTCACGGGGCATCGGCTTCGAGATCGGCATTCTGTATTTCACCGACCCGATCTTCTGTGTCGGTGGCTGTGGGTAGTTGCGACGATTCGAACGGATGCTGGCAAGGGATCCAAGATGTGACCAGAGAGCCCGATGGTACCCCATGGGTATGGCCTCCAACCGATTGCTGTCGTTTGGAATCGCGCACCAAATTCGGACGTCGATAGCAGGGGCGCTTCCACTTCCGTGGTGATCGCCACCTGACGGTTGGCCGCGGGGCGGGGCGGGTGTATGGTGACGGCCCCGTCTCCGCGAACCCCCGGTCGCAATGGCCACCTACACTCCCGAGGAACCGACCTGGGTGACCGCCTGGACCGGAGGCCGACGCAAGCTCGGCCGTGATCCGGTTCTCGGTCCCTGGGTGAACAAGATCGGCACCATCAAGCTCGTCGACATGAGCGAGGGCGGTGAGCCGTTCTTCTATCTCGCGCGCACGATCTGCTACCAGCAGTTGGCGGGAAGAGCGGCCGCCACCATCCACGGGCGCTTCGTCGAGGCGTTGAACGGGGACGTGACCCCACGGCGCGTGCTACGGGCGTCGGAGACGACGCTGCGTGAGGCGGGACTCTCCCGTAACAAGCTGGCTGCCATCCGCGACCTCGCGACCAGGATCGACTCGGGTGAGGTCGAGGTCCATGACCTCGCCGACCAACCCGACGACGAAATCGTCCGTCGCCTGACGATGGTGAAAGGCATCGGCGAGTGGACGGCTCAGATGTATCTGATGTTCCGCCTCCATCGTCCCGACGTGTGGCCGATCGGTGATCTCGGCGTGCGCGCCGGATTCGCCAAGGCCCATGGCCGGGAGAAGCCACCCACCGCGAAGGAGCTCGATCCGCTCGGCGAGTCCTATCGACCGTGGCGGAGTGCGGCCGCATTCTACTGTTGGCGTATCCTCGAGACGGAGCTTCCATGAGCCGCCGCACTACCCCCCTCTCGGACGAGCTGTACGAGTACTTCCTGGAGATGTCGGTCCGCGAGAGCGACGTGCATCGGCGGCTCCGTGACGAGACGGGCAAGCTCGAGAAGGCCGACATGCAGATCAGCCCCGAGCAAGGCCAGTTCATGACGCTCTTCGTGGGTGCGATGGGGGCGAACAAGGCGATCGAGGTCGGCACGTTCACCGGATACAGTGCGCTCTGTATCGCGTTGGGTCTTCCGGACGACGGTGAGCTGATCGCGCTCGACATCGACGAGGAGTGGCCCTCTTTCGGAAGACGCTACTGGGCGGAGGCCGGGGTGGTCGACAAGATCGACTTCCGCCCCGGACCGGCGAAGGCTTCGCTCGAGGCGTTGGTCGCCGAAGGGCGTGAGAACGACTTCGACTTCGTGTTCATCGACGCCGACAAGGAGCACCTCGACGACTACTACGAGCTCGCGCTGCGGCTCGTCCGATCGGGCGGGGTGATCGCGGTCGACAACACGCTGTGGGCGGGGAAGGTGGCCGATCCGTCGGTCTACGACTCGTCGACGAAGGCCATCCGCGGCTTCAATGCGACCGTCATCGACGACGGGCGCGTCTCACTGAGTCTCGTCCCGATCGGCGATGGCGTGACATTGCTCCGCAAGAAGTAGGGGCACCGGCACTTCCTCATGAACAAGAGCGTCTGAGGCCATGGACGGTATCACGACCGCGCTGCAGAATGCGTTCGGGGAGATCGCCCAGTATGGCCCGGAGTTGATCGCTGCGTTCGTCACCTTTCTCGTCTGTATCGGGGTCGGGCGGGCCCTCGGCGAAGGGTTGAGTCGGGTGCTCAGCCGCGGGAGCCAACGCAACAGTTCGTTACGGCTCCTCAACCGCCTCGTCAGAGGCGGCTTCGGCCTGATCGGTCTGGTCCTGGGGCTCCAGATCCTGGGCCTCACCGCGGTGGCCACGTCGTTGCTCGCCACCGGCGGACTCGTGGCTGTGATCCTCGGCTTCGCCTTCCGAGAGATCGGTGAGAATCTGCTGGCCGGAGTCTTTCTCGGAGTGAGTCGGTCCTTCGAAGTCGGTGACCTCATCGAGTGCTCGGGCCATGTTGGCGAGGTCCGGGATATCGAGCTGCGGCAGGTCTGGATCCGGTCGGCGGACGGGCGTGACATCTTCATCCCCAGCGCCCAGATCTTCCGCAGTCCGCTCGTCAACTACACGCGCGACAGTCTCCGTCGTGCCGAATTCGTGATCGGCATCGACTACGCCGACTCCGTAGCCGATGCTCGAGAGTTGCTCCTCGCCGAGACGCTGGGAGTCGAGCAGGTCCTCCGTGAGCCCCCGACTGCGGTCCGGGTGTCGGAGTTCACTCCCCAGTACTGCGAACTCAAGGTGTTCTTCTGGGTGAACACCGACGTTCGACCCGGACTCGCCGAGGTCCGCTCTCTGGTGATGACCGCGTGTCTCGAGGCCCTCCAGAAGAAGGGATTCACCCTGAGCTCCGACGTCTCCAACGCGGTCGTGGTCACCTATCCGGAACCGCCGATCACTCCCGAGCCGCGCACCCCTCCCGACGGGCCTGGTACTCCGTAGCCTTTCGGGTACGGAACGCAACGAGGCCCGCCGCTCGATGCGACGGGCCTCGCGGCACCACTCGTGTCGGTCGAACACCGACGGCCAGGGCTACACCCGGTTGAACGCCGAGACCTGGTAAGCCAGCTCGTTGCCCTTGGCGTACGACCACTGCACGTCGCGGAAGGCTTTGTACGACTCGTACACACGCCGGAACGTCGCGTCGGCGGAGGCCTGCTCCTCCAGATATGCGTTCGACTCGCGCCAGGCTGCGTCCATGATGTCGCGCGAGTACTCGCGGACGGTGACGCCGTGGTCGTTGACCAGCCGCTGCAGCGCCAGCGGATTGTGGTGGTCATACGAGGCGAGTCGATTCGCGAAGGTCTCGCCGCAGGCAGACTTCAGCGCCTCCTGATACGCCGTCGGCAGCTCGTTGTACGCATCCAGGCTGATGAGGAGGCCCATCGTGACGCCGGGCTCCCACCAACCGGGGTAGTAGTAGTTCTTGGCGACCTGGTAGAGGCCGAGCTTCTCGTCGTCGTACGGACCGACCCACTCGGTCGCGTCGATCGCGCCGCGCTCGAGCGCCGGATAGATCTCCGAGGCCTGCAGATTCTGCACGGTGACGCCGAGGCGGGCCATGATCTCGCCGCCGATGCCGGGGATGCGGAAGCGCATGCCGGCGAGCTCGGCGAGGCTGCCGACCGGCTCGCGGAACCACCCGCCCATCTGTCCGCCCGTGGAGTTGCACACGAACGAAGTCACGCCGAAGTCGGCATAAATCGAGTTGATGAGTTCGAGTCCGCCGCCCTGCGTCATCCACGAATACTGCTGACGCGTGCTCAGCCCGAACGGGATCGCGGTATCGAACGCCAGCGCCGGGTTCTTGCCGATGTAGTAGTACCCCGGCGAAACACCGCACTGAACCGTCCCCTGCATGACGGCGTCCATGACCTGGAGCCCCGGTACGATCTCACCTGCCGCGTAGACGCGGATCGTGAAGTTTCCACCGGTGATCGCTTCGACCCGCTCGGCTACGTACACGCCCGCGCCGTGCAGGAGGTCCAGCGAAGGTGGGAAGCTGGTTGCGAGGCGCCAGTTCACGCGCGGGCCGCTGACTCCGCCCGCCTGTGTGCTCCCGGCCGCAGCACCCTCGCCGCCGCCACACGCGCCGAGTGCGGCGGCGCCCGCAGCACCGGCTCCTGCCTTCTTGAGGAAGTCCCGTCTCTTGATCGTCATCTCGGCCTGTTCTCCCAGGTCTCGGTTCGTCTGCTTCGGGTACGCCGGGTAGTTGGTGCCGACGCGAACCCGAATGAAGTAACGGAGCAGGAGGCCTGCGGCAATCGGTGAGGCCTGGGTGGAGCGTGGATCGGCCGGGGCGGTGCCTACGAATGTCCCGGCCGATTCCCGTACCCCCCGACCAGGGCGGCACCTCGGTAGTCTGCACGAAGTTCCGGATGCGGAAATAAGTGAGCGTGCATCGCCCGCGCTGGAGGTGGCCGGAAAGCTCCATTACTCCCGTGGTGCCTCGGTTATCGCAGGGTGGCACACCCAGGCACGACCGTTGCGCACTTCTCCTGGCACAAGACAGCGGCGGCGTAGAGCCGCAGGGGGAGGGGGGCCCCCGATCATCGCGCATATGCCGCACGGCATGGTGCGCGGGCTCAGGCCGCCCCTACCCCGTTGGATGACGCGTCGTCGTCTGCCGTTTCACGTAAGCGGCCCATACTGGGCTGGGGGGGAACCATGCTGTCGCTTTTCGAACGTTTCTGGTACGAGGACTCGGGTCAGGGTCTGACCGAGTACGCGCTGGTGCTGGCGCTGGTGTCGGTGGGACTCATCGCCGTCCTGGTCATTTTCCGGGATGCGATCGGAGGTATCTTCGATCGACTTGCGCAGGTCCTGCAGGGCGCGCCCTCCAACGGGTACGTCCCCGGGAGCTGAACAGGCCGCCTGCCGGCCCCGCTCATTGCGAGTGCGGGTGACGCCCCAGGGCGCACCCGTCACTCCGGGCGGGCCGGCACGGCCCTGTTCTCTCCGGTTCGTACTATCCGATGCCCGCCCATAGCTATGCGCCCGCCGCTCTGTCGGTGGTCATGCTCGTGGTTCTGTCGCTCGCGGTCTGGTTCGACGTGAGAGAACGCCGGATTCCGAATACGATCACCGCGTTGGGCGTCGTGGCGGCGCTCGTTGTTCGAGCGTCGATGGGATCGGCCGCGCTTCTGGCCGGCGCCGTCGGCGTCGGGGCGGGCCTTCTTCTGGGCCTCCTGTTCTTCTCGGCGGGGGCCATGGGCGCGGGGGACGGGAAGTTGCTCGCGACTGTGGGCGGCATCCTGGGCTTCGAGGCCTTCCTCTGGTGTCTCCCCCTGATCGGGGGATTCGGAGGCGTCCTCGTGTTGGTGATGACCGTGCGTAACGGCACGATCTTGCCGACGCTGGCCCGTTTCCGGGCGCTGCTCTTCCACCTCGTCACCTTCGGTCGTATCGGGGCCCGTGGCACCCTCACGGCGCCCGGCGCCGCGACCGTGCCCTACGGAGTGGCGATCGCGGCTGGTGCGGCGACGGCCTGGCTGGGATGGGGGATGACCCCATGAAACGCAGTCGCGCCAGGTGGATGCGCTCCGAGGATGGACAGGCTCTGGTCGAGTTCGCGCTCGTCGTCCCGGTACTGCTCCTGCTGATCCTCGGGCTCGCGGAATTTTCCCGGGCGTGGAATACCCAGCAGGTGCTGACCGACACGGCCCGGGAGGCACTTCGGAGCTCCGTGGTGGCGAACTCCGGCTTCACCTACGCGGGAATGCTGCGCCTGATCGACGATGCGCTCCTCAGGGCGTCACTGGATCCGGATCAGGCCGAAGTGACGGTGGAAGGGTGGAGAACGGGAACGGGAACGCCCGCACGCATTCAGATCGACTACCGCTACGAGTTCGGCTTTTCAGGGCCGCTCGTGAGCTGGGCTACGGGAGGCCGCAGCCTGGCACTTTCTACCTCTTTCGTCATGCGAAACGAGTGATGGGGTACCGTCAATGAAGATCTCTCGCAGTTGGTGGATGCTGGTCGGCGCGACGGCCTCGGGCCTGCTCGCCGGATACGTCGCGCTCGTGTACGTGAGCGAAGAGCCGGCGCCGCTGGAGGCGGCCACGCCCTCGCGGACGATCGTCGTGGCGGCCCGTGATCTTCCCGCCGGCGCGATGGTGCGGCGCGAGGATATCGAGATGCTCGACTGGCCCGGCTCTGCGATCCCGGAGGGGATCGCGATGGAGGCGGGTGAGGTCGTGGGTCGGGGCCTGATCGTAGAGGTCCGCAAGAACGAGCCGCTGCTCGCCTGGAAGCTGGCGATGAAGGAGGCCGGTGGAGGACTCTCGATCACGATTCCGGAGGGGATGCGTGCGGTGTCGGTCGAGGTCGACGAGGTCGTCGGTGTCGCGGGCTTCGTGCTACCGGGGACGCGGGTCGATGTGCTCGCGACGGTCATGCCGGGAACGGATCGGACCCAGACCACCACCCGAATCATTCTCCAGAACGTCCGCGCGCTGGCCGCGGACCAGCGCTACCAGCAGGAGATCGAGGGCGAGCCGCAATATGTGACCGTGGTCACGCTCCTCGTCACTCCGACGGAGGCAGAGGCGCTGACGCTTGCTGCGACAGAGGGCCGAATCCAGCTCGCGCTCCGAAACACGCTCGACGGTGAAGAGGTGGAAACGCGTGGGCGGCGCATCAACTCGCTGCTCGCAGGCCCGGCCCGGAGTCCCGCGCGCGCCTCGGCGGCAGCCCGTCCGGCCAATCCAGAGCAGGTCATCGAGAGCTACGAAGGTGGGCAGCGGACACTACTGAAGTTCGGAAGAGGAGGAGGACGATGAGGCGCAGCGAAGATGGGATTCATCGCAGAATGTGTGGGTCAGCCGGACCCGTTTTCGTCGCGTTCTTCCTCATGGCCCAGCTGGCCTTTGCCCAATCCGTGGCGGCGCAGGTGTTCATCACGGAGCCCGAGGGCTCCGTAAGTCTCGCGCAGGGCACTTCGGCCGTACTGGTGAGTCCTGTCGCATTCAACCGGGTGTCGATGGCCGACTCCGAAGTCGCCGAGGCCGTGGTCGTGTCGCCGACCGAGGTCCTGATCAACGGACGGGAGTTGGGCACGACGACGTTCGTGGTGTGGGACACGACCGGTGTTCGGCACATCTACGGTGTGGAGGTCACGGCCGACGCCGGTGCCCTCGGACGACACCTCACCACGCTGTTCCCGCAGGAGGACATCGAAGTCGTGGCTCGGGGCAGCACCCTGATCCTGTCGGGGCGGGTCAGCTCGGCGTTCGTCTCCCGTCGTGCGCTGGAACTCGCGAATGGGAGCGGCGCCACGGTCATCGACAATCTCCAGACGCCGGCCCCCAGCCAGATCATGCTGCAGGTGCGCTTCGCGGAGGTCAGCCAGACTGCCCTCAAGAGCATGGGGAATCAGGTGATCGATGTGCTGAACCCACAAGACATCACCCCTGGCGGCGACTGGCGCGGGAATACGGACTCGGAAGGTGTGGTGGAGCTCTCACTGATCAGCAGCGATGCGCACCTGCGTGCCGTCATTCGGGCGTTCAAAGAGAACGGGGACTACAAGGCCCTTGCAGAGCCGACGCTTCTCGCGCTCGACGGTGAGGCCGCATCGTTCCTGGCGGGCGGCGAGTTTCCGTTTCCGAGCGTTCAGGGTGGGCAGGCCAGCAACGCCGTGACGGTTGAATGGAGGGAGTTCGGCGTGCGACTGAACTTCACCCCTACGATCACGAACATCGGCAACATACGCCTCGACATCGCGCCCGAGGTATCGACCCTGGACTTTGCCGGGGGACTCACGCTGAACGGGTTCCAGATCCCGGCGATCCTGTCGCGTCGTGCGGAAACGGGCGTCGAGTTGCGCGAGGGCCAGCATCTCGCGATCGCCGGTCTCCTC
>Ga0316191_10003083_pt1 | contig 12230 bp, 11 predicted proteins | sample Eddworburr2cm_MG_FD_204928 | JGI IMG/M metagenome (GOLD analysis project Ga0316191, IMG submission 204928) | Coastal sediment microbial communities from Maine, United States - Eddy worm burrow 2 cm | ecosystem: Environmental > Aquatic > Marine > Coastal > Sediment | place: USA: Maine...
AATCGAGCCATCATCATCGTCGCCTGTAGCCTGCTGAAGGCGTTCCATATCGATAACACGAAAGCGGCGTTTGTCCTCGAATTCAATGATACCCTCAGATTTCAAACGCCCAATCTGACGGCTGACAGTTTCGAGCGTCAAGCCAAGGTAATTTGCAATATCGCCTCTGGACAATGGCAGAACCAAGTCGGATTTGATGCCATCCCTGCGCTGGAAATTCTGCCTGCGCACGACCATCTCGACAAAGGTCGCAATTTTTTCGCCGGCGGATTTGCGCCCCAAAAGAAGCATCCAGTCCCGCGCCGCATCAAGCTCGTCCATCGCAAGCTCAATCATACGTTGCGAAATATGCGGTATCTCATTCAACAATTGCTGGAACGGCGCTTTGTCAAAACAGCATAACGTAACGTCACTTGAAGCAACGACATCAAATTCGATTCGCGTCCGACCGGGGTGACCGATGAAATCGGACGGCAAAAGCAGCCCGACCATCTGAGTGCGCCCATCCTCAAGACCTTTGTTCAAAGAGGCAACGCCAGTGACCACAGAAGCGACATAAGTCAGTTCATCCCCCCGCCAGAAAATCGTTTCACCCGCCTTGAAAGAGCGGTATTTCTTCATGGATTCAAGGCGTAACAGTTCTTCCGTATCACAACGAGAACAGACCGCACGATGGTGTATCGGACAGTCCGTGCATTTCACTCCGGAGATGACTTTATTTTTCAAAAACTTGACCTGTATCAAATGGTCGCGCGCGCGTTCGATTAGTATACCCTGATGGAGCATCTCGAACAACTGCGTTACTCGGGTCTTTTCGAGTCGCGTGTACCTAGGTACACGAGCTACCCTCCAGCAAATCGCTTCATACCCGCAGAAGGCAGCCTACACCAAAGCCATTGGCTGGAGACTGTTCCAAACGACGCGACGCTCTCTTTATACGTGCATGTACCCTACTGCAAAAGCCTATGCTGGTTTTGCGCATGCAGGACACAAGCCGCGGAAACCAGCCAAGCGGTCGAAGTCTACGTTGATGTGCTGATCAAGGAAATCGCGCTTGTCAAAGACAGGCTACCGAAAGGCTTGAAACTCAGCCGTTTGCATTTGGGGGGCGGGACACCGACGATGATCCGGCCGGCACAAATGGAACGTTTGCTGGAGGCTATCGATGCGGCCTTTGTCAAGGCAGATGGCTACGACTGTTCCGTTGAAATCGACCCTGTTCAGGTGAGCGTGCCTGCTTTGGAAAACCTAATCAGTCACGGCATGAACCGCGCTCGCATTGGTGTTCAGGATTTTGATCCGGTGGTCCAAAGCGCCATAGGCCGCGTGCAAACATTCGAGCAAACCTTCGAAGCTGTTCGCACCTTGAAAAAGCTCGGCCTGCCAAATCTGGACATGGAACTACTCTACGGGCTCCCCAAACAGTCCGCTTCGTCTATTGCAGAAACGGCACAGCAAGTTTTGGCTTTGGATCCTGACCGTGTTGCAGTGTGTGAATATTCGCACGTCCCGAATTTGGCAAAACGCCAGATCATGATTGATACCCGTGGGCTGCCTTCGGCGGAAGACGCATTTTTGAACGCCGAAGTTGCCCGCCATATGCTGCTGACCGATGGCTATGAACCGGTCGGAATTGATCACTTTGTCAAACCCGGTGACAGGTTGATAAAGGCGCGCGACACGCGCACATTGCGGCGCGATTTTGAAGGATATTCAGACAACGCTTCTTATGCGTTGATTGGTATTGGTGCCTCTGCGATCTCAAGGTTTCCTCAAGGCTATGTCCAGAATGCGTCAGCCACTTCGATTTACAGAAAGCTGGTACGTCAAGGCAGTCTTGCCGGTAACCGCGGCTACGAGCTGACACGCAATGAACAGGTCGTGGCTTGCATAATTGAAATGCTCATGTGCCGGTTCGAGATTGATTTCGACGCCGTGCACCGCCAGTTTCCCCATTCTGCAGATTTTGTCGACAAGCTGGCGGACGGACTGCGCAAGGTTTATAAAACGCACCTGAAGATTTCACAAAACCGTCTGGCTATCAAAAAACGGTCCCACCCGCTGGCGCGCATGGTCTGTAACACTTTGGATCAGCTGGCGGGCAGCACATCGGCCTGCTAGCGCAAAAGTGGAATTTACGTGCTGATCCGGCGGGTTGCGAATGTGCCGCATGATTGAAGGATACGGCGACGCTTGCCCGTCGTCGGTTTTTGACGCAAACTAGCCGTGGGGATGGCTTGGCAAGAAGCCGTCTGGACCAGTGCGCTACAGGAGTATTCATGGACATCGCCCGCGATCACGCACCCCGCGTGGGTTTTTTTGTGACGTGTATCGTTGATGCCATGCGGCCCAACATTGGCTTTGCCAGTCTAAAGCTGCTCAAGGATGCAGGCTGCGACGTAGCGGTGCCTGCCACACAGACCTGCTGCGGCCAACCCGCCTACAACAGCGGTGACGATTCAACCACACGCGCGCTGGCCAAACAGGTGATCGAAGCATTCGAAGAATACGACTATCTGGTTGTACCCTCAGGGTCCTGCGCCAGCATGATACGCAGCCATTATGCAGAGCTGTTTGCCGACATGCCCGACTGGCAGGCCAGACAGCAGGCCGTATCTGCAAAAACGTGGGAAATTCTTAGTTTTCTGACAGATGTGATGCACTACACGCCCCAAGCTGCCTATCAGGGCATCGCAACCTATCATGACAGTTGCTCGGGATTGCGCGACTTGGGTGTGCACGATCAACCCCGCGCCCTGTTAAGCAAAGTCGCCGGTCTGTCGATGGTCCCCTTGGACGGCAACAACGAATGCTGCGGGTTCGGAGGCACCTTTTGCGTAAAATACCCCGAGCTTTCCACCGCTATTGTCACGGACAAGACGACCAAGATCAAAGCGACCGAGGCCGATACGCTTTTGGGCGGAGATATGGGCTGCTTGATGAATATGGCAGGCAAACTTAGCCGTGAGGGGTCGCAGATGCGAGTTTTCCACACCATAGAAGTGCTGGCGGGGATGGCCGATGGCCCCGGCATTTGTGCGCCGGCTCTGAAATGAAGCAGACCTCGCATCAATTCGCCGCCAATGTGGCCCGCGCACTGGCAGAACCCACACTGAAAATCGCACTGGACCGGACGACGACGCTATTGCGCACCCGTCGTGCGAAAGTCATCGATGAATTCGCCGAATATGCGCAAGCGCGCGACACCGCAGAAAAAATCAAGGATCACACGCTGGATAATCTGGGGCATTATCTGCGCCAGTTCGAGGAAAACGCACTTGCCAGCGGTGCCAGAGTATATTGGGCTGAGACACCTGCAGACGCGCGCAAAATCGTAACAGACATCTGCAAGAGCGAGAATGCCAAGACCGCGACGCGCGTGAAATCAATGCTGGGCGAAGAAATCGGCATCGCCGAAGCCCTGACCGATGCGGGTGTCGAACGGATCGAAACCGATCTGGCCGAACACATTATCCAGCTTGCCGGCGATCCGCCGTCGCACATCGTGATGCCCGCAATGCACAAGACCCAGGAACAGGTGGCAGAGCTTTTCGCGCAAAAGCATAAAGAACCCAGCACAGAACAAGACGTGACCTCTTTGGTTGGCAGTGCACGGCGGGAATTGCGCTCAAAATTCATGAACGCCGATATCTCGATCTCGGGCGCGAATTTTCTCATCGCCGAAACCGGATCGTTTGTCACGGTCACGAACGAAGGCAACGCAGAGCTGACGACCACGCCACCCAATACCCATATTGTCACGGTTGGTATCGAAAAAATGGTGCCCAGCCTGAAGCATGCGGCTGTATTCCTGCGCCTTTTGTCACGGGCAGCCATCGGTACCGAGATCACGCAGTACACGACCTTCTTTAACGGCCCCAAACGCGCGGGCGACAGGGACGGGCCGGAAAATCTGCATATCGTGTTAGTGGACAATCACCGCTCAGACATGCTGTCGGACTTTCTTCGGCCCATGCTGCGCTGCATTCGGTGCGGGGCCTGCATGAACCACTGCCCGGTTTATGCAGCCGTCGGCGGGCATGCCTATGGCGCGGTTTATCCCGGACCGATGGGATCGGTTCTGACACCCGCCATGACAGGCATGAAAGGCACCAAGGATCTGCCCAATGCCTGCACTCTTAACGGGCGGTGCAAGGAAGTCTGCCCGGTGAATATCCCACTGCCCGACATGTTACGATCCTTGCGCGCGCGGCAATTCGAACAGGATATGCCCAGCGGGATGTCCAAATGGGGGTTACGGGCGTGGGCGATGCTGGCCACGCGGCCTGCGCTCTACCGATTGGGCACTGCCGCCTCGAACATGGCGCTGCGCATGATGGCGCGCGGGCGCGGCAAAATCACATCGGTGCCATTGGCAGGCGGCTGGACGCGCACACGCGATCTGCCCCAACCCGAAGCCGGCACCTTCATGCAACAATATAAAAACGGCCGGCGGTAACCCATGTCACGAGACGCGCTTCTTGCCAAAATAGACCGTGCAAACGCGGGCCGCGGCTCTGACGATGTCAAAGCAGCAGCCGACGCCCTGATTGCCGAGCCCGACCGCTACCGCGTAACCTTTCAGGCCATGCCTCTCTTTGACCGTTTCGTGGCAAAAGCCACTTCTGAAACTGTGACTGCTACCGTAGAAAGCCTTGACGGGTTGGCACATCTGCCCGCCGCAGTCTCTGCGTATATGGCGGCAAAAGACTTGGGCAAAAGGCTCGCCTTGCAGCCACGCGCCAGCCTCACCAGCTTGGACTGGACAGGGTTTGAAACCGTCGATACCGCACATATGAACGAACCCCTTGCACTGACCTTTGCCGATGCAGCCATTGCCGAGACAGGATCGCTGGTTTTCCAGACCGCAGCCGATGCGCCGGTCTTGCTGAACTTTCTGCCGCTTCATCACCTCGCAGTGGTCCGCCGCAGCAGTATTCTGCCGCACATGGAAGACGTGTTCGACCATTTTGGCACCGGCGCCACCGATCAAACCCGCAGTCTGAACATTATCACAGGCACCAGTGGCACCGCAGACATCGAAGCAAAGAATGTGCGCGGTGCCCACGGTCCTCGCTTTATGCATATATACTGTATTGCGGATTAATTATTCACCATAATACGCATTATTGACCGATTTCTAGTAGAATAAAAAAGTCGTGAAGGGACTTAACTCCGTCCATTTCGTCTCTACTTTAACGTGATATTGCCAATAGATGAGCCGGAAGGACAAGATCTATGCTGCGTGCCACCCTGATAATGACGACAGTGCTGACGCTTGGCGCCTGTGCAACCGTTGAAAACGAAACATTCACCACAATTGAGCTGAACGGCCGTGACTATCAATTGCGCACACGCACGATCAATGGTCCGCAAGGGATATTTGAAACGACTGCGATCCGTGCCAACGACGGCTCATACCGGTCTTGTGATCCGCAAACGCCGCGGTCTTGCCGATCTGCGCTCAACACGCGTCGCGACAGAAACGACTAGTCTGCCAACATCAAATGGGGTGTGAATTCTGGGTGCGCTAGACTGCGGCTGTGTCTGCCAGCGCACCGAATATTGTCTGTCCATGATCGCGCAGATAGATCCGCAGCCACGGGGTAAAGCGCTCGGGCGTTTGCTCTACCTGTGTGAGCAAATCAGTAAAGCGCACCCACTCAACCGCCATGACTTCATCGGGGTTCGGAGTGACCTGTAGCCGGTTGTCCGCATCGGCCACATAAACATCAACGACTTCATGTTCGATCAGACCACCGCCAACGTCAGCGCGATATTCAAGATGGTGCCGATGCTGCGGCACTATTCCGGTGATGCCCAACTCTTCGTCCAGCCGCCTTACCGCACAAACCGCGGGCGCTTCATCCCATTCGGGATGGGTGCAGCACGTGTTCGTCCAAAGACCGGGTGTGTGGTATTTACCCATGGCACGCTGCTGCATCAGCACCGCATCACCCCGCAGCACAAACACAGACACAGCCTTGTGGCGAAGCCCTTTCACGTGGGCTTCGAGTTTTTCCACCGGTGTCAGCGTGCCGTTCACCCAGGCCGGAATCATGATCGTCATACGCGGGTCGTTGCCACAATGCCGGTCAGATGCGCAAGGTTTTTCAATCCGATCCGCAGATGCGCCAGCGGGTGCGCACGGACAAGCTTTTTGTTCATGTAAGCCTCAAAGGTCAGGCGCTGTACATCGACATCATGGCACAACGACACAAAGCGTTCGCGGCGTTCGTCGCTGCGATAGTAAGCGTTCTGCATAGACCCCAGCACGCGGAACACCATCTTGTGCTCTTTCATGAAGAGCTGCCGCGCAAGCTTAAGATCCTTGACCCGGCCAGATGCCAGCGTCGCCGCACAGGCGGTCGCAGCCACCCTGCCCCCGACCATCGCATAGTAAATCCCTTCGCCAGAGCTTGGCGCAACCACGCCTGCCGCGTCGCCAGCCAGCAGCACATCCTTGCCATTGTCCCACCGGTCCAGAGGGCGCAATGGAATGGGCGCGCCCTCGCGGCGGATTGTTTCGCAGTCTGCCAGACCGGACGCCTCACGCAAAGCAGCGGTTGCTTCTTTGAGGTTAACAGACGAAATCTCTGTCCCCATGCCGACGCTGGCACTGTTGCCATGCGGGAAAACCCAGCCGTAAAAATCAGGCGATATCGCACCGTCATAAATTACATCGCACCGAGCGGGGTCGTAGATTGCGGATTTTGGCGGCGCTTTGATGATCTCATGGTAGGCGAAAACCAACGGCACTTTGTCCGCGTCTTTAACCTCGGCCAGACCGACGCGCGACTTGGCGCCGTCTGCTCCGATCACCAGTTTGCACGGCAGCTCTTTTTCTTCCTGTGTGGCCTTGTCGCGGTAAACGACGACGGGTGTACCGTTGGGCCGGTCAATCCGCACGAAAGTACCCGTGAAATATTCGGCCCCTGCCTCAGCTGCGCGCGCGCGGAGGAAAGGATCAAAGTCCTTACGGTCGACCATCCCGACAAACCCGTTTTCAATAGGAATATCGACGCTCCGCCCGGTCGGTGAAATCATGCGCGCCGTGTTGACCTTGGCCAGAAGCTGGTCGTCGGTGATGTGGAAATCCTGCATCAGACGCGGCGGGATCGCCCCACCACAGGGTTTGATCCGGCCTTCGCGGTCCAGTAAGGCAACCTTGTGACCCGACTGCACCAGATCAAGCGCGGCCGTGGCCCCTGACGGACCCCCGCCTACAACAACTACATCATACATTATATTACTCTCCCGGCATCATGGCGGGGCGCATATCGGCCTCCGCTTTCGGTGAAACAAGCCGCAGCGCAAGTGCTGCCGCGACCAAGAAAACGAAACCTTCAAACGCAAATACGGTCCCATAGGCCACCGCATCCTGTGCGGTCACAATCCGCATCACGTCTACCATTGCAGTGCCCGCAAACGACCCCAGACCAAAGGCGATTGCTTGTGCCGCGCCAAACAGGCCCATCCGCAAACCTTCGCGCCCGTCGCCGCCTTCGCGGGCAAGGCCCATCATCGCGCCAATCGCGGCAACCGCAAAAGCACCATTAGCCAGACCGAGGGTGAAAATATTGATCCCGATGGGCCATGTGTCAGCATGCAAACCGCCATAAGCCAGCCCCACAAGCGACAGTCCGGATAACAGACACCCGCCCACAACCCAGACACGGATCGGAACGGTGAACCAGCGTGCCAGTAATGTGCCCGCCAGCAAAACCGCGATCATACCCATCAACGCGCCAGCATGGTGCATGCCGCCAAGCTTGGTACTCTCACCTACCGTGAGACCAAAGACATGACCGGCGAAGGGTTCAAGGATCAAATCCTGCAGGTTATAGGCCAGCATTGAAGCAAAAACGAAAACCGTGAAAATCCGCACCCGTGGGTCCACCCAAAGTTCGCGGATTACGTCCCGAAAGTCGCCTTGCTTCGCTTCGATTGTACGTTTCTCACCACGCTCCTGCCCCCAGACCCCAAAAAGTGTCAGACCCATAGCAACGCTGCAGACACAGACCGTGACCATAACCAGCCGCGTATGGGTGTAAGGGTCCAGCATCTGGCCCGCCGTGATACCTGTGACGGCAAGGCCGAAAATCATCATAATCCAGACCAGACTACCAGCAGGAGCCTGCCGTTCCGCGCTGACGCGCGTTGACAAAAGGGCCAGCAGGTTGGTGCCCGCAGCGCCGATGCCCAAGCCGATCAAAAGGAAAGACGGGACAGCGGCGGCGATACCCATCCATGCAATCTGTTCCATCAGACCGACGGACAGCGCGGCGCCAATCGCACCTGCAGCAAGCAAAGCCACACCGCCAATAATCCACGGCGTCCGCCGTCCGCCCTGATCAGCGCCATGGCCGAAACGGGGTCGCAAAAACTGCGTGCCGTAATAAATAGAAACAAGCAGGCCCGGCAGGATCGCGGGCATCGCAAGTTCGACAACCATCACACGGTTCATCGTCGCCGTTGTCAGCACAACAATCGACCCCAGCGACATCTGCACCAGACCCAAACGCGCAATGCCTGCCCAACCCAGCATCAACCTAAGCCCCGCAAAGCAAAGGCGGTGACCATCATACCGCTGATATATAAAAGCACGCCTGTGCCGTTGTACCACGGGGCTTTACCCTTGGGATCTTTGAACATAACGGTCATGGCCCAGAATTGCAGAACCAGAACACCACATACGCCAAGCGCATGCAGTGGCTTGTCCCAGCTGAACAAAAGAAAGGCGACGATCAGTTGCGGCACTGTCATCACAAAGCACGCAACCTGCGCCGCGCGCTTCGGGCCCAGTGTGACAGGCAAGGAATTCACACCCATCTCGCGGTCACCTTCCAGCGCCTTGAAGTCGTTTAGTGTCATAATGCCATGCGCGCCCAACCCATAGAGTATCGCAACAACGATCACCTCAAAGCGCGGTGCGCCAGCGCTTAGAACAGCAGCACCAGTGAACCACGGCAGGCTTTCGTAACTCAGACCGACCAAACCCGGCCCCCACCAGCCCGACCGTTTCATGCGGACAGGTTCGGCCGAATAGGCCCATGCCGCCAAAACGCCAATGACGGTCGCGCCGAAACCCCATGGCCCCAACTGCCAGCCTACCAAAAGCGACAATCCTGACATGGCAAGTGCTATCCACAAACCCCACCGCCCCGGAATACGGCCAGACGGGATCGGCCTGTTCGGCTCATTGATGGCATCGACATGCCGGTCGCACCAATCATTCGCGGCCTGGCTCATGCCGCACACAATCGGGCCTGCAAGAATGACACCCAGAATGACCAGCATCCATTGTCCTGACGGGGACGCACCTGACGACACAACACCGCACAAATAGGCCCACATCGGAGGGAACCATGTGATAGGTTTGATAAGCTGCAAAGCGGCTGAGGGCTCGGGAAATCGGCGCGGCTGTATGATCTCTGTGACAGACATGTGTAAACTATGCCTTACACATTGAGTCGGCGCAATAGCGGCGCTGCGCGAAGCTAGCCGTTTTTATTCAGAAGGCCGTATTTGCGGAGCTTAACATACAGGCTTTGCCGCGACAGGCCGAGCATTTCCGCTGCTGCGACGCGGTTGTTCGCCGTCAATTCCACCGCAGTCTCGATGCACATCTTCTCAACAACGTCCGTTGTTTCGGCCACAATATCTTTCAGCGATGCGGATCCGACCAGATCCATTACATTGCGTGCAGGTTCCGTCGGGACAGTCGCTGCAGGATGGCTCGCCGTGCGCGCAGTTTCTGTTCTGCTGACATCCCGGATCACACACCCGATGGCCGGTACGTCCATATCAGCCAGATGGGTTGCCGAAATCTCTACGGCCAGACGCGCACCCAGTTCATTGACAAGCCTGGTCGAATAAATCCGCATGCTGCCAGCGCGTTGCCGCTGCTCGGTCAACACACCCAGATCAATCTGACCGCGACCCAGGAAATCACTCAGGCTGCGGCCCACAACATCGGACAAATGCGCAGCACCTACCAAATCCATAAAGCTCTCGTTCACCGAGATCATGACGCCTTTTGGTGTCATGAACAGCATCGCGTCAGTACCCGCACGGAACAATGCCAACGCATGATCCGACGCGGTATCCAAGCGTTCTGTCTCGGCAGCCTGCGTCGTCAAGCGGCACATCAACACGCGCTGCCCCCCAGCACGGAACACTACAGGATGGACAATAACGGAAGTTTTCGTCCGCCCCGCCGTCACCGTAACGCGGCCGTCATCTTCGGAGAGCGTCGCGTTCATCAGGCTTTCGGTAAGCTCGACAGTAGAGCGATCTGCAAAGTGCTGTGCAAAGCTGCTGCCCTTTAACGCGTCAGCGCTCAGACCCAGCAAAAGACCCGCCGCGTCATTGGCATCTTCGACACGACCACTTTGAACCGAAACAAAAACCACAGCTTGTTTGGTATGCGTCAGCAGCACGCGATAGCGCGCATCATATTCGCGCCGCGCCTCATAGCCCTGCTCCAGCGCTATTTGCGCCTGTACCAGTTGCTGCTGTGTCTCGGCGATCGGGCGTAGATCACGCCCCAGCAACAGGGCTGCATTCTCATGCCCGAACCTGTGGAACGTGTAACGCACAGGATACTGCCACACAGCATTGTCGCTATGGTTCAGTTCCAGTTGTTTCTTCGGAACCTCGCCAAGCAGGTACGCTTCATGGGCTTTTTCAAACTTCGGCACGGACTCGCGGGTCAGAAACTCTGTAACCGCGCGACCTTCCCAGTGCTTGAGGTTCCCAAAGGTATCGCTGTGCGCATTCACAACAACAGACAGGATCACACCTTCGGCGGATACAACCAAAGCAATATCCGAGGCTGCCGCAATAATGCTGCTCAGAAACTCTGGCTCAATCAGCGGGACCGACCCGCTGGACCAGAATGTGCTACCACCCGACGTCATACCGGCTTCTGCGATTTGATGCGCTTCACACAAAGGGCCATGGCTTCTTCCGCTACATTGGTCACGATATCAGCATCCGTCAGCTCGATTATTTCTTCTCGCGTCATCTTGATAGCGCCACCGACAGCCAGCGCCGGCGGCACTGCAATGCTGTTTCGGATCACTTTAACCGTGTTCCGCACACTTTCCAGCGTCTCACGGCGCGCGCAGGTAATCAACACAAGGTCCGGTTTCTCTGCAATCAAGCGTGTTGTCAACAACCCGAAATCTTCATCATAAGACATGGCCACGTCACACCCCAGACGGCGCAACTGTCCCGCCAGAACACTGGCCCCCAGAAAATGCTGCTCGTTTTGCGGCACAACGACCAAAGCGTCTACCTGCGGCTGAAATGATTTCGGCTCTATCTGTGCTGCATCAGAGGCTTCTGCCACTAATGACTGCAACCGCAAGCTGCCGATTGTGACCTCCGCAAAGTTGATCTTGTCCTCTACCCAGCACACGCCAAGTATCCGGGCCGTTGTCGGCACGTATTGGTCTATAATGGCATCCACCGTCAGCCGGTAGCCACGCAGTTCGGCCAACAACCCGTCAGCCGAAAACGCACCGCGCGACAACACAGCGCGCAGCATATGGTCCAGTACAAACTGGCGCAGCCCATCAAACGAAACCGCCTGTCGTCCACGAAGGACAGAGATGACTGTCGATGCCAGTGCATCCACAGTCTCAGGCCGGTTGCGTTGAACGCCACGCGGGTCTGCTTGATCGTCCGTCGACATGGCTTTTCCTCGACGACTCTTCCCTTGCAGCGCGGGGACGGAGGCCCCCGCAGAGTCGATGTGTCCAAAATCGTCTACCCTAGACACCCAAATGTCAAACAGAATTGACACTTTTCTACGGTCGTCACCGCGAAAACAGCTCAATAATGCATAAATATCCCAATTTTATAAAGCCTAAGCCGCAAATTGCCAAAAACGGAGGCGTCAGAAAGATGTAAACTAACGCCTTCTTTAGTGTAAGTTTTAGTTGACACTTTTTGATAAAGACCGATACTTTCAACCAAGATGGCAAGAAAGGCGACTCCCAAAATGCACGGACAGATGTCCCGCACATCAGTACCCCCCGGTCTCTATACCGCCGAGGAGCGCGCGCGGCGCGATGCTACTGTTTGGACCACCATTCAGGGCGTGCTCGCGCCATTGCAATTTGTTGTCTTTCTCGTCTCGCTCGGACTGGTCATTCGCTACCTGTTGAACGGCGAAGGCTACATGGCCGCAACATGGTCGATCGTCCTTAAGACGCTGGTCC
>Ga0316191_10003087_pt1 | contig 12225 bp, 7 predicted proteins | sample Eddworburr2cm_MG_FD_204928 | JGI IMG/M metagenome (GOLD analysis project Ga0316191, IMG submission 204928) | Coastal sediment microbial communities from Maine, United States - Eddy worm burrow 2 cm | ecosystem: Environmental > Aquatic > Marine > Coastal > Sediment | place: USA: Maine | collected...
ATGGAAAAGACCCAGCAGGAACTGGAAGCCAGAGATGGCTGGAGTCTTCAGCAGCGCATTGACACGGTGATCAGCCAATTGCAGTTGCCCGGTGAAGCACGCATGGCCAGCCTGTCGGGGGGGTGGCGTCGAAGGGTGGCGCTTGGCCAGGCGCTGGTCAGTGAGCCGGATATCCTGTTGCTTGACGAGCCGACCAATCACCTGGATATCCCGGCTATTGAATGGCTGGAAAAACAGTTGCGGGCCTACAAGGGAACCGTCATGTTCGTCACCCACGACCGGGCATTCCTGCAGAAAGTGGCCAACACCATCGTGGAGTTGGATCGTGGACACCTGTCGAAATGGGAAGGCGACTATGCTGGATTTCTGAAGTTCCGCGAACAACAACTTGAATCGGAGGAGCGTGAAAACGCCCTGTTCGACAAGCGCCTCGCCGAGGAAGAAAAGTGGATTCGGCAGGGCATCAAGGCCAGGCGTACCCGCAACGAAGGGCGGGTCAGGGCGCTTAAAGCCATGCGGGAGGAGCGCAGGCAGCGACGCGACAAGGCAGGGGTGGCCGGCTTTGGTGTGGAGGCCGCTGAACGTTCTGGCAAAAAAGTGGTGGAACTGGACCAGGTCAGCAAACGATTCGGCGATAAGGTGGTGATCAATCATTTCAGCAGCCTGATCAAGCGCGGCGACCGGATCGGTATCGTCGGCGCTAACGGTGCCGGGAAATCCACCCTGATCAAGGTTTTACTGGGCGAGTTGGCGCCCGACTCGGGCAATGTAACGCTGGGCACAAAACTGGAAATCGCCTATTTCGACCAGCTCAGGGCCCACCTGGACCCCGATAAAAACCTGATCGACAACGTCTGCGGCGGACAGGATTTCATTGAGATCAAGGGCCGAAAGCGCCATGCCATTTCCTATCTCGGTGAGTTCATGTTCTCGCCCGACCGGGTTCGCATGCCGGTAAAAGCACTGTCCGGAGGAGAGCAGAATCGCGCCATCCTGGCCCGATTATTCAGCAAGCCGGCCAATATGCTGGTGCTGGATGAGCCAACCAATGACCTGGATGTCGAAACCCTGGAGCTGCTGGAAGAAATCCTGCTGGATTTCGATGGTACGGTATTGCTGGTCAGCCATGATCGCGAGTTCATGGACAACGTGGTCACCAGTATTTACGTGATGCCCGGAAACGGCCAGGTCGAGGAGTATGTAGGCGGTTACAGCAGCTGGGTGGAAAAGGGCGGTCAATTGATCAACCTGGAAGAGCAGGCGGCAGGCAGGTCTAACAGGGATAAAAAGGAAAAGCCGGCAGCCGGGGTTACCGCAAAAAAAATTGATCGGCCGAAAAAGCTCTCCTACAAGATTCAAAAAGAGCTGGATGAATTGCCAGGGCTGATCGAAAAACTGGATGCCCGGGTAGAAGAAATTGAAGCCAAAATGTCGGCGGCTGATTTTTATCAGCAGGAACATTCCGTGACGCAGGCTACAATTGACCTGCTGGGAAGCACCCGGGCCGAACTGGACGCGGCATACAGTCGGTGGGAAGAACTGGAGGGTCTGGCCCAGGGTTAAGCATCACAGAGGAAAATGATGTCCAAGGTTCATGTAGTTTGTCCAAACTGTCATTCAATCAATGCCCTGCCGGCCGATCGTCTGCAGGACCATCCCCGCTGTGGAAAGTGCAAAACCGCGGTGTTCACTGCGCATCCCCTGGAATTGAATGGCTCCAATTTTGACCGTCACATCTCGAAAAACGATATCCCCGTGCTGGTGGATTTCTGGGCCCCCTGGTGTGGCCCCTGCCTTACCATGGCTCCGGCTTTCGAACAGGCTGCATCCATCCTGGAACCCGGTGTGCGCCTGGCCAAGTTGAATACTGAGGATGAGCAGTTCATTGGCTCCCGCTACGGAATCAGGAGCATCCCGACAATGGTTCTGTTCAGAAATGGGAAAGAGGTCGCACGCCATTCAGGCGCTATGATGTCCGGGGACATCGTCCGTTGGGTACAATCACAGGTATAAACGAGGGATACATCATGGATCTTCTTTCAACCATTGCGATTTTGCTTGTTTTTGCGGCTATTTTCGGCGTTTTGAACGAACGCTATCTTGGCCTGCAATCAACCATCGGTTTGATGTTGCTGGCGCTGCTGACGGCTGTCGTCGGGACAATCCTGAAGGCAACAGGCCTGCTGGAAAACCTGGGCTGGGAAGACGCCCTGGTCTCACAACTCGATATCAGTGAAGTTCTGCTGAACGGCGTGCTCTGTTTCATGCTGTTTGCCGGCAGCGCAGGGGTGAAAGTTGAAGGGTTGAAAGAGAACAAGTGGACCGTGGTGTCGCTCGCCATTGGAGCGACGTTGCTGGCCTGTGCGCTGATCGGTGTGTTTTTGCATTTAACGCTGGGCTGGTTCGGTATCACCCTCGCACTGACCTACGCTTTCGTATTCGGCGCCCTGATTTCACCTACCGACCCGATTGCCGCCCTGGCCATACTTAAATCTGTCGGTCTGCCCAAGCCCCTGGAAGACATCATCAATGGTGAATCCCTGTTTAACGATGGCGTGGGCGTCGTGCTGTTCACGGTTGCGATGGCATTCGCTGTGGGTTCTTCCAGCATGGGAGTAGGGGAAAGTGTCGGGTTGTTTCTCAGGGAAGTACTGGGTGGAATCACGTTGGGTTTGGCAGTCGGCGCCGTTTCGCACTTTCTGTTGCTGCGGACAGAGGACTTTACCAACCAGTTGATGATTACCCTGGCAATGGTTTCCCTGGGCTATAGCATTGCGCTCCACGTGGATGTCTCCGGTCCGATCGCGATGGTGGTTGCCGGGATACTCGTTGGTAACGTGACCGCCCCTCGTATTCCGGATAAGGTCAGGGATCCCCTCAGAACGTTCTGGTCGGGTATTGACGACCTGCTTAATTCGTTGCTGTTTGTCATGCTGGGTTTTGTGATCGTGCTGATTCACAACCTGGACTGGGCGCCACTGGCGATCAGCATTCCCGTGGCCATTGCCGTTTGCCTGGTGGCCAGGGCGATCAGCGTATACCTGCCGCTGGTGGTGCTGTGTTCAACTCCCGCGCTCAATGCAGATCCTAACCGGATGACCGCACTGTTGACATGGGGCGGGCTGAGAGGTGGCCTGGCGTTTGCCCTGGTGCTTTCCCTGCCGGATTCGCCGGAGAAACCCTTGTTGGTCAACATGACTTACGGCGTGGTTGCGTTCTCAATCCTGCTGCAGGGCTCCACGATTGGAAAGCTATTCAAGCCGGCATTTCTGAACAGTATTCTCAAGAAATAGAAGGTTTCAAAATCTCAATATTTTCATAGTTCTAAGAGAGGCTGGCTATCTGGTCTCTCCATTTCTATAATGTGCCCCTTCAATTTCCCGTATCACGGTCAGACGAGCGCTATCTGGCATTTTAGAAAAGGTCAAAAATAATGATGGTAAACAACCTTGTTAAAGGCATGCTATTCGGATTGGGACTTGCCCTGGCGGTATCCGTGTACGCGCAGGATTCTGTCGATACAGATACCGAAACACCCGAAATACAACCGGATGTCGTCATCCTGAAAAACGGTTCAAGAATTCTCGGCACCGTTACCAGTGCGCGGGACGGCAAGATCGTGGTCAAAACAGACTTCGCCGGAGACATCAGTATTGATTCAGCAGAAGTTGACTCTGTCAGAACCTATGGCTCGCTGGTCGTGCAGATGTCCGATGGCAGCGTTATCGAGGATCAACCCATCGAATTCGATGAGGGCAGTATGGAAATCACCACTGATTCCGGTGAACAGAACCTGTACAGCACAACCGATATTGCGCTGATCAATCCTGAACCCTGGGAATTGGGTTTTGGCTACAAAGCAACGGGTAATACCAGTTTGGCCTGGGGCATGGAGCGTGGTAATTCGGATACGGATGAGCTTGATTTCAGGTTGGAATCTTACTGGCGCAGCCTCGAGGATCGATATACTTTGAAAGCGAATTATGATCTCGACAAATCCAACGGCGACAAAAACACCGACAACTGGAGAATAATCGGTAAGTACGACCGCTTCCTGGAGGGGCCGCATTATTGGGGTATCAACACGAACCTCGAGAAGGATCAGTTCGCTGACCTGGATCTGAGGGCGTACATCGGGCCCTATTATGGCCGCCAGTTCTTTGAAAAGCCGGCCTTTACGCTCAGTACAGAAGTCGGACTCAGCTATGTCATAGAGAACTTCATTACCGCTGAAGACCAGCGATATCTCGGCGCGAACTGGACGGTTAACATAAGCAGCGACAAGCTGGGCGGCGGGTCAAGTATGTACCTGGATCACGTTGGCGTCTGGAACCTGGAAGAAACCTCTGACGTGATACTCAATACGATTTTCGGCGTATCGGTGCCATTGATCTACGGTTTCCAGGCCGCCTTCGAGGTAAAATTGGAATATGATTCCGGCGCGGTGGAAGGTGTCGAGGAACTGGATCAGAGTTATAAACTGCGGCTGGGGTATGCCTGGTAAACCGCGTAAGATTCAATGTCTGCGTCAATAATTGGGAGAAAATTGGGTGCCCCGTCCTGGTGACTTAATCCCCTTGAAAACAATGACCAAAGTTTCAGAGCGGAACGGTTTCCATGAATTTCATCCGACTCGACCAGCGCCGGATTTTGATAATGAAAATTTCAAAATGGCCGGAGGGGTTCTAGGGGCAATAGGCGGCACGCCTCTCGTACGGTTGGAAAAAATATTTGAACCGTCTCACTTTAAGCTCTACGCCAAGCTGGAAGGCCTGAATCCGGGCGGCAGTTCCAAGGACCGGCCCAGCGTTGCCATTATCGAAAGGGCGCTGCAAACCGGAGAGATTGATTCCGATACCCTTATCGTGGAAGGAAGCTCCGGTAATACCGGTATCGGGCTGGCTCAGGTTTGTGCCTACCACGGCCTCCGTTTTCGCTGCCTGGTCGATCCCAAGGTCACACAGCAGAATGTGGATCTTCTCGCCGCATACGGCGCCGAAATAGAAATTGTCGAGCACCCTGATCCCGTGACCGGAGAGCTGTTGCCGGCAAAACTGAAGCGCATCGAAGAAATTCTCAAAACGGAACAAAACAGCTTTTGGGTGGATCAGTACGCGAGCCCGGAGAATTCAGGCGCCCACTACCGCTCGACAGTAAAGGAAATCCTGCGGGACCTTGACGGGCGCATGCTCGATTATCTGTTTATCGCCACCGCCACCTGTGGAACGCTCAGGGGATGTCTCGATTACCTGGTGGACCATCGATATCCGACCAAGGTGGTTGCGGTGGACGCGCTGGGAAGCCAGATTTTCTCAAATGACAGGCACGATCGCCTGATACCGGGCCTCGGCTCCGGGATTTGCCCGAAACTCACCCCGACCGATGGCGTGCACAAAGTGATGCATGTTTCGGCTATCGACTGTGTGGTTGGCTGTCGACGGCTGGCTCGGACCGAAGCCGTTCTGGCAGGCGGATCATCCGGCGGCGTTATTGCCGCAGTAAACCGGGCCAGTGAAGAGATACCAGAGGGCTCGACGGTTGTTGCCCTGCTGCCCGACCGGGGTGAACGCTATCTCGACACCATTTATTCTGATGAATGGGTGCATGACAGGCTCGGTGATATCGCACACCATTGGACAAAATCCATCAAGGAAGCCTGATGTCGGCTAATCCATTAACCATTATCGGCGCAGCTGATGTGGAAGCTGTGCTCCGGGGTCGCGAACCGGAGGTCCTCGAAACAGTTCGTAAAGCCTATGAAACGCATGCGCGGGGAGCCAGTTCACTGCCGCACTCCAGCTTTCTGAGATTTCCCGACAGCGACAAGGACCGGATTATTTGTCTGCCGGCTTACCTGGGGGATGATTATCAGCTTGCAGGAGTCAAGTGGATCGCGTCCATGCCGGATAACGTCGCCAGGGGCATGGAGAGAGCTTCAGCGGTTGTGATCCTGAATGATCGCCTTACCGGTCATCCCAGGGCGTTTATGGAGGGATCAATTATCAGTAAGCAGCGGACTGCTGCTTCGGCCGCCCTGGCTTCAACGGTGCTTGCCACCGGCGAACCGGACGTGATCGGCTTTGTCGGATGCGGTCCGATCAATGTTTCAGTGGCTCAGTTCCTTGCAAACAGCTGGCCCGGTGTCAGACAATTCATGGCATTTGACCTGGATCCGGCACGTTCCCGTGCATTCGGGGAGGTGCTGTGCGAGCACCTCCCCGAAGCGGTCTTCACGACCGCAGCGAGCCTCGAAGCGTTGTTGAGAGAGTGTTCGATGGTTTCCTTTGGAACCACGGCCATCAAACCTTACGTTGATGACCTCGACGCCTCCCCGGCAGGTGCAACCATACTTCACGTTTCTCTTCGGGACCTGAGTGCCGGCGCCGTACTCTCGAATCACAATATCGTTGATGATCTCGACCACGTGAACCGGGCTGCGACTTCGATTCACCTGGCGTCAACGCAGACAGGGAATACTGATTTCGTCCACGGGTCTTTGGGAGACCTGTTGTTGGGGAATGTGAAATTACCTGAACGGGATGAACGCAAAGTGATTTTTTCACCTTTTGGCCTGGGAGTGCTTGATCTTGCTGTGGCCGACATGGTCCAGCGCACCATCGCCAGGGATGGTGGCGGAACAGTTATAGAATCCTTCCTGCCCTGAACATGGGCCAGGCTCACTCAAAAGAGGTATTACGGGTATGTCGGTAGTCTGGAGTTGCAATGAATGGGATCCGCTTGAAGAAGTGATCGTAGGCAATCCGCTGCGAGCCAGGTTCCCATACGCAGACCCAAGCACGCGCTTGGCCGAGTATCCCGACCGGCCGGTTTCAGAGATTCCGCAGGGGCCATTTCCAGATTGGATCATCGAGGAAACAGAAGAAGACCTGAATGCCTTTGTCGAGCTGCTGGAAGGGCAGGGCGTAACCGTCAAGCGCCCCGAAACCTGGCCGCATGAACAAAGATTTTCTTCCATTCACTGGGAATCCGAGGGTTATTACAATTATTGCCCACGCGACATCCTGCTGGTGATTGGCGACCAGATCATCGAAACGCCCAACGTGATTCGCAGCCGTTCCCAGGAATCGTTCAGCTATCGCAAGATGTTACTGGAGTATATGAAAGCCGGTGCAAAGTGGTACAGCGCACCAAAACCGATGTTGCTGGACTCCCTGTTCGACGTCGATATGGATAAGCCCACGCCACGAAACGACGAACCCGCTTTCGACGCCGCCAATGTGTTACGGCTGGGCCGGGATCTGATCTACCTGGTGAGTGGGACCGGCAATGAACTGGGCGGGCAATGGCTGCAGTCCATATTGGGAGATGAATTCAGGGTCCACTTCCTTAAGGATGTCTATTACGGCAGCCATATCGATTCGACTTTCGTTGCCCTTCGTCCTGGCTTGATGCTTTGCAATCCCGGTCGAATCAATGACGATACACTGCCGGAAATACTGAAACAGTGGGAAGTGATATACAGCCCGCCGATGGAAAGCACCGACAGATTTGACGCCGACTACCTGGCGAAGAGTATTGGCAGCAAGTGGATAGATATGAATCTGTTCAGCATCAGTCCAAACCTCGTCGTGGTAGACCGGGACCAGACAGCCCTGATCAGTCTGCTGGAGAAGCAGGGCATCGATGTCATCCCGCACAAGCTCAGGCATTCCAAGATGCTGGGTGGGGGCTATCATTGTGTGACCCTGGATATCCGCAGAAATGGAACATTACAGCGCCACTTTGACTAAAATCCGACGATGGCAGTAGCAATCACCGCAGCCGTATTGGCGGTCTTCGTTGGACTGACGTTCATTGCATGGAGGCGCTACCTGTGGGCGGCGGAGAAAGTGCCGCACGGGGAAGCGGATACCTGCCCATACAGCCTGACTGAAGTCTTTGGTGACCAGCACCTGGTCAACATTCCACACCAGGAGGGGGTTACATGGCTCACGGACATATTTGCCCGGAGCGCCAAAAGATATCCGGACAATACAGCGTTGCAGATTCCCCATACGGGCGAATCCCTGACTTACTCAGAGCTTAATATCCGGGCTGAGCATATCGCCGCGTCAATTTCCCCATTCCTTACCGGCCCCGACCAGGTAGTGGCTGTTGCAATGTCGCAGGATAACTGGCAAATCGTGGCCTCACACCTGGGTATCCTCAAGGCGGGAGGGACCCTGATGTTTCTCGATACCTCCCTGCCTGAAGCCCTGATCAACCATATGCTCGATGATGCGCAGCCCGTGGTCATTCTGACGAGAGGGCAGGGTAGCTTTCGTGACCTGCCCACGATCGATGTCATGGCTTTACCGGAGCAGCAGCCGGCGCGTAAACCACCGTCATGGCTGGATAACCCTGAACAACGTCTTGCCACGCTCTTCTACACCAGTGGGACCACCGGGATGCCCAAGGGCGTGGAGTCACCCCATGCAGGTTATGTGAACCTGGCACTCAGCTACGCCGACTATTTCGATCTCATCCCCGGCATGGATGCAACATCGCTTACCTCGTCAATGGGCTATGACGGCAGTATTTCCGAGATGTACAGCGCCTGGGTATCCGGGTGCGCCGTGGTGATGCTGACCAGCAATCAGATTCGGTCGGGGCCGGACCTGGTGCCTGTTCTTTGCGAAGCGGAGGTCACCGTGCTGTTCTGTCCGCCGGTGCTTCTTACCACGCTGACACCCAATCCGGGGACTGATTTGCCCTATCCGATTTGCCGCTACATAGTGCCGGCGGGCGAGGCCTTTCCCAAGGCCCTGGTAGAGCCCTGGACGATGGGAAGACGACAGATCATTAACACGTATGGCCCGACGGAAGCCAGCACGGACACGAGCCGGCAGAGTCTCCGCCCCGGCGAGCCTGTCACTATCGGCTCGCCGATGGCCAATGTCACTTACGTCATCCTGGAAATCGATGAACTTGACCCTTTGCCCCATGGTGAAGAGGGCGAATTATGTATAGGGGGCGTGCACGTTGCACGGGGGTACCGGAACCTGCCGCAGCAAACGGCACAGAAATTTATCGACCACCCCCGGTTTGGCCGCCTGTATCGTACCGGGGACAGATGCAAAATAGACCGCCGTAGCCAACGTGTGCATTTCCTGGGCAGAATTGATGCTCAGCTCAAGGTGCGGGGCCACCGGGTGGAGACCCAGGCGGTTGAAGACATTCTCCAGTCACAGTTTGGCGAGATTGAGTCCGCCGTGCTGGACTATCAGAATCAGGAACTGGTTGCCTTCGTCAGTGCGCCATCTATAGCCGAAAGCTCCATCCGGGGCGCTGCTCCGGCGCCCGATGAGTGGGCCGCACAGGTGACACAAACCCTGACCCGGCAGCTGCCGGCGCCATCGATCCCGTCCCGGATATTCCTGGTTGAGAAATTTGTCATGAAACCGGTCTCCGGCAAGATTGATCGCGAAAAACTACCGAGTTTATCTGCGCTGTCAAAACAGATTAAACCGGCGTCAAACCCAATTGCAGCAGTCAAAACCCTGGCGGAATCTGAGCCGGAGCCGGATAACGAAGAAGTACTGACGATCTGCCGGGCAGTCTTTGATTCGCCCATAGGATGGGATGATGTATTTGCGGACCATGGCGGGCACTCGATCGTCATCGCACAACTCGCACAACGTCTTCATGCCGCCGGCTGGGCAGTGCCGGTCAGGGCGCTACTCAGTAGCTGCGACACGGCACGGAAGGTGGCCGGCCATGCCAGGCAGTCGGCGCAGCAAGCTAAGGCTCCGGTCACTCAGGAGCCACCTGACAGCACGGATTCCGACCGCGATGAAGCCGCCGCAAGAGTGCTTCCGGTCGGCTTGTTTACCACGCTGCAAGTACTGTTCCTGTGCCTTCTTTTCTCTCCACCGCTGGTTGGGTTCCTGGCGCTGCTCGCATTCGCGGAAATCGGCGAATTTTTCATGACGGCATACCTCTGGGAATTTATTCTGGTGGGTTTGGCGATGTATGTGGTCGCCCTGGCGGTTCCTTTCGCCGACCTGCTCTGGGTGATGGTAATAAAGCTTTTCATGGGTGGCCATCCCTACAAAAATAACGTGACCCCCGGGGTCTATCCAAAGTGGAGCAGAATGCACCTGCGGGTCTGGTGCATCGGGCGCCTGGAGACTTCAGTATTAACGCCACTGGGCGCGATGTTTCGCAGTGCCCCGCTGATGGCTTACGTGCTGCGGCGCCTGGGCGCCAACATAGGTAAAAACCTGCAATGTGCCCACGATGTGGAATTTTCAGGGCCGTTGCATTTGCTTTCCACCGGTGACGACGTCGCCATTCAGACGGGTGCCTATGTGCACCTGTCGCGATGGAAAGGCAATGAATTACACATCGGTCCTGTGCGCCTTGAAAGCGATTGCAAAATCGGGATGCGGGCAGCGGTGACCAGTGGGGTGACGGTGGGCAGGGGCTCGTGGGTAAACCCGTTTACCCCGATTCTGAAGGATATCGGAGAGCATGAATTGTGGGAGGGCGCGCCTGCACGTCAAACCGGCCGGTGTGTCAATCTGCAGCGAACCGCCAAAACGTGTTATTCACGGAAGCCTGCCTGGTTAATGGAATCGATCAACATACTCATGCAGCTGTTCCTGGATTTCTGGCTCCTGGTCGTCCCGACAGCGGCGGTTTCGTGGTTTGCGGCCTCATTGATACCGGTGCGTGAGACCGTGGTGCCCAGCGACTATTTCAAATTGACACCTTTGTCCGAAATTATCTGGAGCCTGGGCACTTACGCGTTCGTGACGACCTGGGTGGCCGTGGTTCTCATTTCCGTGCTGGTGTGCCTGTTCCTGCGTTTCACGCCTGCCAGGCCCGGACTCTATTCCACCCGGGGGCTAAAGGGCTATCTTCTCCTGTACCGGATGAAGAAAATGAACCAGGTCCAGAGACAATGGACCTGGACGATCGCCGGACAGTACCTGCGCGCACTGGCGGGCGTGCGTTTCCCGCGTCTTGGAGCCTCAGAGTGTGACCTGATGATTAATCTCGTGCCTGAGCTGACCAGTGCTGACTCCCAGGTTTTCTGGTCGAATGGCAGCTTCACCAACATGCTCGACCACGGCGCGGAACATATCAAACTGCGTCAACTCGACATGCCCCGCAATTTTTTCAGTGGCAATAACTGTGTTGCGGAATCGGGGCAGTTTCCATCAAATTTCCTGCTGGGTGTTTCCACGCTGGGCAATGACATCCGGTTCCGGCGCCAGATGAGATCCCGCCTGGCCGAGCCGGTGACGGTGGCGGGTAACCCGCCGGTTCGATTCTCAAGTGCGCAATTCGAGGCAGAGAATGAATCCCAGACGCTGCCGGGGTTCCCCCTGTTCCTGGCGCGGATTTTCCTGAATGATATTTTCAGTATCGGCCTGTTGCCGATGGCGGGGTTATTGGTTTACGTGGTCATGTATACGGGTTTTTTACGCTTGGGTCTCCACCTGGCCCTCAGCGCCCTCCTCGCTTTGATTCTCTCAGAAGCTTACCTGGTAGTACTCAGCGCCCTGATCAAGAAAGTTTTCGTGGGGCGTTACTGGGGGTCTGCCCACGCAACACCCTTCTGGTCATGGCGGCATTTCAGCTATTTTTTCGCCCAGGATTGTTTCTTCGCCTGGTGCAGGCGACCATTGAGAATGTCTTCCGGAAGCGTACTCTCCAATCCACTTTTAAGAATGATGGGCTGTCGAATCGGTAAACGGACCATTGTAGGTTCGCCGCTGCAGGCCTCCGACTGGAACGCTGTAAGTTTTGGCGATGATTGCATCGTCAATGGATTCTTGCAGTTTCATACATTCGAAAACATGATGCTGAAAGCAAAGCTGACGCATATCCGGGATGGCAGTACCGTGAATTTCGGCGCTACGGTCATGGGGGGCGCCGTTATTGAACCCGGTACCCTTTTGTTGCCGTTGAGCCTGGTTCTGAAGGAGATGCATTTACCTTCGGGCATCTATGGAGGAAGCCCGGCAGAACCCGTGGCCCTCAACCAGAGTCGTTAGCTTTTCAAGACAGGAGGGATTGATATGTTTTATGATTGGACTTCGATGAGACGAAAACCGCGAGTTTAGATCGCCACAGACACTTTCTACACACGTAAATAGTCAATTTTCAGAAGCCCCCAGGAGAATCACCCGATGAAAACATTTTTCACTTTAATGATCGTTTCCTTTTTTATGCTGATTGCTGCCCCGGTGCATGCAGAAGCCATCCAGATTTTTA
>Ga0316191_10003090_pt1 | contig 12218 bp, 9 predicted proteins | sample Eddworburr2cm_MG_FD_204928 | JGI IMG/M metagenome (GOLD analysis project Ga0316191, IMG submission 204928) | Coastal sediment microbial communities from Maine, United States - Eddy worm burrow 2 cm | ecosystem: Environmental > Aquatic > Marine > Coastal > Sediment | place: USA: Maine | collected...
AAAATTCTGAAGATAGGCATGTATTCAGACTCCCAAGTATCGTTACTCAATGAATCTTGCTCGAAAACGGCACCACTCTTCATGAGGCCGCTCTCTATTATAAATGCTTTCTAAATTCGGTATTCTTTAAAAATTGCCATTGGTACTGGTTGCGGGGGTAAAACCGGAGCAGGCGTTTACCGCCAGCGAAGACCTGGTCGCGGTGATGTCACTCAGGCTGGAGGGTGTAAAAAAGGTCCAGACCCAGCGCGCCAAGCTCAACGCCGCCTTGCTCTTTGGCAATCCGAGGGCGTTGAAGCAATACCGGGATGATTCTCCCTGAAAGCGACTAATTCCATCAGGAGTGGAGGCGGCGGGAATTGAACCCGCGTCAAGCAGGCTTTTTAAGCTGCTCGTCCTAGCCGTTTGTCTTCGGTTTTGTCTGCCGCTTGCCTGGAGATTCCTGGCTTCCTCGCAAGCCTACCGCGAGGAGTCGACTAACGCGATACAACAAGGTAATGTAATTTCTGCGACCGCCATTACAGGGAGTAGGAAATTGAGCCGATGGCGTATGTTTTACTACGTACAAGACAATATCAGGATTACGTGGCTGTTCTCATGCGCCGTAATATTTGCAATGCTGTTTCCGCACTTGGGTCTTTCCTATCCGGTTGGCCAGGATGAAGTTCAAATCCTCGACTTTGGGCGGGTAGTTCTTGATCCTTCTACCGACTGGAGTATGGGCTGGTTGGTTCATGAATCAAGGGCATTATTGACACCTTTCTATGCTGGCAAAGCCATGCAAGAGTTGGCTTACCTTTTATTTTCCCCATCAAATCTAGGTCCCCGCCTGTCTTCCCTGCTGGGGGCCTTTTTGGCGGCGAGCCTGGTTCTTGGCTGGCTAATAAGTCGTGGCACACCACGGTGGCCCGCTTTTGCCTGTTCGCTGACCTTTTTGCTTGACCCTTTTTTCAATGATTCCTACATGCAGGGCCGAATTGACAGCTGGGGATTTGCTGTTTGTGCGGCGGCTTTCTGGTTGCTTTGTCACGCACGCAACGGCATTAGTAATCAAGAAAATCTACGATGGCCTTTGTTTATCGCGGGTCTTCTTGCTGGTGTTTCTCCCTTTGTGTGGGCCACAACGTTAGCACTCATGCCTCTAGTGTTCCTGGAGTTATTTTATCTGCTTCGCGCTCATTGGAAAATAACGCAAAACGATCGCCTAAAGCAAACCGCAACAATTTTTTTCTGGTTTACAGCAGGAGGACTGGTTTCGGTGAGTTTGTTGCTGATACCTGTAGCGTTAAATTGGGAGTCCAATTACATAGGGCTGTTATCCAGTGTCCACATTCAGAATGTAGCCTCAGACACCCGCCACTTATCGATTATCGACTTATACGCTGTTTATGAACCCATGTTAGCGCTTGCAGTCCTGGTTTCACTGCTGATCAGGCGAGAGCTGGGATTGATCATTACTAGTGTGATTGCAATCTTCATGATGTACCAGACAATGATTTATCCAATGCGGGTTCTTTATCTGCTCCCTTACATTGTAGCCATCTTTGCGGGGGCATTCACCAGCTTGGAACATCTGAAAAATGCTCCTCGTCGAAAAATCATGCTGTACAGTTCGCTCAGCCTGCTTCTTGCCTGGAATTTTGCCGTATCATTAATAGAGAGACCCTTGATTGCGATTTCGCAAAAGGAGGCCCGTTCGCCAGACCAAATACAAACAGCCATGGCCGATAGTATTGGTTACGGTCCCTACCGGGTGCTGCTGGTCGAATGGGATGTGTACTACGCAGCTCGCTCACTTGGATGGAAATATTACAAGCTGTTTGGACAATACTACAGTCAAAAAGATGATTTTCAGGAATTTCTTCAAAGTATGGATTATGTCATTCTGAGAGATGAATTCGGGTGGATGAAAGAGACAAATCCGGAAGATTTAAAGGCCGCCGGATTTGAATTGCTTACAACTATTTCGTTCGTGCAACCTGATTCCGGCTTTGTCGATGCGTGGTTTTTCAAAATTCAGGCTCAGGATAACGTATACCGAGACCTACAGATTTTCAAAAACTCGGCGAGGAATTAACGAGTCGCGCTTCCCAGTCCCCACTTTTGGCTGATTACGTGTGGCTCCAATGAAAGCGGGCCACAGCTGTCAATCAAGTCATTAGTCAGTTTCAAACGCTCCTGCCGGTCAACACTACAGCGTAGATATTCAGAGTATTCAACAGAGGTGTCATGTTCGCGCTGAATGGCTAATCAGTCATAACCTGGTTACTCCTGCAAAAAGGGAAAAAACAAAAAAGGACCCATCAGGGTCCTTCATTGCACTTGGTATTGGTGGAGGCGGCGGGAATTGAACCCGCGTCCGCAAGTACTCCGCCTTTGGCTCTACATGCTTATCCGGTCTATTAGTTTAGTCGATGGTTACCCGACAGGCAGGGAAAACCATAAACGATCCTGGATAGGTTTTAACGAGTCCACACCAGGCGTGCTTCGTCGCGATCCCATATAGGGTGACTCCCGTGATCCGGACGTATGGGCACGAACCGGGCGGAAGGCGCTATGCAGGTTTTTAAGCTGCTAGTGCGTAGTTGTCATCATTGGCAACTAAAAGTTTGCAGTCAGTTTAACGAGTTGATTGCAGCTCGGCATGCACCTCAGGTTTCATCACCCACGTCGAATCCAGGTCGCCCCCAAAGTTCGCGCATTGTACCCTTTTTGAACGCAAATCACAGCGTCGGTTCCATCGATTCGTGAAAAATCAGCCACGCATGATCAACATCATACGAATTGCCGGTTATCCGCAGTAAACTTTTGTTATCCGGTTGATTCTTCAACGCATTGTTCAATGCAACGCCGGGCAGGAACACCACAGGAACAGGACTGAATCAGATGATTGAGATCAGGATTCATGGACGAGGCGGCCAGGGCGGCGTAACGCTCGCCAAGCTCCTCGCGGCTGCTGAGCACCGGGAAGGAAAATCGGTGCAGGCATTTGGCGTTTATGCCGCTGAAAGGTCAGGCGCACCGGTGCAGGCCTATCTTCGCTGCGATGACGAACCGATTCACAACCCCAACCAGATTTACGAGCCTGATCACCTGATTGTGCTCGATCCCACGCTGATTTCACCGCCCATCCTTTCCGGTCTGAAGCCGGGTGGATGGATTCTGATGAATTGCGAAAAACCGCCTGAACACTATTCCGGACAGGAGCGTACGGCTTCATTCCGGATCGCTACGTTGGATGCGACCCGCATCGCGGTGAAGCACGGCCTGGGTTCCCGGACGGTTCCGATCGTCAACACGGCGCTGGCAGGAGCCGCGGCGAAACTGCTGGGCATGAACCTGCAATCGGTGATCAGGGCGTTCGATGATTTTGGGTTCCATGGCGGTAATGAAAAGGCGGCGGCCGAGGCCTGGGATGCCGTTCGTGTGCAGGAAGATGAGCCGAAACCAGGTGATTTCCATAAACAGGAGGTTTCGCGCGCCAGGGGCCATTCCCTGATCGGCGGGAACGAGGGTTCATTTCCCGCCATCCACACAGGACAGTGGGCCAATCAGCAACCGGTTTGGGAAAACTCGACACCGCCCTGTAATTTTGTCTGCCCGGCAGGCAACGATGTGCAGGGTTTCCTCGCGGCTCTGACCGAGGAAGATGTGGATGGTGCGCTGGAGATCCTGCTTCGTACGTCACCGCTGCCTTCGGTTTGCGGACGGGTCTGCCCCGGATTCTGCATGTCTCAGTGCAATCGCTCCGAGTTGGAGGGGCCAGTCAATGTGAGAGGCCTGGAACGATTTGTTGGCGACCATGGGAATGTGCAGATCACGGCCGAAGAGCAGCGTGCCGATCGGGTCGCTGTGATCGGTGCGGGCCCAGCGGGATTATCCGGTGCCTGGCACCTGGCCCGGCTTGGCTACCAGGTCACGATATTCGAGGCGGGCTCCGAACTGGGTGGCCTGATGCGAACGGGTATTCCCGCTTATCGCCTGCCCAGGGAGGCGCTCGACCGGGATATCGAACGAATCATGAACCTCGGGGTAAAGGTCAAATTCAACACTCAGATTGATCGCAACCAGTTAGACCAGTTGGCTCACGACTATGACGCCGTGCTGGTAGCGACGGGTTTGCAGCGGTTGACTTCCATCGATCTGGGCCTTGACCTGGGCACCGGAATGGGCCGGGTGATGCAGGGCATCGAGTTCCTGGACCTGGCCCGGAGCGGGTCCATCGCGGTGGAAGGAGAGGACATCGTTGTCGTAGGTGGCGGCAATACCGCCATAGACGCCGCGCGCTCTGCTTTCCGTTTGGGTGCAGATAACGTCCGGATCATCTATCGCAGAACCCGGGACGAAATGCCGGCGATCGCCGAAGAGGTCGACGACGCGATTGATGAAGGCATTCAGATCGATTTCCTGTGCGCCCCGGTGAAGATTTCGCCCGATGATGCAAAGCGACAGCTGTCCTGTTTGCGGATGGAACTGGGGGAGCCGGATGAAAGCGACCGGCGTCGGCCGGTACCTGTTCCGGATTCCGGTTTTGAAGTGCCATGTGACCGGATCATTCTGGCGGTGGGGCAGGCGGCGGATCTCTCATTGCTTCCAGAGAATGCAGAGCTTTCCAGCCGTCATCCGATCGAGCAGGATGGTGAAGCGCCGGTTTATCCGGCCGGTGATCTCCTGAATAACGAAGGAACCGTTACAGCTGCCATCGGTTGCGGCCGGGACATGGCGTTGCTGTTGCATCAACGGTTCAGCGGTGAGCGCCTGTACCAGGAGCCACCCGCGGCGGAGACCGTTGTCAGGGCAGACCAGGTTCGCATGCAGCATTTCGCCCTGCATCATCGCCACGAGGGCAGGGTGCTGCCTTTTGAGCAGCGCGAGGCGTCGTTTGACGAGGTGAGGCAAGGGCTGGAAGACGTGGAAGAGGCCAGGCGCTGTCTCAGTTGCGGGGTGTGCAATGCCTGCGATCGCTGCGTGACGTATTGCCCGGATGGCGTACTCAGGCGGGTCGGCAAAAACATTGTTTTCGACTATGACTACTGCAAAGGATGTGGCGTCTGTGTCAGCGAGTGCTCACGGGCGGTCATCTACATGAAAGCCGGTTAGGAGAACCGAAAGAATGAACATGCAACTGGTGACCGGTAACCACGCGGCAGGGCATTCCATGAGCCTGGCCGGGGAAGCCAACCGAACTGCACGTGGAAGCGTCTGTGGTATCTACCCCATAACCCCGCAGACAGAGATCGTCGAATTCGTGGCGCGTTATCCCTTTTCCAGGGGCAAAGTGATTCCTGTTGAAAGTGAACACAGCGCCATGGGCGTGTGTATCGGCGCGTCCATGAACGGCGCGAGAAGTTTCACCGCCAGTTCGTCGAACGGCCTGGCTTACATGGCGGAAAATGTCATGGTGGCGGCCTTTTACCGGCTGCCCATTGTGATGGCTGCTGTCAATCGCACGCTGGGCCCGCCGTGGAATATATGGGCGGACCAGGGTGACTCACTGATGTTCCGCGATTTTGCCTGGGTGCAGTTGTATTGCGATACCAACCAGGACGTGGCCGATACCACCTTGCTGGCTTTCCGGCTGGCCGAAGACCCCCGGGTCTTGCTGCCGGTGATGGTGTGCATGGACGCCTTTATCGTGTCGCACACTTCGATGGAAATCGAACTGGCGACCCAGGAGCAGGTCGATCGCTACCTGCCGGACTGCAAAGTTCCACACGCTCTCGACCCGGCTCACCCGGTAACGATGGGCGGCATGACGTTGCCGCAGGAAACGCTGACGCATCGTACAGACCTGGATGCGGCCATGAAGCAGGTGCCTGCAGCTCTCGAGGAACATCGTGCCAGATTCAGTGACATTTTCGGTCGGGAAGTGAGCGGCGCATTGACCGCATACCGTACAGAGGATGCCGATCGCATTTTCATTGCCTCCGGAACCATCTCCATCACGCTTCGGGATGTTGTGGATGAGTGGCGTGACAAGGGCGAAAAAGTGGGGATGATCCGGATCAAGCAGTTCCGGCCGTTTCCCAATGAGCAGTTGGAAGAACTGTGTCGCGGCGCCCCCAAACTTGCGGTGCTGGACCGGAATTATTCGGCCGGCACCGGCGGTATCTTCTGGCAGGAAGTGCGTGCCAGCCTGCAGGGCCGGGGCGATCACCTGGTCCAGGGATACCTGGTCGGTGTAGGAGGCGGAGATGTCGTTCCCGAAACGATCCGTGAAGTGGTCCGTGACCTGGGCGAGCGAAGCTGTGTCGCAGCGCCCATCTGGAAAGGAATTGAACAATGAATGCAGTCAACCCGGAATATACCAGCCCTGACTGCCTGTTACGGCCAGGAAACACGAATTGTGGCGGCTGTGGCATGAGCACTGCTCTGACCATGCTGGGACGGGCACTGGCGAATGAGCATTATTCGCTGGTCATTCCGGCCTGCTGCGGCATTGTAGCGGCGGGCGCATTCCCGACGACCTCCTACAATGTGCCGGTGCTGGCTTCAACCTTTGCTTCTTCACCGGCATTCGCCACGGGTGTCGCAGCCGTAAATGAATTGAATCCGCGCAGCGATCACCAGGCGGATCATGTCATTTGCTGGGCAGGCGATGGCGGCACCTACGATATCGGCATGGCCACCCTGTCAGCAGCAGCAGAAAGAAATGAAGACATCATCTACATCTGCTACGACAACGAAATATATGGCAATACCGGGGGTCAACGAAGTTCAGCGACGCCCGCTGCCGCCAGGACGACAACAACTCCCGGGGGCAAGGGAGAAACCAAAAAGGAAATCATCGAAATTCTGGCAGCACACCATGTTCCCTATGCAGCGACTCTGTCCATTGCCCATCCGGACGACTTCCGGCGCAAGATCCGTCAATCACTGGAGATCAGGGGCTTCAGGTTCTTCCTGATCCACGCACCCTGTCCAACCGGGTGGAAAACCGAACCGGCCGATTCTGTTGAGTTGGTCAGCCTGGCGGTAAGGAGTGGCGTGTTTCCACTCTACGAAGTCATTGATGGTCTCGATTACCGCATCAATGCGGACCCGGACGGCACTGACCCGGCTGCATACTACGCCAGGCAAAAACGGTTCACCGGGCAGGAAATTGACCTGGAACGGGTCAAAACCTCGCTGAAGCGAAAAAACCGCAGATTACGAGAACTCGCTTCCCTCAGACACTAGCAGGCGTCTTTGATAAACCAATGCCGCTATTCGGTGACCAGTGCGCCGGAATAGACCGTGCACCTGTCTGGATCGATTGCGGCCATTTGCTCCCGCAACTCCGCATCTTTGGCTGGATACTGGTCCAGTTGTTCGGTACTGGAAGTTCGGATCTGAACCGCACATTCCTGGCGGGCAGCGGTATCCCAGCCCGCATCCGGACATTCGCCGGCGATCCTGGATTGCACCGCATTTTCGGCTTTTTCCCAGGCAGCCTCGTTTGCCCGGATCGCGGCTCTCAGGTCGCTTTTTTTTGCTTCACAGGTGGCAGCCAGGCACTCTGCGCTGGCCGCTGAATCGATGGAATAACCGATGTTTACGTAGAACTCTTCGTAACGTTTCCGAAAGTCTGATTTTCCCTGGTTCTTTTTGGTCTGGAGGTTCACACGCGCCTTCTTTTCCGCTTCCACATAACCGACAGGCTTCAGAGTCTCCCAGACTTTATTGGATTGCGAATCAATTCTTTCGATACACATGGACCAGTAAACCGGACCCGGGCATTGATTTTGCAGAACAACGTCAAACCCCCGGTAACGGTTGGACAGGTGGCTTTTGGGCCAGACTTTTGATTTCATGCAGGAAAAATCTATTTCGGCTGCGTGTGCCGTTTGGAATGGGGCAGTAGAAAGCAGCACGAAAAGACTTGTCGCGATGCCTGTCTTTTTTAGTATCAGCATAGTAGGACTCCGTCAGAGTCCTACTATATCAAAGCTCAGGCGCTTTGGCGCAGTGGCGGATGCGGCGGAATGCTGTGCGGGACATCGGCCAGTCTGCCCACAACGTAGTCTGCACCCAGTGAAACCGCGGGAACGCCGGTGTATCCGTCCGGAACGAGTATCACCGGAACATCGGCAGCGCGCGCCGCGCCCACGTCTGCGCCTGAATCACCGATCATGACGGTATCGTCGGGCCTTGCTGACATTTCTTCAATGCAGGTCAGTAAGGGCAGGGGGTGAGGTTTTCTCTGCGACGTCGAATCGCCGCCAACGACACTGCCAAAAAAGCCACTGATATCCAAAGCGTCCAGGATCAGTTTCGTCACCCCGATAGGCTTGTTGGTGCAAAGCCCTTGCGGGATACCCGCGTTGTAAAAGTGTTCGAGTACAAAACGGGCATCGGGGTTCAGCGCGGTTTGTTGCGTCGCACAGGCGGTGTAAAACTCCATGAACTGCGGGAGCAGTGCCTCTATGCCGGATTCATCCAATGATTCACCGGCAGCTCTGAAACCGCGCTCGATCAGCTTGCCAACGCCAGCGCCGATCATGGGTCTCACACGATCCACCGTGTGTGTCCGTTTACCCTTTTCGGTCAGCAGGCTATTGAGTGCATTCGCCAGGTCGGGCGCGGAATCAACCAGTGTGCCGTCCAGGTCCCAGACAATGGCGCCCGGGTACCCGGTTGACGTCTCTTTTTCATGCAGCGACATTCAGTGCGTTCCTCCATCCAGGATAAAGTTGATCGGCATCGGCCGGGAAGCTCTCGAAGGCCCGGGCAAATTCACGGTGCTGCTGGGCAAATGCGATCGGGTCAGCCCCTTCGCGCCAGCAGGTCTCAGCCTGGCGCAGCGAGGTGGCGCCGGCAGCAGGACCGTCTAGGTGGCCATAACTTCCGCCACCGGCGGTCAGAACCAGGTTCGAATGCCCAAGGTTCTCGAAAAAGCCCGGTAAACGCAAGGCATTCATGCCGCCGGAGACTATGGGCGTTGTCGGGCGCATACCCTGCCATTCCTGGTGGTAGAAAGGCCCGTCTGCACTGTCCCGCTCGATCATGTAGGCGATATTACGGTCGTCACGTTCGCCTTCCATCTTGCCGTGGCTCATGGTGCCCACGTGAATGCCGGAAGCGCCTTGCAGACGGGACATCTTGGCCAGTACAAAGGCTGTGTAGCCGCGTTGTGTCTGTGGAGACGTGATGGCACCGTGACCCGCACGGTGGTAGTGCAGGTACTGGTTGGGAAAGTACCTGCGTGCGGTGGTGATCGCTGTGGGCCCGGCAACATAGCCGTCCACCAGAAAGGCTACGTGATCGGCATTCTCGGCGAACGTTTCGAGGATGAATTCGCCACGGGCGATCATTTCTCGATAGTCATCCGCCGTGATGTTGGCGGAAAACAGCTTGGGTTGACCCGAGTCGTCCTGGGCGCGGCGCATGGCATCGGCGACGGCCGTGATGGTTTCTTTCAGCGGGGCAAACAACTGGTTACCCTGGGGTTCGTCATTCTTGATGAAATCACCGCCCATCCAGAAATCATAGGCTGCCTTGGCGAACGGCTGGGGGCGCAGGCCGAGTTTCGGCTTGATGATCGTGCCAACGATGAAGCCGCCATCGACGACCGGGCGACCCAGCACACGCCACATGTCCGAAATATCGGTGGAAGGGCCGTCATAAAGCCTCAGGTAGGCGGGTGGCATCCAGAAGTCGTACATCTTGGCGTACTCGACGTCGCCCATGCCCTGGTTGTTGCCGATGGTCAGCGTGAGGAACGAAGCCAGCATGGCGCGACCATCGATGATGTTGCGGTCGAACAGGTCCGTGGGGTAGGCGATCTTCATGATCTCCTTTTCCTCGTCGATTTCGTAGACCAGCGCATCGACGCCGCGGGTAAAGTCATCCGTGGTGGAAACGCTGACATTGGTGCCGGTGGAAGATTCGGCGGCGAAATGTGCGGCGGTTTCCAGGTAACCGTAGCCTGCTTTAGGTTTCATGATGTAGGCGCACAAGACGTGCTGGCCCCCGTCAATCAAGTCCTGTTCTTTTAAATTCAAATCTGCATATCTGCTCGATTGGTCCATTGTGCTCTCCTGAAAAGTAGTTGATTAAGCGGATTTTTGTACAGCCTGTATGTTTTTATGTGGGCCACCGGCCCGTCGGCTGCGCTCCATGATCTGCATGATCATGGGGGTAAGAATCAATTGCATGGCCAGGTCCATCTTGTTGCCCGGGATCACGATGGAGTTGGGCCGGGACATGAAACTGTCGTGAATCATCGATGTCAGGTAAGGAAAATCGATTCCCCGTGGGTTGGCGAACCGGATCACCACCATGGATTCGTCCGGTGTCGGAATCCAGCGGGCAATAAACGCATTGGATGTATCGACGGTTGGAACACGTTGAAAATTGATATCTGTTTGCGAAAACTGTGGACAAATGTAATCCAGGTAGTCCGGCATCCGGCGCAGAATCGTATCCTTGATCACCTCGCGGGAGTGGCCCCGGTCGAGGTTGTCGCGATGAATTTTCTGTATCCATTCCAGGTTGACCACCGGTACGACTCCGATTTTTAGATCGCAGTGTTTTGCGACATTAATTTCATCGGTCACGACGGCTCCATGCAGTCCTTCGTAGAACAAAAGCTCACTGTCCTGGTTGATATCTTCCCAGTCAGAAAATGTGCCCGGGGGTTTCCCGTACAGTTTCTCTTCGTTTTCATCATGTACGTAATGCCGGGTTTTGCCGGTTCCAGTTTCGCCGAAGTCACGGAACACATTTTCCAGTTCCTCCAGCAAGTTGGCTTTGGGGCCGAAATGACTGAAATGACGGTTGCCCTTCGCCTCTTCTTCCTGCATGAGCCGTTTCATGCTGGCACGGCCATACCGGTGGAATGCATCGCCATCGATGAAGGCCGCTTTCACGCCTTCCCGGTTGAAAATGCGCTGGAATGTCTTTTTCACCGAGGTTGTGCCGGCGCCGGATGACCCGGTTACAGAAATGATAGGGTGCCTGACTGACATGTATTACCTCCTCGATTCAACCTGTGCGAAACAGCCCACGATTTCCAAACAGCTGGGAACGATCCTGTCTGGGGTGGACCTCGTTGTAATAATGGGTGACCAGTTCGACTTCACGCCGGGAGCCGAAAATCAGGGGCGCTCGCTGGTGGATATCGGTGGGGTCGACCTCCAGTACCCTGACGGCTCCGGTACTGGCCGCGCCGCCTGCCTGTTCGACCAGGAAGGCAATCGGGTTGCACTCATAGGCCAGGCGAAGTCGCCCGCTCCGATAAGCAGGGCGGCGGTCACCGGGATACAGGAAAATCCCGCCGCGAATCATGATCCGGTGGCATTCGGCCACCAGCGACGCGATCCAGCGCATGTTGTAATTTTTCCCATGCGGCCCCTCGGCCCCTTCCATGCAGTCGTCGATGTAGGCCTTGATATGCCCGTCCCAGCGACGAAAGTTGGATGCATTGATTGCAAATTCATGCGTGGCTTCCGGTATTGTGACCTTTGCTGTGGTCAGACAGAATTCACCGGTGTCCGGATTCAGCGTAAACACATGCGTGCCGCTGCCAAGCGTGATGACCAGGGCGGTCTGCGGCCCATAAATCACGTACCCGGCGGCGAGTTGATGAATGCCTTTTTGCAAAAAACAGTCGGATTCGGCATCACCTTTGTCGCATTTCATGGGCATGACAGAAAAGATGGTGCCGACAGAAACATTGGTATCGATATTGGAAGAACCGTCCAGCGGATCGATGGCAACGTACAGCGGAGCGCCCTGGTTAATCGGTACCGGTAATTCAAGTTCTTCGGAAGCAAGGTAGGCAACCGGTGCATCGAAGAGTTCATCCAGGATGATTTCGTTGGCCCTCATATCCAGTTCCAGTTGCGTATCGCCGTCCACATTTTCACCATGGGCTGCACTCAGGCTACCGTTCAGCGGGCCAAGTGCAATGATTTCGGCTATGGCACAGCAGGCTTCCGCAATCGATAAGGTGGCAGCAGCGACCGCCAGGCGCATTTCATCTTCTAACGCCCAGTCCTCGAGATATTTCGCCAAAGTCTGGTGTTCGGTCATCTGATGGGTCCTCCCGGAGGTTGCCTGGTGCTTTCAACCAGTCTATTGAGCCCGGGGCGCACGGGTAATATCCTTCTGGAGGGGGGGATCAAATCTTTGGGGTGGGTAAAATACTACCCCTGGGTAGGGGTCAGGATCTCAGGTACAGCGAAATGGCCTGGCCACGACTGTTGACTGACAGTTTCTGATACAGGTTACGAACA
>Ga0316191_10003091_pt1 | contig 12218 bp, 12 predicted proteins | sample Eddworburr2cm_MG_FD_204928 | JGI IMG/M metagenome (GOLD analysis project Ga0316191, IMG submission 204928) | Coastal sediment microbial communities from Maine, United States - Eddy worm burrow 2 cm | ecosystem: Environmental > Aquatic > Marine > Coastal > Sediment | place: USA: Maine...
CTTCAAGCCGAGCTCTTGGAGGAGCTTGATGTCGCGCTCGAGCTGGTCGATGACCGGGTCGATCAACACCGCCTCGCCGGATGCCTCATCGGCGATGAGGTAGGTGTACGTCCAGGTCTCGCGATCGAAGAGTTGCCGAAGTAACATGGGTGGCCTCCTGCTGGTCCCGCTGCGCACCGGTCAAACCGGGCCTAAGTCGCTGAATTAACAGCACTCGATCGCTTTCGCAAACCCAGCCTGTAGAAAGGGCTGGCGATTTGGCACCGGGGCTGCTTTGAATGAGCCCCATGGAGTCTTTTACACCTATCGCGTCCACCATTGGAGGCGTCTTGATCGGCATCGCGGCCGCCGGCTTGCTCGTGTTCCACGGCCGGATCGCCGGAATTAGCGGCATCGCCGGGGGAATCTTTCGGCGCGAGCCGGGCGACATGTCTTGGCGCGTGATGTTCCTCGCTGGGCTGCTGGCCGCAGGCCTGGGCTGGAGCTTCTTCTTTCCGGAGGACTATCTGGTTGGGATCGAGCGCTCAACGATGGCGTTGATCGTCGCCGGCCTCACGGTGGGCATTGGCACACAACTCGGTAGCGGCTGCACCAGCGGTCACGGGGTCTGTGGCATCGGGCGGCTGTCCAAACGTTCCACGGTAGCCACGATTTCATTCATGATCACCGCAGCGCTCACGGTGTTCGTCGTCAACGAAGTCCTCGGGGGGTCGATATGAAGGTCAAAGTTGGCGCGTTTCTCGGAGGCGCGGTGTTCGGCATTGGGCTCGCCATCGCGGGGATGACGCAACCGGCCAAAATCGTCGGCTTCTTCGATTTCTTTGGCAGCTGGGATCCCAGTCTCGCGTTCGTGATGCTCGGCGCGATCCTCGTCTATACCCCCGTCTATCGATGGGCGATTCGGACCTGGCAGAGGCCGATTTGGGCGCCTGCATTTTCACTGCCCACCCGTAAAGACATCGACGGGCGACTCATCTTGGGCTCCGCCATCTTTGGCGTCGGCTGGGGCCTCGGGGGCTACTGTCCTGGCCCCGCGCTCACATCGGTGGGGGCCGGGTCGCAGGAGGCGTTTACGTTTGGCGCCGCCATGCTGGTTGGCGTCGGCGTGTACCAGCTCTACACGCGAGTCCGAGAAAGCCGTACCGGTGGGCCGGCCGACGCACAGGCTGCCGCCATGATCGACGGATGAGCCCCCGTAGAGCGACTCCGTCGCCACGGGGCTTGGGCGTTTCCGCGCTGCCGATCGTTGGCTGGCTGCGAGGCTATCAACGTGCCGATTTGGGGCCCGACCTAGTTGCCGGCCTAACCACCGCGGTGATGTTGGTGCCGCAGGCGATGGGCTATGCGCTCCTCGCCGGCCTTCCGCCGATTCATGGGCTCTACGCGGCCGTTGCGCCGCTCATCCTCTACGCAGTGCTTGGGACTTCGCGCCACCTCGCGGTCGGTCCCGTCGCCATGGACTCGATCCTCGTTGCGGGAGCGGTCGGCGCCATCGCGACGATTGGCACTGAAAACTACGTGCTCATCGCGGCCGCGCTCGGCGTGATGGTCGGCGCCATCCAGGCAGGGCTCGGCTTTCTGCGCGCCGGGTTCCTCGTGAACTTCTTGTCGCGGCCAGTGGTCGCTGGGTTCACCGCGGCTGCCGCTCTGATCATCGCTGCCAGCCAGCTCGGGCATCTCCTCGGTGTCCAGCTTCCACGTACGCATCATGTACACCGGGTCGTCTGGGAGGCGATCCGAAGCGCTTCGGATTGGTCTTGGCCGACGCTGGCGATCGGGGTTTCCGCGGTCGCTGCCCTGGTCGTGAGCAAGAAGCGCTGGCCACGTTTTCCGGCCGCGCTCTTCGTCGTCGTCGCTACGACTCTGGTGGTTTGGGCGCTCGGCCTCTCTACGCGGGGCGTTGCGATCGTCGGTGAGGTTCCCGCGGGTTTGCCAGGCTTCAGCGTGCCCGCCGTGGACTCGTCACTGCTGATGCAGCTCATTCCTGCGGCAGCGACGATCGCACTGGTCTCTTTCATGGAGGCCATCTCCGTCGGCCGAACGTTCGCTCAAGCCCACCGCTACGACATCTACCCGAACCGGGAGCTGATCGCGCTTGGGTTCGCAAACATGACGGGCGGAGTAACCGGGGGTTACCCGATTGCGGGCGGCTTCTCGCGCACCGCGGTCAACGTTCGCGCCGGCGCCCGGACGCAACTCGCGGCGTTGGTCACCTGTGCGGTGGTCGTCATCACGCTCCTCGCGTTCACGCGCGCGTTCTTCTACCTCCCCAAAGCTGCCCTGAGCGCCATCATCGTTGCGGCGGTCGCAGGCCTGATCGACATTCCAGGCGCCGCCGAAGTCTACCGAGTCAAACGCGCAGACTTCTACCTCCTGGTCCTCACGTTCTTCGCGACCCTCTCGCTCGGCATCCAATGGGGCATCCTCGTCGGCATCGCCGCGTCCCTCCTCCTGTTCCTAGTCCGCACGACGCGTCCGTACTTTGCAGTGCTCGGGCGGATCCCGGAGTCCCAGACCTATCTGAACGCCGCGCGCCACCCACACGCGGAGACTCTCCCCGGCATCATCCTCGTTCGCGTCGATGCGCAGTTCTACTTCGGTAACGTCAGCTTCCTCAAAGAGACCGTGCGCAAACTGGTCCGCGATTCAGAAGCCCCGGTCCGGTACTTCGTCCTCGAGGCCGCCGGCGTAAACGACCTCGACTCCGCCGCCGCCGCAACATTGGCCGAGCTCGACGAAGAGCTCGCCGCTCAAGGCGTCCGCCTAGTCCTCACCCGGATCAAAGGCCCGGTCCGGGACGTCCTCCACCGCACGGGCTTATTGGAGAAGCTCGCCTCCGAAGGCAGAGTCTACCTCTCCACCCACCGAGCCATCGAAGTCCTCCGCTCGGGCATGTCCCTCCCAGACCTCTCCCCCGAACGAGACGACCCCCGAGAACCCGCCGACCAAGTAGGCTGCGGCATGCTAAACACAGATGCCCCCGACCCAGGCAAAAACTTCTTCGAAACAGTAAAGAAACGAAAGACCTAGGAAAAAGGGGTCAGATCCCTTTTCAAAGGGGCTAATTCTCGGAAGATGAGCAGCGCGAACGGCTACGAGGAATGGCAGAGAACGGCAGAGGCGGCGGCCGATGGGGCTCGTGCTCAGGCGTGGCGCGCCGATCCACAGTCCTCCGTCTATGAGGCTGCGCTGCTGCGTGAGCACACCGAGGAGCTCACGCGTGTCCGAGAGTCCCGCAACGCGGGGGCTCTCATCCCGGTCCTGCAGGAGGCGCTGTATCGTCACCTTGGCGAGCTGGAGGACCCAAGGCTCTATTCGGTGACACCGCTCGGGACGAAGCACATCGTCGAAGCGTTCTATGCGGAGGCGCTCGCCTGCATCGAGTACTTGGCGGACCCCGATGAAACCGGATTGGGGCTTGCGTTCACCTTGGCCGGCTTCAGGAGGGCCTCGCACATCTTCGGGCGGTCTGCGCTCATGCTTTCAGGAGGGGCGACGCTGGGCTTCTTTCACTTGGGCGTCGTCAAGGCTTTGTTCGAGCACGGCCTCTTGCCAGACGTGCTTTCGGGTGCCTCCATGGGGGCACTGGTAGCCAGCGGCACCGGCGTGCGAACGGATACGGAGATCAGGGCGCTCTTCGACGACCCGCGCGCCATTCGCACTGATGCGATCAAGCGTCTTCCACCCCAGCGCGCCGCCGCCGAACGCGCCGTCTATGATCCGGCGCGCCTGGAAGAGGTGGTCGCCCACAACTGCGGTGACTACACGTTTCAAGAAGCCTACGAGCGCAGCGGCCGCACGGTGAGCATCAGTGTCTCACCGACTCGCGAGCGTCAAAAGCCGCGGGTGCTCTGCCACTACACGTCGCCCAACGTGCTGATGAACAGCGCGGCGGTTGCCTCAGCCGCGATTCCTGGCGCGTTCCCCGGCGCCATGCTGCACCAGCGCCTGCCGTCGGGCGACAGCGCGCCATACATGGGGACGGAGACTTGGATCGATGGGTCGCTCAAGGGCGACCTGCCCATGCGCCGCTTGAGCCGCCTGCACAATGTCAATCATTTCATCGTCAGCCAAGTCAATCCACACGTCGCGCCGGTGCGTAAGGTCACGGGCAGGCGCGGCGTGCTCCCCTTTGTCTCCAGAGCGGTCGTGTCGAGCTTCCGCACGCAGGTCGCCCACCAACTCGGGCTCGCTCGCAGTTATACGCGAAAGACGCCCCTCTATGGACCGATCGACCTCGCCCACTCCCTAGCCGAACAGCCCTACGGCGGTGACATCGACATCCACCCCCGCCTGCGGCCGCTCGCGCTCCTTCGCACCCTGTCGAACATCTCGCACAAGGAGCTCCTGCAGCACATCGCGGAAGGGGAGCGCGCGACCTGGCCGCTGCTTGCGCGCGTTCGCGACCAAACGTGCGTGTCGCGAGCCTTGGATGCGGCGATACGACGGTTGTCGTTAGCCGATGCGCAGTGAGACGCCGAAGACGATTTGGTAGTCGTTCTTCTTTGGCACCGTCCCGTCGGCCCGTGGGAACGGGTCCTCGGTTCGGAGGTAGAGAAACGAGGTGTTGAGGTGGAGTATGGTGGTCACCCGCACCGTGAAGTCCAGGCTTCCCACGTGGTTGGTGTTGCCGATCGTCGTGTAGACGACGTTGGTCCGCCACTCGAGCAGCAACTGGATGTCGTCGGTGAAGTCGATGTCCGCGAACATCCGGAACATCATGTAGCCGTCGCTTTGCGGGTTCTCTACCCCGGCCGCGGGGTCGAGCAGGGACAGGTACTGATAGCCCGCCGGCGCGAACTCGAGGTCCCAGTTGACGACGTACGTCGTGATGAGGTGGAAGCCGACACCCGCGGCAGGCGTGGCCCGTAGGCGGATGTTCTGGAACTTGTCGTACAGAAGCTGACCCGTCAGCGCTTTCACGTAAATGATCGGGTGAACGAAGATATCGACGTCGCCACCGGCAAGATGACGGTTCGCGACCTCAGCGCGGGACGCCGTTCCAAACGTTCCGTCATACGTGATCGCAGCACGCGTGAGCGTATCTTCGCGGACGAGCTGCCAGAACGCGTTGAACGTGAGGTTCTCCGTGTTGCCCGCGTTGGCGGTCAGACCCAACCGTAGAACGGTCGACCAGTAGTTCCGTTCCCTCCGCATGTGCTCGATGATGGCCTGAAGCTCGACACGTGGTCGCGTCACCATCCCATCGACCGTCTGCACCACTACGAATTCTTCGTTGATCATCGCCGGCCCGACCAGGTCCGTCCCATCGGTGAAGTTGTAAGTGTTTGCCCTGGGTGAGTGGAGCTCGCGAACCTTCTTCCAGTCGTACGTAATCAGCTTGATCTCGTCGCTGTTGAACTCCATCGAGCCGTCACGCATTCGCTCGATGTTACCTCGCAACCATTCGCCCGACGCCAATTGAGCCCAGTCCTTCTCATCGCCGAATTCGATCGTGTAGGCCTCGATGAGCCCACCTTCGTCCTCCCCGACCACTACCGTGGTCGTCGGAACCTCGTCTTTGCCGAACTCAGCCCTCGGGGTTTCCTGCTGCTCGACTTCCGCCGGATGAGGGTCATCCGCGGGAACCGGCTCTTCCACCTGTGCGAACGCCACCGGGCCGCCGCCAAGCCAAATACCAGCAACGGCCAACACAACTAGAGGCAGCGAATGCCGCCTCTCCCCGTTCTCTCGAATCATCATGGTTGCGAGTTATAGGGACGGAGTCGGTCGATTCCCAGCGAATTCTGGAGAGCCCCCATGGTGCCAGCGTCAGCGCCAGCGCCAGCGAGACCTAGGTGTCCACCGCCAGGTAGATCACGTCTTCACCAATCTCGACGTCCTCATTCGGCAAAACCGCGTAGCATGGGCGGCTTACGCGGATTTCGGTGACGCGGTCGCGGCCCACCAGGGCGCCGGGCTCGAGCTCTTGGAAGCCTGTCCATGGCGCGCCGAAGCCGAACTCCTCGCTTGGCTTGGTGATCGTCTCGACGACGTGGACCGTGCGTACTTCGGTGCCATTGCTTTCGTTGCCGTCGTCGATAGCGCCTGTCACGCGCAGGAAGTTCATCGCGATGCGGTACGCAGTGTTGGAAATTTCCGGGTCGCCGTGTGAACCGCATTCAACCGACAAGGCCGGCACGCCTGCGAGCTTGAGAAAACCGATGATCACCTTGTCGGCGAGGCCGTACCAGGACTGCACCAGGAATGCGATCCCGACCTGTTTGGCGATGTCGTCGATCGATCCTTCCCCGTTGCTGACGCCGAACGGCGGTGTGGGGGCTCCGGCGGAGTGGAGGTCCAGGAACACGTCGAGCTCTCCGAGCACTTCCTTGAGCTCGAGAACCCGATGGTGCTCGTATCCCCACGCCTCCTGGCGAAGGGTCTCGGCGAACTCGAAGTCCCAAAGGCGGTTGAGGTCATCGCCTCCAAGGGTGTGGCGCCGCCCCTGCGAGTCCGCCTCAGGATTCGCGTGGATCAAGAACACGGTTCCGTTCGCGGGTTCGAGCGCCCCGCTCTCGAAGGTGCTGGCAATCCGTCGGATGGCGTCGCCCCCGCACGGCTCGTTCCCGTGTACCGAACCGCAGACGCCGACGTGCGGTTTCGGCCAGTCCGCCGAGGCAGACACTCGCAACACGCCTGGCTTTAGCTCTTCGATGTACAACGTCGACTCTTCGTTTCCCGGTCCAATACCTGCCGAGTTTGCTCGAACCAATGGTCCGCCTCGGCCGAGCTCTTCCCCACGGCAGTGATGCCGAGTTTTCCGAACTCACTGAGTGTGCCCGTGAAGTGAAAGAGCACGCCTGATTCGGACCAGGCTTGATAGTGCAATCCATCGACCGCCGCAATGTCCAGCAAGTCCTCGACGAGGAGCCCGCGGTAACTGTCGGAGCGCATGGTGTCCGTTGCGACGTAGAACTGCGGTTCGTTGCGCGGGGTGAGGTACAGGCCCGTGTCCGGGTCGTATCGGCCGTCGGTCAGCATGCGAAGCAGCATCATCGGATGCGTCGTGCCGCCTAACCGCAAGTTGGTTTCGATCGCGTAGTGCTTCCACGAGCCGTCGTCTGCCTGCGTGCAGATGAAGTCGACCGCGAACCGGCCGACGACACCTGCCTCGTGCAAGACTTCGCCCACGCGAAGGGCATCTCGTTGGATGTCCATGCGGTAGGCCGCGTCGGCCGGGAATCTGCAGCCAGCGTAGATCTGCCCGTCGACGCCTTCGACGAGCTGGTCGTGCGTGGAAATCGCGTCCAGGCTGCCGGTCGGCGAGATGCGAAGCTGGCAGCTCGGAGCTCGCTTGTCTTCAGCTTCGACAAACGTTTCGACGATGCCTCCCTCCCGCTCGAGCTTCTTCTTGAACGTTTCCCAGGTCTGACCAGGGTCCACGAAGCGCATATCGGGGATCGCATCGGCCAAGGCTTGCTCCCGCGCTGCGCGGCTCGCGTCGCCTTTCGGTGAAACCGCGTCGAGCGCTTTCAGATCGAGAATGGCGTTGCCCTGCCCACTGAAGCCAGTGTTTTGCTTGACGACCACGCGTTCGAGGTCTTCGTTCTCTTCCCAGAGGCCGTCGACAGCATGCACGAGATCGGCTTCGCTCTTCAGATCTTCCGCGCCCGGAAGCAACGGTACGCCGGCTTTGCGAAAGGCCCACCGTGAACCGCTCTTGGTGCCGAGCCAGATCAGGTCCGGGTCCACGCCGTAGAGCGGAACGCCGAGCGCAACCGCCAGGCTCCGCTCCGCCTCGGACACCGTGAAGCAAGTCATCAAGCCACACTCGGGTCGAATCAAATGGCGAATGCGCTCGATGACCCGGGGCCGCTGCAGGATCTTTTGGGTGAGAGGCACGAGCGAGCTGTCATAGAGCGAAAGGACGGTCAGCCGGCGCCGCATGTGTTCGTTGGGGATGCCGCTGATCAGCGAGAGCATGTAGTCCACGGCTGCCGGATGAATCGGGGCGGAGGTCACGTAGACCAGACGCGCGCGCGGACGTCGAAGCAGGTTCAGCGCAAAGAGCATCCGTTCTTCGTAGTGAATGACCCCGTCGATGGAGACCGTGTCGATGCCGTCGAACGAGAGCGACGGGACGACGACGATGTCTCGTGGCTCGGGCCCGTCGCCGTCGGCCAGGGCCCAGCGGGCCGCTAGTTGGGACTGCAGCTTCCGAAATGCCTTCATTTCGTCGCCACCGCTGCCCATGCTTTTTGTATAGCACGGCGGTGCTGGATTTACTTGCAGCGCCGGCGCGAGACGGGCACAAGACCCTCGTGGCAGTGGGAGACGTACCGAGCGAAGAATCTGCCCGTGAGGGGCTATTCAGCTTTCTTTCGCGGCGCCGGTTTCTGAAAGTGAGCCTCGTGGCTGGCGGCGCGGTCCTAGGCGTCGGCGGGGGCGGCCTTCTGGCGCTGCGGGGGCGGGCGCCCAAGGTCGATGGGCTTCGGGCGCTCGACGCGCATGAGTACCGAACGCTTCAAAGCCTCGTCGAGGTCATGCTCCCGCGGACAGAGGCGGTCCCGGTCGATGCCGCGTCGATGGATCTCCCCCGTGCCTTCGATCACTTCCTCGCCGACGAACCGGAGCAGAACATCAGAGATCTTCGAAAGGCGCTCGTACTGATCGAGTTCGGGCCACTGGCATTCGACAAGAAGCTCACGACGTTTTCCCGGCTCGATGTCGCCGACCGCACCGCGCACTGGAACGAATGGGCGCTCAGCGACAACTTGCTGCGACGGCAGGTCAGCGCCGCCATGCGGAAGTTCCTCAACTTGGTCTACTTCGACCACGAGCAAGTCTGGCCGCACATCGGCTACCCAGGGCCATCGCTGAAACGCACGTCGGGTGTCTGGCCATGAATAGCGGGATCACGGACCTCTCGAAGCAGGCGCCCCCGGAAACCATCACCGCCGAGGTCTGCATCATCGGTTCCGGCTGCGGTGGGGCCACCGCGGCGCGCCTTTTGGCCGAGGCCGGGCACGATGTCGTGGTGCTGGAAGAGGGGCGCGATCTCGTCGGTGTCGAGCGAACTCAACGCGACGGTCCGATGTACGATCAACTCTACATGGACCGAGGAGGGCGAGCCTCCCACGATCTCTCCGTGAGCGTGATGCAGGGCAGGGTGCTCGGCGGGGGCGGAGTGATCAACAGCTGCGACGTCGTGCCGATCCCCGAGGGCGTGCTCCACCACTGGGCGACCAAGTACGGGCTCGAGGACTTCGCGCCGGAGCAATTCAAGCGGTTCGAAGACGACGCGCTTCGGGATCTTTCGGCGAGCCGCATCCCGGAGAGCATGGTCAACGCGGCGAACAACAAGCTTCGTCAGGGCGCCGAAGGGCTCGGGCTACGCGGCGAGGTGATGATGCACAATCGGGTGGGTTGCCGTGGGCTCGGCACCTGTCTGATCGGTTGCCCGGTCCACGCCAAGCGAAACCCGCGCATGGTGGCCCTTCCAAAAGCGATCGAGGCGGGCGCGCGCATCTTCACGCGGACGCGCGCCGTGAGAATCGAGAAAGCGAACCAGGAGCTCAAGGAGGTCACGGTTCGCACGCTCGACCCGGGAGGCTATCACGAGCAGGCCGAGCTCAGAGTCCGAGCGAAGGTCGTCGTCGTTGCGGCGAATGCCATTGCGTCGGCGCAACTGCTGCTGCGTTCTGGTGTGGGCAACTCCCACGTCGGCCACAACCTCACTCTGCAGCCCCAGCTTCCCATCATTGGCATCTTCGATCAGCGGGTCGCGGCCTTCGACGGCATCCCGCAGTCGTATGCGGTCACCGAGTTCGAGGAGGAGGACAACGCGGAGTTCGGGCTTTGGGGTTATCGCATCGAGGGCCAGATGGCTACGCCCGGGCTCGTGTCGACCTTGCTCCCATTTTCCGGCGCCCCCGCCATGGAGCGCATGACCCAGTACGACCGCATGGCCCCCTCGCTTCTGCTGGTTCCGGATGCGCCCTCGGGTCAGGTCGAGGTGGCGCGTGACGGCCGTCTGACGATTCTCTACGAACAGCGCGAGGACCATCGGAAGCGGCTGCGCCATGCGGTCGAAACCGCTGCGAAGGTGTATCTCGAAGCCGGCGCGCACGAGGTCCTCGTCCCGACGATGCCGCCCTTGATTATCCGTTCGGCGCACGAGGCCCAGCAAGCCCGAGAGCTCACCTTTGCGCCCGTCACAGCCCCACTGATCAGCGCCCACCAACAGGGAACGGTACGCTTTGCGGCGTCGGAACGCGACGGCGGCGCCGACCTAAACGGCCAGGTCTACGGCACCCGCGACATCTACGTCTTCGACTCGTCCGGCTACCCCACGAGTGCCTCGAGCCACACCATGGCCCCGATCATTTCGTCATCGAGAATGCTGACAACGAAACTACTAACCCGGATCTAAAAGGGGACTGTCCCCTTTTTCTCGCTTTTATTCTTCTTCAATTTGGATGGATTGGGTGGGGCACATCATGCAGGCGTCGCGGACCTTGTCTTCGAGGTTGGGGGGGATTTCGTAGGTTTGGATCATGAGGCTGCCGTCTTCGGCGAAAGAGAAGACCTCGGGGGCCTCTTCTATGCAGACGCCGTAGTGGTTGCAGGTGGATGGGTTGTACATGATCTTCATACGTCGGCTCCCATCGACGGCTTGCTAAGCAGCTCTCGTTCCTCGTGCTCCATGTCGTCTCGGATGGCTCGGGACAGCTCCCTCACGCCGATGATCAACTTCGACCCGACCGCGGTCTCGTCCAGCTCGCGGATGACGCTGTCGAAGATCTCACGCTGCACCTGGTGCTCCCGGTGCATGTCTTCCGCCATCTCGTCGACCTTGCCTTCCTCGGCCAACGACGGAAGTTGGTACTCTTCGTAGTGCAGGTGTGCGAGCAGCACTTCGCCGAGGGCTACGAGCTCATCGCGCAACGCGATCACCGACTTTGCATCGTCGCCGGCGACGCGTTCGCTCAATGCTTCGACGCGCGCGAGCAGCGCAGAGATCTGCGCGTGCTCGCTTCGAATGCGCGCCCTGATTTCATCCGGCGTTGCCGGGCTTTGCGTTTCGGAACCGGTTTCCATCTATGCTGCGGCAAGCCGCTTGCGTCGCTCAGCCAGTGTGAGCGGCTTGCTCACCTCCTTGACGCCATCATACTCGTCTTGGGCCTGCTTGTGGTACCACTCCGGGTAGAAGTCCTTGCACCACTTGCGGAATTCCGCGACCGGCCCGTCGCCGTCGCATAGCATCGGCTGGTGGAAGAACGCCTTGTTCTCCCAGATCGGTGCGTCTTCCTCGAGCTGCCGCGCGACCTCGTTGGTGAAGGCCTTGCCGACACCCGCCGTGATATCGGCCCCGCCCATCTTCTTGACGGTGAATGAGAAGCGCACGTCACAGTATTCGTCGTCGATCGGTGTGACCGACGCCATGTTGGTCGTCTCGACGATGCCCCGGAAGCGGCTCAGCGAAAAGCCAAAGCCGTGGACATTGACCTCGAGCTCGCCTGTCACATCACCCCGAGGGGTCTCCATCGCAGTGTCCGTGACCATGTGAATCTCTGGGTAGGTGAGATCCACGGTGTGCGGTTGCGGAACGATGTTCATTCCGTGGACGTAGCGGAAGTGGGCCTTGTCGACGACGTTCTCGCACATGTCTTGGTTGTGGGTGCGCATCTTCCAGCGCTGTCGCCAGTACGGCGTCCAGGCCTCGTTGTTCCATTCGGGGATTTTCGGGATCTCCCACTCGGGCTCTTTCCCGTCGATGTCGTGCCAGACCATGATGAGGCCGTTTCTCTCGATCACAGGCCATGCTGTGATGTTGGCCTTGCGAGGAAGATGCTTGGCGTAGGGCACCTCGGTGCACTTGCCTTCGCCGTTGAACTTCCAGGCGTGGAACGGGCAAACGATTCCGTCGCCTTCGACTTTACCGCCGTGACCTAGATGCGCCCCCATGTGTGGGCAGAACGCGTCGAGCACGTTGACTTCACCATCTTCGGTGCGGAACATGACGAGCTCGACTCCGAAGTACTTGAGCGGTTTGACTTCGCCTGGCTGAATCTCGTCCCCATAGGCCACCTGGAACCAGCCTCGGGGGTAGCGGGGAATCGGAAATCGCGGTTTCTTGCTCATGGCTGTTCTCCCATTTCTGTTGGTCGCTTCGGAGGCCGCCGGTATGGAGATTGATGGCCCCAGTCACTAATTCGGTTGTACGTGGTTGGCTCCCACGTAGAGTCGTCTACGGTCCGTCCGCCCCAGCCGAC
>Ga0316191_10003092_pt1 | contig 12218 bp, 11 predicted proteins | sample Eddworburr2cm_MG_FD_204928 | JGI IMG/M metagenome (GOLD analysis project Ga0316191, IMG submission 204928) | Coastal sediment microbial communities from Maine, United States - Eddy worm burrow 2 cm | ecosystem: Environmental > Aquatic > Marine > Coastal > Sediment | place: USA: Maine...
CGACATCCTCCACGCATTTCACGTTTTTATACAGCCCGGTAACATCTGAGGTCGGCACCGCCAGGATCTTGGCGTCCTCGCCTGATTCGTCTTCCATCCGGAGCAGGCCGACCGGGCGGCAGGTCACCACGGCGCCGTAATTGATCGGAACGGGCATGACGACCATGACATCAGTGGGGTCGCCGTCACCGCACAGCGTGTGCGGAATGTAGCCGTAGTTACAGGGGTAGTACATCGCGGTCTTCAGCATGCGGTCGAGAAACAGCGCGCCTGATTCCTTGTCGACCTCGTACTTCACGGCGGGGCTGTGCATCGGAATTTCGATGATCACGTTGACGTTGTTTGGAACGTCCTTTCCTACGGGCACAAGCTGCAGACTCATGATGGCTCCAGTAACGGTTGGTAAGCCGCTCATTATACCTTTAAAATGTCGCACCCCATCACGCTGCACAGTCCGTGAGATGCCAATATGCTGACCCTGATCAAGAATGCAGATATTTACACTCCACAGGCCATCGGGCCTGGTTACCTGTTGCTGGGCGGCGGAAAAGTACTGCGGCTTGGCACCGGGGCCCCGGACTTTGATGAATCCTGGCCGGATCACATCCTGGATGCGGGCGGCGCGCCGGTCGGTCCCGGACTGATCGACTGCCATGTCCATGTCACCGGCGGCGGCGGTGAAGATGGCTTTGCCACCCAGGCACCGCCGGTGCCGCTCACCCGCTTCACCCGTTTTGGGGTGACCTCGGTCGTGGGATTGCTGGGTACGGATGATGAAACCCGGTCCACTGCCAGCCTGCTTGCCCGAACCCGGGCTTTGCGTGAAGAGGGCCTGTCAGCCTGGTGCTGGACGGGGGGTTACCACGTGCCCCCAACCACACTGACCGGGACGGTTCGCAGCGATGTGGTCAACATTGACTGCGTCATTGGCCTCGGTGAACTGGCGGTCAGTGACCACCGTTCAAGCCAGCCAACCTTCGAGGAACTGGCCCGGCTGGCCTCGGAAGTCCATGTGGCGGGCCTGTTGAGCAAAAAGGCCGGCGTCCTGCATTTGCATTTGGGGGACGGGAGCCGTGGGCTGGAACTGGTCAGGCGTTTGCTGGAGCAAACCGAACTTCCGCCAAGAGTGTTTCATCCAACGCATGTGAACCGCCGCAAGGAGTTGTTCGAAGAAGCCTGCGAGTTGAGCCGGCAGAACGTAGTGGTGGACGTAACCGCCTTTCCGGTCGAAGAGGGTGAAAATGCCTGGTCCGCTGCTGACGCATGGGAACAATTCCATCAAAAAGGCTGCCCGCCTGAAAATTTGACCATCAGCTCTGATGGCGGCGGTTGCCTGCCGCATTTTGACGGCAACGGGGAGATGGTAAAGATGGACTTTGCCACGTCGGAAAGTCTGCCAGAAACGATACGGGAATTAACGTCCAGGGGTTACCGGCTGGACCAGGTGTTACCCTCGATGACCAGCAATGTCGCCCGATTGCTCAGGCTTACCGCCAAGGGCCGGATCGCCCCGGGCTGCGATGCTGACCTGGTCCTCTTCACGGAGGATCATCATGTGAGGCATGTCATGGCAGGAGGGTGCTGGATGATCCAGGATGGATCGCCCTGTGTGAAAGGAACGTTTGAAGCCTGATTTCGGGCTGTTTTCATGTTTACGTGATGGATTGGATGAGATGCCGGCAATACCTGAAAAACAGAGCCAGAGAGGCTATATCATCCCGATCGGCGGCGCCGAAGGGAAAACAAGGAAATCCGCGATTCTGAGTCGCTTTGTTGAACTGTGCGGCGGAGCGGACGCCCGGATCATGGTGATTCCGACGGCGTCGCTTCTGAACGAAACGGGGCCGCAGTACCAGGAGCTTTTCAAGGAGATGGGCGCAAAAGCCATGTGCGTGCCCCTCGAAACCAGGGAAGAGTGTTTCGATGAGGAAACCTTGCGGATACTGGGTGAGGCGAACGGCATTTTTATCACCGGCGGCAACCAGCTTCGATTATCCACCATCCTCGGTGGAACACCCGTTGCCCGGCGAATCCGCAGCATGAATGCACAAGGTGTTCACGTTGCAGGCACCTCGGCGGGGGCAGCGATCGTATCGGAGCACATGATTGCCGGAGGAAGGAGCGGACCATCGCCGCGTGAGAGCGGCGTAGAGCTGGCGCCCGGTCTGGGCCTGACCAACCGCGTGATTGTCGACCAGCATTTCAACCAGCGTCAGCGCATGGGCCGTTTGCTGGCAGCCCTTTCGTTCAATCCCTTTGCTTGTGGTCTGGGTATTGATGAAAATACCGCTGGCTTCATCGCACCGGACGGCCGCATGGAAGTGGTTGGAAGGGGTACCGTTACCGTCGTGGATCCATCGGAGCTGAGCCATTCATCGATGAGTTATGTGCGCAAAGCCGAGGCGGTCACGTTGATCGGTCTCAAGCTTCATGTCCTGGCCGAAGGGGCCCATTTCAATGTCGAAACGCGCCAGGCCACGCTGAACTAAGCAATTAGTTTTGCCGGCAAACGGGGTTGGGCGGTAATATGCCCTGACCGCTTACGCAATCAGGTCGCTATCCTATGAAAATCCTGGCCACCAATGTTTATCTCGGCCCCAGCCTCTATGCGCACTTTCCCGTCATCCGTCACCAGGTCGATATCGGTATTCTCGAACAATGGCCTTCGGTGCGCCTGGGATCTGAATTCATCGATGCACTGGTCGAGGCTCTGCCCGGCCTCGTGAATCACGGCTGCTCCTATGGTGAACCCGGCGGTTTTATACGGCGGCTGAGGGAAGATGAGGGCACGTGGATGGCGCACATCTGGGAGCATGCCGCCATTGAACTGCAGAACATGGCCGGCTCAGACGTTTCGTTCGGAAAAACGCGGGGGATCGGACCTGCAGGCCACTACAACATGGTCTTCCAGTACAAGCAAAGAGAGGTAGGGCTCGATGCCGCCCGGATTTCCAGGCAGTTGTTGCTGAACCTGTTGCCGGCTGAACTCAAAGCCGGGCTGGCAGATCAGCTTGAAGACGGCTTCAATTTCGAAGAAGAACGTGATGATTTTATTCGTTTTGCACAGCGAAAAGAGTTGGGGCCGAGTACTGCATCTTTGGTAAAAGCAGCAGAGGAGCGTGAAATTCCCTTCCTCAGGCTGAACAAGTATTCGCTGGTTCAATTCGGACACGGAAAGTACCAGCAGAGAATCCAGGCAACGATTACCAGCAAAACACCGCACATTGCCGTTGAGATTTCCTGTGACAAGGAGGATACGCACAACCTGTTACGTGACCTGGGCTTGCCGGTGCCGCAGCAATACATGATTCACTCCGAACGCGAGGCTGCACGGGCCGCCCAGCGGATCGGCTTCCCGGTTGTCGTCAAGCCGCTCGATGCGAATCACGGGCGCGGTGTATCCATCAACCTGGTCGATGAAGACCAGGTTCGGGCGGCCTTCCCGGTGGCCCTGGAAAGCGCGCGCGGAAGAAGCGTTCTGGTAGAGAGTTTCATCGAAGGTATGGATCACCGAATGCTCGTTGTGAATGATGAACTGGTTGCGGTAGCCAAGCGCGTTCCCGGCCATGTAGTGGGCGATGGAACACACACGGTTACGGAGCTGGTTGATATTGTCAATGAAGATCCGAGGCGTGGAATCGGGCATGAAAAAGTACTGACACGGCTGGAGCTTGACCACCAGGCGACACGCCTGATGGAGAAAGCAGGGATTGACAAGGATACCGTTCTTCCCGAAGGCGAAGCGTTTTTCCTTCGCTCGACCGCCAACCTTTCAACCGGCGGTACCGCAATTGACATGACAGATGTTGTGCATCCGGATAATCGTGAAATGGCGGTCCGGGCCATACAGGCTGTCGGCCTGGATGTCGGAGGCGTCGATTTCCTGACAGCGGACATCACGAAATCCTACAAAGAAGTTGGAGGCGCCATTGTCGAGGTCAACGCCGCACCCGGTTTTCGAATGCACGTGGCGCCGTCGGAAGGCAAGCCCCGTGACGTTGCCGGCAAGGTAATGGCCATGCTGTTTCCACCGGGCAGCCCGCGCCGGGTTCCGGTGGTCAGTATCACCGGCACCAACGGCAAGACCACGACATCCAGAATGCTGGCGCATATTCTGAAAACAGCCGGCCACACCGTGGGCATGACGTCCACCGACGGAGTTTATATCGACGGCCGCCTCTCGGTAAAAGGCGATATGACCGGACCTGCTTCCGCGCACATTGTGCTGCGCGACCCGACCATTGATGTTGCCGTGCTGGAAACGGCGCGCGGCGGACTGCTGCGTTCCGGCCTTGGTTACCGCCGTTGCGATGTTTCGGCCTGCCTGAACGTGACCTCCGATCACCTCGGCCTAAAGGGAATCGACACGTTGGAACAACTGGCCGAAGTGAAACGGATACCCATCGAGGTCGCCCGGAACGCTGCGGTATTGAATGCGGATGACGAGTACTGTCTCCACATGGCGGACTATACGCAGGCTGAACACGTCTGCTATGTCACGATGAATCCGGCCCATGCCCTGGTTAAAGAACATATCCGGGCTGGCGGCCGTGCTGTCGTACTCGAGCAGGGTATAGCCGGTGACATGATCACCCTGTATGACAATGGCACGCATTTCCAGCTGCTTTGGACCCACCTGATTCCAGCGACCATGGACGGCAAAGCTACCCATAATGTACAAAACGCCATGTTTGCGGCAGCACTGGCTTTCAGTATCGGAAAGTCCCTCGAAGATATACGTCACGGCTTGCAAACGTTCAGCGCTACGATTTTCCAGGCGCCTGGTCGAATGAACGTATTCGACGAGCACCCCTTTCGCGTCATCCTGGACTACGGACACAATGCAGCAGCCATCGCCAGCATCAGCCAGCTCGTGAGCCGGCTCGAAGTCGCCGGCAAGCGAATCTGCGTGCTCGCCGCACCGGGTGATCGGCGGGACGAGGATATCCGGGCAATAGCAACCGCAGCAGCCGGCCACTTCGACCACTACATATGCAAAGCGGATGACAATCGGCGCGGACGCGGACCGGACGAAGTGCCTCAAATGCTGCGCAGGCAGTTGGTCGAGTCAGGGACGGACGAAGGGTGTATCGACGTGGTTCCGGGTGAAACCGATGCAGTGAAGGCTGCGCTTGACCTGGCCGGCAGAGGCGATCTCGTCGTGATATTCGGGGACGACATTGAAAGATGCTGGAACCAGGTTGCGGGGCACCAGGTCGAGGAAGATGATTCGGCGGGCGCCCGGTCGGAAAAACCGGTGCAGAGTTTCGTCGAGGAAGACCCGGAAGCCTTTACGCTGGATCCGGGTTCCGAACTGATCCGTGATGAGCGCGGCGTGCGCATCGCCAGGGTCGAAGAGGAGTCGGATTAGCCATTCATCATGCACGTTGAACTGAAAGACAGCAGGAGGCTTACGGGCCCCAACTTATATTGGGATCGTCCCAGCGCCATCATTGACGTCGAGATCGAGGGGCCGCCTGAGGCCGTCATACGGGCCTGGGAAAACGCCGCGAAACAGTGGCTGGACCGGGTTGGCCATGGGGAACAAAAAACCTGCTTTCGAATTTATGGCGGCGGAGCGAGCCTGCTGATATCAGCACCGATTGACGCTCTGTATTCGATGTGTGAATTGAACGAGGTCGCCTGGGCGAGTGCTTTGTCCCACTGCGGTGCGGGTGATGCGCCTGATCCGGATGAGGAAATTCCCCGGCTTACCCGGTTGTTTGATGAAGAACGAAACCCGGCTTTGCTGGCCCTGCAGGCGACCGCACGCGAGCAGGGCGTGCCCTTCCTCTGGGACGACGATGAAGTTTCGCTGGGTTACGGCAAGACGTGCAGAATATGGAAGCCGGATGCGCTGCCATCGCCAGGCGAACTGGACTGGAACAGCTTCGAATCGATTCCCCTGGCGCTGGTCACCGGGACCAACGGCAAGTCAACAACCGTGCGCATGACGGCGTCCATCATGACAGCCGCCGGGTGCAGCGCCGGGCTGACCTCCACGGATTTCATTCGTGTGGGAAACCGGATTGTCGATACCGGAGACTATTCAGGAACAGGCGGCGCCCGCATGCTGCTGCGTCAACCCGACGTCGGGATGGCGGTGCTTGAAGTAGCCCGGGGCGGTTTGTTGCGTCGCGGGCTGGGCGTTAATCACGCCGATGTCGCGGTGGTGACGAATGTTGCAGCCGACCACCTCGGCGAATACGGGATCAACTCGGTCTCGGAGCTGATTCCGGCGAAGTTTATCGTCCGCCGAGCGCTGGATAAAGACGCGCCGCTGGTGCTGAATGCTGACGACGAGGGCATCGTGGCATTCGCCGAAACGCTGGATAACCGGATTGTATGGTTCAGCCTGAATCCAGAGAATCCACAGATGAAGAAGACTCTGGCCAAAGGCGGTATGGCCTGCTGGCTGGAGGAGGAATGGCTGGTAATGGCCCAGGGCAGCAGCCGGCAGCGTGTTGTGCCGGTGACTGAAATTCCGGCAACCGTGGGCGGTATGGCCAGGCACAATATCAGGAACGCACTCGCCGCTATGTGTGTTGCGGCAACACTGGGAATCGGCGAAGCGGCCATCTGCAGGGGCCTGGCGGACTTTCAGGGTGATGAACACGACAATCCGGGCCGCGGAAACTGGTTCGAGCATCAGCTGGATGGCGGCACTGTTCGCATCCTGATCGATTTTGCGCACAACGAGCACGGCATGAGAGCACTGGCTGAGACCATAAGCCAGGTGCCTGCTAAGCGGGTCATCCTGTTGATGGGCCAGGCGGGAGACCGGTTGGACCAGGAAATTGCTGATCTCACGGCGGCCGCATGCATGGCACGGCCTGACCAGTTACTGGTTGCGGAATTGCCGGGCTATGAGCGGGGTCGCGAATCGTTCGAAGTGCCGGAGCTGATCAGGGACGAAGCGATCCGGGCCGGCATTCCAGCCCGCGCCATCGAGATTTGCCCTGACCCCCGGGAGGCCACGGCCCGGGCTCTGCGCCTTGCCCGGCCCGGTGATTTCCTTGTTCTGTTGGCGTTGACGCAGCGAGCCGAAGCACTGTCACTGGTTCACGAATACATCGGAGAGCGGGAGCGGGGCGATGGCTAAGCTCTATTTTTACTACTCAGCGATGAATGCCGGCAAGACAACCCTGCTGTTACAGTCGGCGCATAATTATCGCGAACGCGGCATGAAACCGCTTTTGTTCACGCCGGCACTGGATGATCGCTACAGAGCCGGTGTGATTAAATCCCGCATTGGCCTGGAATCTGATGCAGTTGCGTTTTCCGGTGACGACGACCTGTATGAGTGTGTGCAGGAAAGCCTGGCCAGTGGGAATATCCATTGCGTGCTGGTGGATGAAGCTCAGTTCCTCACCAGGGATCAGGTTTTCCAACTGACCGAGGTCGTCGACCGCTTGTCCATCCCGGTGCTCTGCTTTGGTTTGCGAACCGATTTCCAGGGAGAGCTGTTTGAAGGCAGCCGCTATCTGCTGGCCTGGGCGGACCAGTTGGAAGAGCTGAAAACGATTTGCCACACCGGAAAAAAGGCGACCATGGTGGTTCGCGTGGACGATGAAGGTTATGCGTTGCGAGAGGGCTCGCAGGTGGAGATCGGCGGCAACGAGCGCTACGTTTCAGTGAGCAGAAAAGAATTCAAAAACGTGTTTTTCGCCGGCAAGCAGATCCGCGTGGTCGACCCGCTCGAAAAACGGCAGGAAGAGGATAACGGCGTGCAGGAAAACCTGCTCGGACAGGAACCGGAAACGGGTAACTAGTTCCAGGTTTTCTTACGGCCCACGAACATCACGTGCTCACCAAAATAACCCAGTTCCAGGGACGTAAAGCACAGTAAAAAGGCCTCCTGGAAGCCTGCTTTTCGCAGTTCCTCCAGAAAATCCAGTCCGAACTCGTAATAGCACAGCACGCCATCACCTGAAAGCGGATCGCCGTGATAGATCGGTTCCTGCAAGTGCCGGATGTTGCCCTCGGGATCCAGTTCCGCCCGTGTAACTGTCTGGTCCAGGAAGGTGAAAGGCACGCTGATCAGGGCTTGCCCCCCGGGAACCAGAACACGGTAAAACTCCGCCAGGGCCTGCCTGAAGTCCGGGACATGCTCCAGCACATCGAAACTGAGCACGGCTTCGAAACTGGCTTCCGGGAAAGTCAACCGGGTGACATCTTCATTCCGGATGAGCCCTGAATGCAGCTTGACTTCCGTTCCGGGCGGCTCATCGGCAAGGTACTCACTGCCTGCGCAGTTGGGGTGTCGTTCCGAAATTGCCTCGAACAATGGCGTAACGGCTTCGGTCAGGTAGATGTTGTCCTCCTCAACCGGCTGAATCAGGGCTTCGAACACATGAATGCTGCTCCGCCAACGGTTGATCAGTCCGCAACCGGGGCATTTCATCGTCTCTCGCCAGTTATTGCTCTGGCGAACTGAATCAGCGTCGATAAGAAAAGCAACTTCGCGGTTACAGACATAGCAAAATCCGTCGAAGGATTCCGGAATGTTTCCCGCAAAGTCCGGACTACGCTCTGCCTGCTCAAAGAAGGCACGCATCTCGTGGATATTCGTTACACCGCGGTAGAAATCATCATGTATTTGCTCAGGTGCCGGCCAACTTCTCCGCCGGGCCTGGTTCCTGCGCCACCTTTTGAAAAGCGCCTGTGCGGATTTGGTGTCCCACTTGATCAGGGCATCAAGGATCGATTGAAAGGTTTTCATTTCGGGTGCAGTCGGATTGTTCGGTATGATTAGATTAACAGCTTTAAAAGCCGGGGAACCAGAATGCGTTTCATCATTGTATTGATCATCATTGCGCTGCTTGCTTTCAAATTCTGGCCGGAACAGCCGGTACCCACGGCGGAAGAGAGTTTCATCGGCCCCCAGATTCAGAGCCTGAAAAAAGCGGAACAGGTTGAGCAGCAATACATGGACGCGCTGGAAAAAACCGATGAACGGATCGAGCGCGCATCCGACGGTGGATGACACGTAGGCGTCAACGCTGGCAGCGCGGGCAATAGTAACTCGATCGCTGGCCAATCACTTTTCTGCGTATCGGCGCCCGGCATTGAAAGCAGGGCAGGCCGGCTCTCTCGTATACCAGCAGTTCCTGCGCAAAATAGCCCGGGTTGCCGTCGGAATTCACAAAGTCACGCAGAGTCGTTCCGCCACGCCTGATCGCGCGGCTCAGGACATCGCTTATTGCTCCGGCAAGGGCATCATAACGCGCCGCCGAGATACGGCCGGCGGGCCGGGACGGATGTATACCGGACATATAGAGTGCTTCGGAAGCGTAGATATTACCCACGCCGACTACGATCTTTCCATCCATGATGAAGTTCTTGACCGCGCCTTTCCGGCCACGTGATTTTTGCCAGAGGTGGTTGCCGGAGAACGCATCTGAAAGGGGCTCGGGACCCAGATTTTCCAGGAGTTTGTGGCTTTCCGCCGGCGGGTCCCAGCAGGTAAAAACACCGAACCGGCGGGGGTCGTTGAACCGGATACACTGGCCGCTGTCGAGAACGATATCGAAATGATCGTGCTTGCGCGGAGCATCTTCGGCATTGCAGACCCGCAGGGAGCCTGACATGCCGAGGTGGATCAGCAAACCGCCCTGTCCCAGGTCGATCAAAAGGTATTTCGCGCGGCGCCAGCAGCGCACCACGCGCTGCCCTTCGGCCCGGCTGACCTCAACGGGAACGGGCCAGCGCAGGCTGGCGTTACGCACGATGACTTCGCGGATCGAGTGACCGGTGAGATGGGGTTCCACACCCCGCAAAGTGGTTTCAACTTCGGGCAGTTCGGGCAAGCGGGCAGTCTCTCACGCTAAAAAAAACCCGCCACGAAGGCGGGTCCTTTCAATTATGGAACAAGGCATCATCAATTACTTGATTTTGCCTTCCTTGTACATGACGTGCTTACGCACGACCGGGTCGTACTTTTTCATTTCCATTTTTCCGGGGGTGTTCTTCTTGTTTTTATCGGTCGTGTAGAAGTGACCGGTCCCCGCAGAGGAAGTCAGGCGGATCTTGTCTCTTGCGCTTTTAGCCATGGTTCAAATCCTCCCTTATACTTTTTCGCCGCGTTTCCGCAGGTCTGACAGTACAACATCGATGCCTTTCTTGTCGATGATGCGCAGCCCTTTGGTCGATACGCGAAGTTTCACCCAACGGTTCTCGCTTTCCACCCAGAAACGGTGGCTGTGGAGGTTAGGCAGAAAACGTCGCTTGCTCTTGATATTAGAGTGCGACACGTTGTTTCCGGTTATAGGTCTTTTTCCGGTGACCTGGCAAACTCGTGACATGGGAATTCCCGTTAAGACGTTCAAAAATCCAGCCGCACTTTATACCGCATGCAGCCCGATGTTGCAAGCTCTCAGCACACCAGTTTACATCAATCCGCGGGCGGCCATGGAGACCGGAGCCCCTTCGCCCACCACGAAGTGGTCCAGTAACCTGATGTCCAGCAAGGCCAGCGCGTCCTTGAGGCGTCGCGTTATGGCCTGGTCTGCAAGACTGGGTTCGCTGATGCCTGAGGGGTGGTTGTGCGCCACGATCAACGCCGCAGCACCATGGCGCAGCGCTTTTTCGGCAACAACCCTCGGATAGACGGTTGCTCCGTCAATAGTGCCGTGAAACAGCTCCTCGAAGGCAATGACACGGTGCCGGGTATCCAGGAACAGGCAGGCAAACACTTCGTTGGGATGATCGCGCAACGCCGTTTTCAGGTATTGCTCAGTAACGTCCGGGCTTTCCAGGGGATCGCCGCGGATCAGCATCTGGTGCAGATAGCGCCTGGACAATTCCAGAACCGCGAGCAGCTTGGCGGTCTTGGCAGGGCCCAGGCCCCGCTGGGCTTCCAGCGCAACGCGGCCCGTTTGCAGTAAGCCGCGCAGGCCACCGAAGTCCAACAGAAGGTTTTCCGCCAGCTCAATCACCGAAAGCCGCGCGCCGCCCGTGCCGAGCAGCGTGGCGAGAAGTTCGACATCACTCAACGAGGCGATCCCTTCGGCGGCCATTTTTTCTCTCGGCATGATGTTGCTCATGACATCATTGTGTCGCCGGGGATTATGATCCGTTACGGAAAAATACCCTGAGTGGATGTAAGCTATTGGCCTTTAATGAGATCTTCCGGAGCGCAAAGACAATGACAGGCAAGCGGATACTGCTGGGTGTGACCGGGGGAATCGCTGCTTACAAGGCAGCAGACCTGGTCCGGCGGTTGCGGGAAACCGGGGCGGACGTGCGGGTAGTGATGACGCGCGGCGCGCTGGCATTTGTCACGCCGCTGACGTTCCAGGCCGTGTCAGGGAACCCGGTTCATACGGCGCTGCTGGACGAGGCGGCCGAAGCCGGAATGGGCCACATAGAACTCGCGCGCTGGGCAGATCGGGTGCTGATTGCCCCGGCCACAGCCGGCTTTATCGCGAAACTGGCTCACGGCATGGCGGATGATTTGCTCTCAACCATCTGTCTGGCCACCACGGCTCCGCTGATGGTCGCGCCTGCAATGAACCAGAAAATGTGGCTGAATGCGGCCACCCAGGCAAACTGCGCGTTATTGCAGGAGCTCGGTATTCGGCTGGCCGGTCCGGCCAGCGGCAGCCAGGCCTGCGGCGAAACCGGGCCGGGTAGAATGATGGAACCGGCCGACCTCGTCGCCGCCCTGTCGATCGATATTCCCGGCGTGCTGGCCGGCAAACACGTCGTTGTGACGGCCGGGCCAACCTTTGAGGATATTGACCCGGTCCGGTTTATTGGAAACCGGTCATCCGGAAAAATGGGCTTCGCGGTTGCCGGGGCTGCAGCTGACGCCGGGGCGCGGGTGAGCCTGGTGTCGGGTCCGGTGCCGCTGAATACACCAGCCCGCGTTGACCGCACGGATGTTCGCGGCGCCTCTGAAATGCACGATGCCGCGCTGCGGCTGGCGGCGTCTGCCGATGTCTTTATCAGCGTCGCCGCGGTTGCAGACTATACGCCGGAACATCCGGCGGAGCAGAAAATCAAGAAAGGAAGCCCTAAACAGACCATTGAACTGGTCGGCACACCCGATATCGTAGCCGAGGTGGCCGCATTGAAAAATGGTCCGTTCACGGTAGGATTTGCTGCGGAAACGGAAAAGCTCAGGGAACATGCGCTTGAAAAGCTTTCGCGCAAAAGGCTTGATATGATTGCCGCCAACCGGGTCGGGAAGGATGGAACCGGTTTTGAAAGCGAAA
>Ga0316191_10003094_pt1 | contig 12214 bp, 9 predicted proteins | sample Eddworburr2cm_MG_FD_204928 | JGI IMG/M metagenome (GOLD analysis project Ga0316191, IMG submission 204928) | Coastal sediment microbial communities from Maine, United States - Eddy worm burrow 2 cm | ecosystem: Environmental > Aquatic > Marine > Coastal > Sediment | place: USA: Maine | collected...
AAACACAAGCCCGCATAATTCCCTTGTTGCCGGTGACAGCCCTGCTGTTCCGCTGTGCGCCTGAGTGGAAATCCGTCAGTCAATCAAAGGTCTTAAGTCTTCGGATTTGTGATGGTTTTCGACCACCGATCATGAACAGCAGCCGATCGGGCTTCAGGCTGATTTCATACGGGACAAGGCTTGATCTTGATGTTCCCCCTATAACTATGTAAGGTTCCAGCGTGACGCGCCTCACCGGCAAATCGGGCCGCCAGCAGGAGCAAACAAGTACTGGCTCGCATCTGCGCCCCCGCGTGCTATGAAGTAATTACACGAAACAGCTCCGGGTAGAACTTGACTGGATGGTCTCCGTGTCCCATGCACGAGTACCAGGATGGTGCAACCCATTTTCAACAGACATTGATTATCAGGTTATTGGTATGACCCAGGAAAACAAACACACTGAAGAGCGGGCTCGGGAATATCTGGTCCTGGACCCTGAATTAATCCAGCGCTATAGCGCCGGTGATGAGATAAGCCTGCTTGACCTATGGGCCATCCTGTTCAGAAAGCGAATACTTATCTTTGCCATTGTTGCTGCGTCTTTAGTGATATCGGTGGCCATTGCCTACCTGAGTACGCCTGTTTACCAGTCAGCGGTTCAGTTCCGGCCGCCACAGTACACGGATATTGAAGCACTCGACATCCTCAGCGTCATATTAGAATCAGAGTCAAAATCAGCTGAGATCGATGGATTCAAGGCATTCCAGAAGAACCTCAAGGCACGCGACAATCTATGGGATTTTTTCATCGAGAAGCAATTATATAAAGCCTATCTCGACGAGAATGGCAGTACGGATGCGGGGATTGCCAATGCCTTCGAGAACAAGTTTCTTAAAGACATGACGGTGGATCAAGGCACTGATAAAAAGGAGTACATTACCGCCACTCTAAACTGGCAAGACGCAACTGCAGGCTCGGCACTGCTCAATGAGTACAGTCAGGCTGTCATAAGAAAAGCTACAGCTCAGTATGTTGATGAACTGAACGACAAGCTCAACTTGATGAAGAAACGCGTCCAGACGAAAATCAAGTTACTCAGGGAATCCCAGCAACGTGCAAAAACCGATCGCCTGATCGCGCTGGATGAAAATATCAACATTGCAAAAGAGCTCGGGATCAAGCGGGGCAAGGCTCTGGTGGAATGGAAAACATCTGATGAGCTTGTTGGAGTACTAGGCAATCAATCACTGTACTATAAGGGCTATGAGGCGCTTGAGGCAGAAAAACGGAGCCTGCTGACCCGCAAAAACGATGACCCGTTCACGCCTGGCCTGAATGAGCAGCTGGATCGACTTGACTATCTGAACACCATCAAGGTCCCTGCTGATCGCATCAGTGTGGCACGAATAGCCACGCAGGCAATTGTGTCGAATCAACCCATCAAGCCCAGGAAAAAACTGATTGTCGTGATTGGCGGCGTATTTGGCCTGTTTCTGGGCGTGATTGTGGCGTTTATGTCGCATGTCGTTTCAAGACAACGTGCAGTGTCAACCAAGGGTTAGGCGTTCAACAGGTAACGGTCCCTGCTTCCTGACCCACGGGGACACCGGGGCAGTCTGTCATCCGGATATGATCCATGCCGTGTGCCGGATCAATAATGGCATGGGCAGCGATGGATCAATCGAGGCTGAAATCATTGCTTGTTCTTTTAACTGAATCACTATGTCCGATCAGCAAGTAAATTTGACCGGCGGCCGACGGCTGGCCCGTAATGTTCTCTGGAACCTGCTGGGCACCGGAGCGCCATTACTGGTGGCTATTGTTGCCATCCCGATGCTGATCGATGGCCTGGGTACAGCGCGTTTCGGTGTGCTGACCCTAGCCTGGATGGTGGTCGGCTACTTCAGTCTGTTTGACCTGGGACTGGGGCGGGCGCTCACCAAGCTGGTGGCAGAAAAACTGGGCAAGCGGCAGTCTGGCGAAACCCCTGCGCTTATCTGGACAGCAATGTCGCTGATGGCGGTCCTCGGCGTGCTGGGTGCGATTGTCGTTGCCGCACTCTCTCCGTGGTTGGTCGGTGGCGTATTGAAAATACCCCCGGCGTTACAGCCCGAGACCTTGACAGCCTTCTATCTACTGGCCGTTTCCATCCCCATCGTCATCAGCACCACCGGGCTGCGCGGCATTCTCGAGGCCTACCAGCGCTTCGGCCTGGTCAACGCCGTACGCGTACCACTGGGGATATTCACGTTCCTCGGCCCGGTGGCGGTATTGCCGTTTTCCAACAGCCTGGTTCCTGTGGTAGCAGTGCTGGTTATTGCCAGACTGGTTTCCTGGTGTGCGTATGCGGTTTTATGTCTGCATGTCGAGCCTGCCCTGCGTCACTCGGTCAGCGTGCATCGTGCCCTGGTAAGGCCGTTGCTTAATTTCGGCGGCTGGATGACGGTAACCAACATCGTCGGCCCACTGATGGTCTATATGGATCGCTTCCTCATCGGCGCAGTCGTCTCCATGACTGCCGTGGCCTACTACGCAACGCCCTATGAGGTCGTCACCAAGCTCTGGATCATTCCCGGGGCGCTTATGGGTGTCATGTTTCCTGCCTTCGCTGCCGCCCTGGTGCAGGATCGTGCTCGTGCCAGCCGCCTGTTCGACCGGGCTGTTAACTATATTTTTCTCTCACTCTTCCCTGTCATCCTCATTATGGTCACATTTGCCCACGAGGGCTTGACCCTGTGGCTTGGCAGTGAGTTTGCCAGTAACAGCAGCCTGGTGCTGCAATTGCTGGCCATAGGGGTGTTCATCAACAGCCTTGCACATGTACCGTTAGGTCTGGTTCAGGGTGCGGGACGACCAGACATCACCGCAAAACTGCACCTGATCGAGTTGCCTTTTTATCTGCTGATATTATGGTCGCTACTCGGTGCCTACGGCATCACTGGTGCGGCCATCGCATGGGTATTGAGAGTGGCGGTCGATACCCTGTTGCTTTTTGTTATCGCACACAGGTTAGTGTCGGTAGCGTCTCCGTTTACGCGGCGACCGGTGCTTATAGCGGCCATGGCATTCTTCGTGCTGGCTGTGGGTGCCTTGATACCAGGATTCGCCATGAAGGGGGGGTTTCTGCTGCTGGCGCTGCTCAGCTTCGCGGTAATCGCCTGGTTTGTAATCCTCGGAACAGACGAGAAGAATCTTATATGCAGCCGTTTCAAGACGATACCTATTTTCAATTAGCAAGGATCAGGACATGACGGTCACAGGCGAGCATGCAAGACAAAACAAACACTAAAGACACACATCCGGATTGGCCTGCCGATGGTCTTGAACGCGTGCCCGATTGCCCTGTATGCGGCGATGAAAACAGAGAACTTTTACATAAGGGTCTCTCCGACAGGGTTTTCTTCTGTGCTCCGGGTGAGTGGAGCCTGTATCGCTGTAAATCATGTGCCAGTGCCTATCTCGACCCGCGCCCCACACCAGCAACTATTGGGTTAGCCTATCAACGTTATTTCACCCATGATGAAGTGACCCGTCTCTCGTCACTCGGAATCCTGAAGAAACTTCGGCGGATGCTCGCAAATGGCTACCGAAACCATCGTTATGGCACGAAAGACTATCCTGCCAGCATCCTCGGTATTCTTGCAGCCCGCCTGATGCCGAATAACAGGGCGATCATCGACGCGAGTATGCGGCATCTACCCAAAGCAAAAGAAGGGCAGCAGTTACTGGATCTGGGTTGTGGAAATGGCGCATTCCTGTTGCGCGCACGCAGCGCCGGCTGGGATGTATCCGGCGTTGATTTTGACGCAAAGGCGGTGGAGACTGCGTGCAGTCAAGGTCTTGATGTGCGCCTCGGCGGGGTGGAAACCATGGATCCATCTATTGAACAATTCGACGTCATTACACTGGCACACGTCATCGAGCATGTGCATCATCCGGTGGCAGTATTGCAGGCTTGTTATAGGTTATTGAAACCATGCGGTTTTTTGTGGATAGAGACACCGAATATCGCGTCTGAGGGACACCGGCTATTTGGCACTGCCTGGCGTGGCCTCGAACCACCACGTCATCTGGTTCTTTTCACATTGGAGTCCATGCGCAATGCTTTAAGTACAGCGGGCTTTGCTGAAATAAGAGTTCAACCTTACCGCCCTTTGTGTGCCGATCTATTCGGCACCAGCAAGGCAATCGCTGAGGGTACAGATCCCTATTCAGCGTCGCCTCGAACCGGGCTGTCGGACAGGGTGAAAAAGGCGGAACGGATTGCCAGGCTTGATCCTGCGCGTCGGGAGTTTATCACCGTGAAGGCATGGAAAAAATGAGGATGTCCCTGTGTGTTCCCGATTACCCCTGATGGCAGCTGCAAGTACCGCGTAAAACATGAACCAGCAAATTGGCATAATACTTACAGCACCGAGATGGACGCTCATGTCATCTCTAATGCTGCTGTTTTTCCTGACAACCTTGATTGCGCCGACGGCAATTGCAAACAAGCTGGTGTTTATATTGCTTATAGCCAGTTATGGCTTAAGGGTAATATTAAAGGGACATCTATCACTACCAACGTTTTCTCCTTTTATTGTGTCGCTTATCTTTATTTACGGGTTTGTACTATCACTACAGACCGAGTCTGATTTTCATCTTTCCGTGCAATTACTGACTACTACGGCCAATCTTTGGCTCATATACATAATATATGACAGCCGCATGGATATAGAACGAATTGTCAATATTTCCGGGGTAGTGCTGGCTATAGCAACCTTTCTTTTTTATCTGGCATCTTCAGAACTAATAAAGTTCTATGGGGCAGACTACCTTCTCGGGTTTTTTAACAGTTACAGCAACGGCTCTTCTGGCACGAAACAATATACAGGTGAACTAATAAATTTCTATCGGCTTGGTACAGTCCCATTCCTTTTTTTACCTGCCTGCCTGTTTTTCAGGAAATACCTCGAGTCGAGAAAGTTATCACCTCTTTTGCCTCTAACGATGATATTGCTCGCGATCCTTGTCAGCTTGTCTCGAGGATTGATTATTGCTGTTGCGTTTGGATTTTTATCAATCCTGTTCTTCAGGCAGAAAGTTATCGGGCGAGTATGGCTTGTTGCATGCTCTGCAATTCTTGTTGTAATGGTTGCTCTATATCTCAGCGCTACGTCTACAGCCTTGAGTGCAGATGATTATTCAAATATGGTGAAACTTGGCCATATGTCATCTTTTATCGACAATTTGAGTCCTGCAGGTATTTTATTTGGAGATGGCCTGGCTGCTTACTTTTATTCAATTGGAGTTGAAAGTTATGTAGCTCAAATAGAAATCACTCTTCTTGATATGCTGAGATATTTTGGAATCCTGCTGACCGTTATTTTATATTTTTCCCTGGCATTTCCAGTTGCTGCAGTCAGGGCTTATGCTGGACACAGAACGGGATATGTTGTCTTGTTCCTGATTTACCTGTTAATTTCCATGACGAATCCAGTGTTATTCAACTCTTACGGCATGCTGGTAATTTTATGGTACTGGTCGAAAATTATTGGTCGTAAACCAGGGATTCGGATGCAATATAGAAAGGACTCAACTGCCCCCCCGAATATTACACCGACTAACGGGCAAGCGACACACGATCTTCCCTGCTGACAGGCTTAAGCATAGACCACACGACCAGGTACAGGCATAGGATCTGACCTATATGTAATAAAGTGATGTGGCCGGCAGCAGCCTCATCAGGTCGCATGCTGCGCAGGCAGAATACACTTAATCAGCAGCCCGATAATCCGGGGCCATTTCCAGAGACATACAGACGATGAAATGTTATGCCGTAATTGTTGCCTACAATCCCGACACTTCAACGCTGATTAAGTTGTGTGAATCCATTACGCTCCAGAATTACCTTGTCGTGATAATTGATAATTCAGAAAATCCCATATCAAGCACTCTTGATGATTTTGACAAATACCACGTTATCTCGCTGAAAGAAAACAAGGGCGTCGCATACGCCCAGAATGTGGGTACCCGATACGCAATCAACGAGGGCGCACAAGTCATATCGTTCTTTGATCAGGACAGCGTGATTCCAGCTGACCTGCTTCATAAACTGGTGGCGCCACATGAGGCCAACAAGCTGGTTATCACGGCACCCGTATCGATTGATAAATACAACAGGATCGAGTACCCGTCCCGGGTATTGAATGACTTCGGATTGCCTCGCGATGTTTATTCAGCAGACAAAAAAGAACTGGTTCCCGTTGATATTGTTATTTCTTCAGGTATCACTGCCTCGGCAAATGTTTTTAACATTGCGGGAATGTTTGATGAGGATTTTTTTATAGATTTTGTTGACACCGAGTGGTGCCTTCGATGCAGAAAGTACGGGGTTCTTATAATCATCGTTCCTGACGCCATTATGGAACATTCAATAGGCGAGTCATCTGCAAAAATTGGACCCTTTAAAAGTATATTGCATAGCCCGGCCAGGACTTACTACAAGACAAGAAACAGTATTCTTCTTGTGAGAAAGGATGTAAAAATACTTTTTGCATTGCGTCAGATTATTTCAGCAGTCGCGCATAATTTACTTCTTGTATTTTTTGCCAAACAACCGCTGTTGCACAGCAAATATTATTTGCTGGGTATTTTACACGGCGTGCTGGGGATAACAGGCAAGTATCAGGGATGACACTAATTCGGACCGGGAAGAATTAAACGGGAGGACGTATGAGAGTATCTGTCTGCATGGCGACATGGAATGGTGAAAAGTATATACAGGAACAGTTGCTTTCTATCTTAAAACAACTAGCTGATGACGATGAGGTCATTATTTGTGACGATGCCTCATATGATAATACAGTGCCAATCGTTATGGCTCTTGACGATCAAAGAATTAAAGTTACTATTAATCCAGTGCGGCTTGGGCATGTCAGAAATTTTGAGAAGGCGATTTCTCTTGCCCGGGGAAGCTATGTTTTCCTTTCCGATCAGGATGACATTTGGCCCGAGAAGAGAGTGTCCGGAATGATTAAGGCGCTGGATCATGGGGGAGTAGTTACTGGTAATTATGATTGCATACCTCAAAATATAAAAACCAGACCTTATATAAAGATAGAGAGTTTCCCGGCCAATTCCATTATTTCAATCTGGAAAATATTACTGGGAATAGCGCCTTACTTTGGATCTGCAATGGGTTTCAAGCGGGACGAATTACACTACTTACTGCCGTTTCCCAGGGGTGTAGAGGCGCATGATATCTGGATTGCAATTAATGCGAACATTAGAGGTGTAATGGTTCATTTACCCTCGGTTGTTCTTCACAGGCGTCTGCATGACAGTAATTTTACTCCCAGGAAAAGTCGTCGCTTAAAAGATGCACTACGGGCTCGCTTAATAATGATTCGCCTAATCCGGAAAAGCTTCTCTCTTAAAAAGAAACATCAGAGAAACAGGTAAGGTCAAAGGGATATGTCAGCCCAGGAGAAACAGGGCATATCCACGATGCGCCATCATAAATTTCCGGTTTTTCAAACATGCAGCGCCATTCAGACATGAACACAAAAAAAATAAGCGTAATAACCGTGGTATTCAATGGTGAAAAAACCATTTCGGATACCATTGAGTCGGTTTCTTCACAAGATTACTCAAATATCGAACACATAATAGTTGATGGAGCTTCAACCGACGGCACAACCGCTTTAATAGAAAAACAAAAAGAAAATATCTCTGCATTCGTATCCGAGCGAGACAACGGGATTTATGATGCGATGAACAAGGGAGTCAAGCTGGCAACCGGAGATTTAGTAGGCTTTCTTAATGCAGATGATATTTATGCTCATTCAACTGTACTTTCCCGGGTAGCTGATACCTTCTGCAAATGTAATGTGGATGCCTGTTATGGTGACCTTGTATATGTGCGAGATGATTTGTCCACAATTGTTCGCTACTATCGTTCTAACATATTTTCACCAGAAATGCTGGCGTATGGCTGGATGCCTGCGCATCCGACGCTTTTCATTAAACGAGAGCTTTTTTACAAGTATGGTGGATTCAAGACGGATTATGAGATCGCGGCGGATTATGAAATGGTGGCGCGGTTATTCTGGAAGCATCGAATTCGCTACAAATACATTCCAGATGTATTAGTCAAAATGCGTATGGGTGGCGTAAGCACCAGCGGGGTGAGAAGTAATTATATCCTTAGCAAGGAAATTGTACGGGCATGCAAGGAAAATGATATCCGCACCAGCTTGCCCAAGGTACTGCTCAAATATCCACTAAAGATTATGGAGCTTTTTACACGCCCTGTATGACTTGTTTTGCCGCGGGCAGCAATCCTCGTTCTGTACCGTCATGACAGTGATTGTCGAGTATTTATAATTGAGATGATGACACCAATCAGTGTCGAGAGTCAGTACCGTGCTGAAACGTATATTTGATATTTTTTTCTCTATTGTATTTCTGCTGGTTTTTTCTGTAGCTGTTTTTCTCATCGCACTGGCTATACGCCTAACCTCGCAAGGCCCGGCTATCTACTGGTCTCGCCGAATTGGAAAAGATAATGTCATTTTTCGCATGCCAAAGTTTCGGACCATGCGGACTGATACACCCGCTGTAGCCACCCACCTGATGACGGATCCAGATAGATACCTGACTCCGATCGGGAAATTCTTGAGGAAAACAAGTCTTGATGAATTACCACAGCTCTGGAGTATCCTTAAAGGTGACATGAGCGTTGTCGGACCCAGACCCGCCTTGTTCAATCAGGATGATCTGGTTGAACTTCGCACAGCGGTCGGTGTGCAGAAGCTGACTCCTGGCTTGACTGGCTGGGCCCAGGTAAACGGCAGGGATGAGTTGCCGATCCCAGAAAAGGTCAAACTGGATGCCGAGTATATTGAACGGAAATCCTTCCTGTTTGATCTGAAAATTATTTTTCTGACTTTTTCAAGGGTATTGCATAGCAAAGGCGTAGCCCATTAAGTTTTCAGGACACGGGGCAACGACAGCAAAATGTAGTTGCCTGGCAGGAATACTCCTGCAGACACTGCGGGTACTGCTGTTGACGTGGTTGTGTCCAAACCTTGCCATATCCCGGTGTCAGCCAAGCCCGGGGTTCCAATATTACTAACCTCATCAAAATGTTATGTGTATTATGATTGCACTAACGGGGTAGAAAACCATGGCCTGAACATGTGATAATGACGTCCTGTTTTCTTAAATTTCGTGTACTGGAAGCGGCGACCATGGAATATGTCTGTCGCTACCCTTCAATTTCATCTGGAAGCATCCACACATGAGAACCAAACAAGCCCTGCTTGATTCCCGAAATCGAATTCTCGTTCTGCTCCATGACTTGCTGATGATTGCGGTCGCCTGGGTGGGTGCCTACCTGGTACGCTTCAGCATCGAGGGCAGCAGTGAGCCCTATCTTAACTCCGCACTGGCGGTTCTCCCTGCGGTAATCGTAATCCAGTGGGTGTTTTTCTGGTATTTCGGTTTGTACCGTGGCATCTGGCGTTTTGCCTCTTTACCGGACCTTGTAAGGATCATCAAGGCGGTAGCGATGGGTGTGCTGGTTATGGCGCTCGCGCTGTTCTTCTTTAGTCGCTTGCAGCATGTGCCACGCTCCATCTTGCCGCTTTACGGGGCAATCCTGGTAGCACTGCTTGGCGGGCCCCGCCTGCTCTATCGCTGGTTCAAGGATCACAGGCTGTATACACGTTCCGGAAAACCCGTGCTGATAGTCGGAGGAGGTAGCGCGGGTGAAATGCTGATTCGCGATATGCTCCGTGAGTCCGAATCTGCGTATGCCCCCATGGGTATTGTTGATGACAGGCGCAGCAATCTAGGCAAGGAAATCCAGGGTATTCGGGTCATAGGAACCTGTGAGGAAATCCCGGAACTGGTGAAGGAATATCGGGTTGAGAGCATTATCATTGCAATGCCATCCGCCAATACCAGGGAAATGCAGCGGGTTGTCGGCTTCTGTGAGCAGACCGGCATACCTTTCCAGACATTGCCCGCAATGGATGCCTTTATCTCCGGCGCCACCGTAATCGAGAAGCTGCGCGAGGTCTCCATTGACGACCTGCTGGGCAGAGAACCTGTAACCCTTGACTGGGACACCATCAGGAGCGGGTTGTCCAACCACTGCGTGTTGGTCAGCGGGGGCGGAGGATCGATCGGGTCCGAACTGTGCAGACAGATAGCACAGCTGAACCCGAGTTCACTGATCGTTGTCGACCAAAGCGAGTTCAACCTGTACACCATTGACCAGGAATTGCAGCAGTCATTTCCGAAGCTGCAACGCAGCTGTTGCCTTGTTGATGTCGCCGATGAAACGGCAGTCGAACATCTTGTTTCTTGCCACAAGCCGGATTTTATCTTTCATGCCGCGGCATACAAACACGTCCCCATGCTGGAGAGCCATATTCGTGAAGCTGTCCGTAATAACGTGCTAGGCACCAGAATAATGGCCGTTGCCGCGGACCGCCATGGCTGCAAGTCTTTTGTACTTATTTCGACTGACAAGGCCGTGAATCCCGCCAACATTATGGGGGCAAGCAAGCGCATTGCAGAAATCTATTGCCAGAACCTCAACCAGCGTTCTGAAACTGCCTTCATCACGGTGCGGTTCGGGAACGTGCTGGGCTCGGCCGGCAGTGTGGTACCACTTTTCAGACAGCAGATTGCGGCAGGCGGCCCGGTAACCGTTACACATCCCAAGATAACCCGTTTCTTCATGACTATTCCCGAGGCCTGCCAGCTCATCATGCAATCGGGCGTAATGGGGAAAGGCGGCGAGATCTATGTACTGGACATGGGGGAGTCGGTGTCCATTACCTACCTTGCCGAGCAGATGATTCTTTTGTCAGGCAAGGAACCGGGCAAGGACATCGAAATCGTCTACACGGGACTCAGGCCGGGCGAAAAACTCTACGAGGAATTGTTTCACGAAAGAGAACAGTTACAGGGGACAGCACACGAGAAAATCTTCCTGGCCAATCACCGGCAACTGGAATGGAATTTCCTTGAAAAGACAATTGCCGACATGGAAATGGCATGCGGAAACTACGACAAGGCCGTTCTGCTTGAGTGTATCGAAAAGCTGGTACCGGAACTGCACCGCGCCCACGAGGAATTGCCGGACAATATTGTGCCGTTTGCAATTGACCAGAAGAAGAAGGCGTAGGGTAAAGCCCCCGAACAGCCCTCCCAGGGCGGGTTCACAAAACCCCTGCGCAGGATGGGCTGGCGCAATAAACTCAACAAGATGCACTGTATCAAGGTGTATTGTTGAACCGCACACCCCGGCTCAATCGTCTCGGCTACACACCGTTCCTACAGTTCTTTTGATAAAACCTCCCATACATTCTCGGGTGACAGGCTGGTGTAGCACGCCGGGAATACCTCGGACATACCCCGATAGCTGCATTTCCTCTCCTGGCAAGGCGCGCACGGGAACTGCGCCTGCAAATGGATCTGTGACTCGCCAACCGTACCAATAAGTCCGGGATCCGTTGAGCCATACAGGGTGATACATGGCGTACCGAGGGCAGCCGCGAGGTGCACCAGCCCGGTATCCACTCCGACCACCGCGCCGGCCGCAGCGATCACCGCGGCCAGTTCACCCAGCGACATCCGCGGCAACACCTCGATGGCGTCACTGACTGCGGCAATCTGCCGGGCACGCTGCTGTTCGGTGGCAGTGCCCCACGGGAGCTTTACCTGCAGGCCGGCAGCCGCCGCCATGGAGGCCAGCCTGATCCAGTAATGGTCCGGCCAGTGTTTCGTCGGCCAGGTCGTGCCGTGAAGAAACAGCAGATAAGGCTGACGTACCTGATCAGGGAAATGCTGCTTTATACCGTATTCAGGAGCGCTGTCCGGCACGGGGTAATCCAGCGCAGCGGCAAACAACTGCCGCACGCGTTGCACGGCATGTTGATTACGTGCAACGGCAAAGGCGTGATCATAGGCACGTGCTGCAATGGGCTCACGGGCACTGTCATGGTCCAGACCCGCGCTTGACCCGCGCGCAAGGCGTGCGATCACCGCGCTCTTGATGAGTCCCTGTGCATCGATGACGTGCGCGTATTGAGTACTGCGCAGCCGCCTGACGAGTGCCTGCGGCTCACCATTACGCAGCGCATGCAACAGCTGGTGTTTCCAGCGCCGTATGGCCACGGGTATGACATCATCAATGGCCGCGTGCCACGCCGGCACCTCGGCAAAGGCCTCCTCC
>Ga0316191_10003095_pt1 | contig 12212 bp, 11 predicted proteins | sample Eddworburr2cm_MG_FD_204928 | JGI IMG/M metagenome (GOLD analysis project Ga0316191, IMG submission 204928) | Coastal sediment microbial communities from Maine, United States - Eddy worm burrow 2 cm | ecosystem: Environmental > Aquatic > Marine > Coastal > Sediment | place: USA: Maine...
CTGCGCGCGATTCCGAGGCCAATGCCGCTCGTCGATCCCGTGACGATCGCGGATTTACCCGCGAGAAACTGTTCGTTTCCGACGTTCATGTTGCTCATATCCGATGCGTTCATTTTTCCCAGTCGTCCGCAAGGTATTTTGAGCTGATCAGGAAAAGAATAGCAGCAATCAGGTAGAAGCTCGTACCGGTCAATATAGCGTAACGCAGCGCGTCGTCGCCGAATCGGACCACGAGATTGTCCGAGATCAGGCCGATCGCGACGGTGCCGGCGCCGATGCCGATCAGGTTGTTGATGAACAGGAATATCGCGGATGCCGTGGCGCGCATATTCGGCGGCACGACATGCTGGATTGCCGACAGAACCGGGCCGAGCCAGGCGAGTCCGAGCCCGGTCGGGATCAGCAGGGCGAAGAAGGTCAACGTCAGGTTCGGCGACAGTATCGCCAGCACGTACAGGGGAATCGTTGCGAGAAATGCGATCGCCGGGATGATGACGTAATTGCCGCGCTTGCCGGCGCCAAAGCGGTCCGCCATGTAGCCACCTGCCCAGGTGCCGGCGATGCCGCCGATCAGCAGGATCGAGCCGAATACCATCGACGCCTGGAGGAGACTCAGGCCGAAGCTGCGCACGAAAAAGGATGGCAGCCAGAAGAACAGGCCATAGCCCATCATCGACGAGGCGGCGGCCCCGAGCGAGATGAACCAGAAACTCGGCTTGTGCATCAGCAGCTGGACGATCTGCTTGAGCGTCGGTGACGGAGCGTCGGGGCCCTTGGCGTCGTACTGGCCGCGTGGCGGCTCCGCAACGGTCAGTTTGAATATCGGCGCGACCAGGATGCCGGCGAGGCCGACCGCGAAGAATGCGAAGCGCCAGTCGATGATTGACGCGATGTAGCCGCCGAACAGGATGCCCAGCGCGCTGCCGATGGGGATACCGAACGAATACACACTGAGTGCACGGGCACGCTGGTGCGACGGGAAGTAATCCGCGATCAGCGAGTAGGCCGGGGCGACACCACCGGCTTCTCCCACGCCGACGCCGAGACGGGCGAGGAAAAGCTGCCAGAAATTGGTGGCAAGTCCGCAGGCCGCGGTCATGCCGCTCCAGATGGTAAGCGCGGCCGTCATGATCCAGGTCCGCTTCCAGCGATCGGCCAGGATCGCGACGGGAATTCCGAGGCCGGTATAAAAGAGTGCGAATGCAAGGCCGCCCATAAGGCCGAGCTGCGTGTCGGTCAGCCCGAGATCCGCCTTGATCGGTACGGCAAGGATGCCGACGATCTGGCGGTCGATGAAATTGAAGGTGTAGACGACGACGAGAATGAACATGACGTAGGCGCGATAGCCCGGCGATTTCGTGTCCATTCTCATGGCGGTGCCTTATACGAGACCAAAAAGAGGCGGCGGGCCGGAAGAGGGGGAGCTCCCGGCCCGCCGCAGGACGATCAGAATACGTATTCGACCGTCGCGGTTACAGTCTGTGGCGGACCGTAGAACGCGGTGACGTTGCCTTCGAGGCCAAGCGTCGGGAAGTTATAGCCGGCAACCTTGTATTCCTCGTCGCCGAGGTTCTTGCCATGCAAGCCGACGCGCCAGTGGCCGTCGTCGTCTTCCCACACGATACTGAGGTCCCAGAGCGTGAAGGCTTCCTGGTCCAGGAGTTCGTTCGTAAACTCGAACTGGCTCGCATCGTCGCGAAACGCGAACGACGGGATGAAGAAGAACTGGCCGCCGTTACCGAACAGGGACAGCGGGCGCTCATAGGTCAGGCCAGCGCTTGCCGTCCATTCCGGCGTGTTCTGGAAGACCGCTTCGTCCGAGATGTCCTGGCCGAAAGCATCGATGAACTGCGTATATTCGGCATCGAGCCAGCCGACCGCCCAGCGGAACGACCAGTTGTCGGTGGCGCGAAAGCTGCCCTCGAGTTCGACGCCCGGGATTTCCGCAGCGCCGGCGTTGGTCGTCACGCCGGTAAACGTGTCGTTGATGCCATCACCGGTGGTGTCGGTGCCGATCGAGCCCGGAACCTGCACGTCCTCGTAGTCCGCGAAGAACACGGCGATGCTGGACATCAGGCGGCCGTCGAGCGTATTCGTGCGCCAGCCGAGTTCGTAGGAGGTCACGGTCTCCGGCAGGAAGCGCATGAATTCGAAGATCTCGTCGTCCGATACCGTGCCGTCGCCGTCGAGGTCGGGTGCGGCCGAGGTTTGGCCGCGCGGGTCGAAGCTGCCGCCCTTGAAGCCTTCGGAGTAGGACAGGTACACGGTGTGTTCGTCGCTGGGCATCCAGTTGACGGACGCACGCGGCGTGAAATCCGTCCACTCCTCACTGCCGTCGAAGTCGGACGTCGTTGCAATCACGACGCCGCTGCCGCCGAACGTGGGCGAGAATCCGCCGGCGAAAGTGCGGCGCAATACACGTGACGAGCGCTCGTCGGAGGTATAACGACCGCCGAGCGAAACGCTCCAGAAGTCATTCAGATCATAGGAAAAGTCCGCAAACACCGACCAGGTGTCGGTGTCCACGTCGCCGACGGTATTGGCATTGAGTCCGGGTACCCCGATCAGGTCGCCGGTCGGGCCGAGCACGACGTCGAAGTCGTTGTAGGCGTTTGCGTCGAGGAGGTAATAGCCCATCACACCGTTCAGGCGCTCCCCGCTGTACAGCAACTGCAACTCGGTCGAGAACTGCTCGTTCTGGTACGTGACCGGCACGTCGAGATCGTCTACGGCCAGGCTGTCGAAGTCGATGGGCGACCAGGTCTCGTCCTGGCGGTCGGCGATGATGGCTTTCGCCATCCAGCTATCGTTGATTTCCCATTCGGCGAGAAGCGAAAAGCCCGACATCTCGACGTCCTGTTCGGGTACGTTGAGGCCGCCGCGGGAATCGAAGACGTCATCCAGGACCGGCGCGTCGGAGATGTTGGCGTCGGTCAGCCGGTGGCCGAACTTGGGGCTGGAATCGTCCTGGGTGTAGTCGCCGGAGAGGCTCAGGAACAGGCTATCCGTCACGTCCCATTCGACGGTTCCCCGGAATCCCAGCACGTCCTTGTCGTACTGTTCCGTGCCGAGGGTCAGGTTGTCGCCGTAACCGTCGCGCGTGAATGCCGCGATCGTACCGCCGACGCGGAAGCTGTCAGTCAGCGGCGTCGATGCGGTCACGAGACCGTCGAGCTGGCCGTAGGTGCCGGCCGAGCCCTTGACCCGCACCATCGGGTCGGCTTCGATACGACGCGTCACGTACTTGATGGCGCCACCGATCGTATTGCGGCCGTAGAGCGTGCCCTGCGGGCCTCGCAGCACCTCGATTCGTTCCACTTCATACAGGTCGAGCACGGCGGCGTGCGGCCGGTTGAAGTACACGTCGTCGACGTACAGGCCGACGCCCGATTCGTATCCCGCGACCGGATCCTGCTGACCGACGCCGCGAATGAACGCGGTCAGTGTCGTGTTCGTGCCGCGCGAAACTTCGAGCGTCACGTTCGGGCTCTGCTTGGCGATTTCAATAATGTCGACGGCACCGACGCGCTCGAGGTCTACACCACCGAGCACCGAAATCGACAGCGGCACTTCCATCAGCGATTCCTCGCGGCGCCGTGCCGTAGTGACGACGATCTCGTCGATCGTCCTGTCCGCCCCGCTTTGCTGCGCGTGCGCCGGTTCGGCCACCGCAAACAGCGACAAAGTCGCTGCCGCCAGGCTCGCGCCCATCAGTGCGGGCAGCCGCCGGTCCGGGTTGATGGGAATAGTTTTGTCTTTGAACATTTGAGCCCCCTTGGTGCTAGATGCATGTCTGTAGTTAGTCATTACTCTGTTGCTCCAGCTCGTCGGCAAAATCGACGAGCATTTGATTGAATCGTTGCGGTTCCTCGAGGTGCGGCGCGTGGCCGGACGCCGCAAAACGTACGCGCCTCGACTGCGGGATGTGTTCGTCCATCCAGACCGCCGCTTCCTCCGTGTAGATCTGGCTAAGTGCGCCGTAGGTGATCAGCGTGGGGACATCGACTTTCTGCACGGTGTCGACGAAGTCGGCATGAACAAGGGCGTGCCAGAGGTTCGTCATCGAATCGATATCGTTGTCGCTGACGAGTTCGAGCATTTCGTCGATCAACTCGCGGCGCTCGATGGCCATTCCGCTCGCAAACACCATCGGCACGTAAGCGCGCGTGAACGCACGCCAGTCGTCGCGCATCCTGGACAGGTCGATGTCGACGTCGTAGAGATGGGTGCCGGCGCGCAGACCGTGCTGCCAGCCGTTGCCGTTCAGGACTCTCGGTACCATGTCGATCGTCACTACCCCCCTGATGCGGCCGCGTTGCGGCCCCTCAACCGTTTGCCACGCTACAAGTGCGCCCATCGACCAGCCAACAAGGATCACGTCAGTGAGGTCCAGTTCGACGAGAAGTTCCTCCAGGTCGCGGGCGAGGGTGTCGATACCGTCGCCCCTGGTGAACTTTGTCGAACGACCGTGCCCCCGCATGTCCGGGACGACGATCCGATAGCGGTCGGAGAGTTCGCGGCGCTGTCTTGCGAACGCGTCCTTGCCGAGGCTCCAGCCATGCAGAAATACGATGGCCGGGCCGTTGCCCTGGTCATCGAATTCGAGCGTCCCCCCGCCGTTCAGTTCTAGTGTCCTCACGCCCCGCCGCTTACTATCCGAGTGACGGAACGATCGATCTCTCAGAGGAGAGCCAGCCCGTACCGATGCACAATCACTTGTCTGGTCGGCGCCGAGTATGCAATATTGTGAAACATGAATCAATATTCAACTTCTGACAAGCTCCCCAAGACCAAACGCGGCCGCAAGACCCGCGAGAAGCTGCTGCACGCAGCGGAAGCGGAGTTCGGCGAACGCGGTTTCCCGGAGGCTTCCATCGCCAGCATTACCCAGCGGGCCGGCGTCGCGCTGGGCACGTTTTACGTGTATTTCGAGAGCAAGGAGGAGATTTTCCGGGCGCTCGTGTCGCACATGGGTGAGTTGACGCGGCAGTGGATCGGCGAACGCGTCGCCGAATCCCCGGACCGGCTGACGGCCGAGCGCCGTGGCGTCGAGGCATTCATCGAGTTCGTGCGGACGCATCGCAACCTGTATCGCGTCGTCTCCATGGCGCAGTTCGTCGCCGAAGACGCGTTTCGCGAGTACTACCGGGTATTCGCGAGCGCCTACGAGGAAAACCTCAAACGAGCGGCCGAGGCCGGGGAGATCCGTGAAGGTGACCGCGAAGTCTGGAGCTGGGCGCTGATCGGCATGACCGTGTTCCTCGGCATGCGCTTCGCCGACTGGGATGAACAGCGGCCGGCCTCGGAGGTCGCGGCCGCCGCATCCGAGCTCGTGGCGAAAGGCATGGCGAAGAAACGCTAGGCAGGTATTCGAGATGTTCGACCGGATTCCCGATATCACCGCGCAGCGGGCAATGCTCAAACCGGATGCGGTTGCTTTCCGGGACCTCGCCCGCGGCACCGCCCTGACGTATCTCGACCTCGAGAAGCACGTCCAGGCGGTTGCGGGCTTCCTGCACGCAGACGGCGTGGGCGAGGGAGACCGCATTGCCGTGCTGTGCCGGAACCGGGTCGAGTTCTTTGAATTGCTGTTCGCCGCCGGCAAGCTGGGCGCAGTCCTCGTGCCACTCAACTGGCGCATGCCGGCCGGTGAGCTGGCGCCGCTCGTCGCAGACGCGGCGCCGAAATTTCTGTTCTTCGGAGAGGAAGACGCTTCTGTAGCGCGGGCGCTCGGCGACAACGGCACGAAACGTGTCGGGCTCGACGACGATGAGGGAACCGGCTACGCGGCGCGCAGGACAAATGCGGAGCCCTTCGTCGGGAGACACTTCTGGGGCGGGAACGATACCTGGTACCTGATCTATACGTCGGGCACGACGGGCAAACCGAAGGCGGTGGTGCAGACCCCGGCAATGGCGCTCGCGAACTACGTCAATATTCGCCAGGCCATGGCGATTTCCGGCGATGACGTCTGCCTCAATTACCTGCCGCTGTTCCACACCGCGGGAATCAATCTTGTCACGTTGCCGACGCTTATCGAGGGCGGCGAGAACCTCGTCATTCCCGGTTTTGACGTCGATCAGGTCGTCCAGCTACTGGCCGACGGTGCGCTCGACACGTTTTTTGCCGTGCCGGCGGTCTATCAGCAGATCAGCCTGCATCCCGCGTTTCAGACGCTGGACCTGGGCCGGGTTCGCAACTGGGGCTGCGGCGGCGCGCCGATGCCGGATTACCTCATCCAGTCCTACCTCGAGCGGGGCGCGCGCGTCTGTAACGGCATGGGCATGACCGAGACGGGACCGACGGTCTTCATCATGGATACGGCGATGGTCGACAAAAAGATCGGTTCTGTCGGCAAGCCGCAGGTGCTGGCGCGCGTCCGGCTGGTCGGGTCGGACGGCGACGACGTGCAGCAGGGCGAGGAGGGCGAATTGTGGTTCGCCGGTCCGGGTATAACGCCGGGCTACTGGGGCAATCCGGAGGCGACCCGGGACGCCTTCGCCGAGGGCGCCTGGCTGAAGAGCGGCGACATCGGCCGGCAGGATGCGGACGGCTATTACTATATCGCGGGCCGCATCAAGGAGATGTTCATCTCGGGTGGCGAGAACGTGTATCCGGCCGAAGTCGAGAACGTGCTGGCCGCGCATCCCGATATCCTCGAAGCGGCGGTGGTCGCGGTGCCGGACGAAAAATGGGGCGAAGTGGGCCGCGCGTACCTGCTGGCACAGCCCGGACACGACATTCCGCCCGCGAGCGACATCACCATTTACTGCCGCGAGCGCCTGGCGGCCTACAAGGTGCCGAAGGAGTATGTGAGCGTGCCGGACTTTCCCCGGACCGCGGCCGGCAAGGTCCAGAAACACCTGCTGATTGCCGGAGACGCTTCATGACGGGGAAGGCGGACACCCTCGTTCTCGAGAAAGTGTTTACCCAGGCAGACTTCGATGCTTTCGCCGAGCTCTCGGGCGACGACAACCCGATTCATGTCGACGAGGTTTTTTCCTCGAAGACGCGCTTCGGCCGCACCGTATCGCACGGCATGCTGCTCGGCACGATTGTTCGTGGGATGCTCGACCGGCTGGCGCCCGGCGCACGCCAGGTGGAGCAGAAGCTGATGTTTCCCTCGCCGACCTACGCGGGCGATGCCATGCGATTTGCCGTCATTCGCAAGTCGGACGATGGCCGCCACGTTGTGGCCGACGTCAGCTGCGAACGCATCGAGGATGGCGTCATCACCTGTGCGGGCGAGGCCACGTTGCTGCGCGCGGAGCACCGGTAATGGCGTTCGCGGTCGGCCAGAAGGCGGAGATGGCGCGTGCGTTCAGCGCCGCGGACGTCGCCCGTTACGTGGCGCTGGGAGGTCACGAGCCGGCCGATGATGAAGTGCCCGAGCCGCTGGTGAACGCGCTGTTTTCGCGGCTCCTGGGCGTCGAATTGCCCGGCCAGGGTACGAATTACCTGAAGCAGGAAAGCGCGTTCTTCGACCTGGCCCGGGTCGGTGAAACCTTGACGGCGAGCGTCGAAATCACGCGCCTGCGGCCGGAGAAGGACCTCGTCGACCTGCGAACACGCTGTGTCGGCGAGGCGGGCAACCTGATCTGCGAGGGCCGCGCACTGGTGTATGTGGCGGACGTGACGGCCTGATGGGCTCGAATGCGTGCTACCTTGGCGCGGCAACTGCTGCTATTATGCTGCAACGCAGCAATGCACCCCGGGCGGATACGGCGATGTCAAAACCACGAATCATTCGCAAGTACGCAAACCGGCGTCTTTACGATACCGAGGCCAGCCGGCACATCAACAAGGATGACGTGCGCGAGCTGATCGCGTCGGGCGAAGACGTACGAATTGTCGACGAAGGCAGTGGCGACGACATCACGCGCAGTGTGCTGCTGCAGCTGGTGGCCGAGCAGGAACTCGGCGGCAAGCCGGTGCTATCCGACCAGATGCTGACGCAGATCATCCAGTTTTACGATCATCCCATGCAGGGCATGCTCGGCAGCTACCTGCAACAGAGTTTCGAGACTTTCCTGCAGCAGCAGTCGTCCCTCCAGGAACAGATGCAGGAGATGATGAAAAGCGGCCCGTTCGCCGTCATGAAAGACGTGGCGAAACAGAACATGGAAGCATGGCAAGCCATGCAAAAAGCACTTCTGGATACCAAAGCGAAGAAAAACGATGAGTGAAGAAGACGAGAAGAAACGCCTGTTGCCGCCGGACAAGGCGCGCGATATCGATCATAAGCTCCGCGGCCAGCTGGCCGTTGCCACCCGCGGCGTGTCGCCGGTCGACGTAGCCGCAGCCGTCGTCGACTGGGCGGGGCACCTGGCGTTGTCGCCGGGCAAGCTGTTCTCGCTGGCCGAGAGCCTTGCGCGCAACGGCGTCGAACTGGCGAAAATCGGCACCGGCGCGATGAAACCCGGTAACGGCGGACTGCCCCCGATCGTGGACCGCCGGATGCTGTCGGAGGACTGGCAGCGATGGCCGTTCAACGTCTTCGCCCACGGGCACCGGCTTGCCAAGGGGTTCGCCACGGAAGCGACGATGGGTGTCGACGGGGTCAGCAAGGATCACGAACAGCTGGTCAGTTTTCTCGCCAACCAGATCGTCGAGATGGCCTCGCCGGCGAACGTTCCTGTGATCAATCCCGAATTCATTACGACGACGAAAGGCGAGCGCGGCGCCAACCTGAGGCGCGGGGTGCACAACCTGGCGGAAGACATGCGGCGCAAGCGCAGCGGTGAGATGCCCCAGGGACTCGAGAATTTCGTCGTGGGCAAGGATATCGCCATCACGCCCGGGAAGGTCGTCTACCAGAACCGGCTGTTCGAACTGATCCAGTACAAACCGCAGACGGAAGAGGTCGTTTCGGAACCGGTTCTCATCGTTCCCGCCTGGATCATGAAGTACTACATCCTCGACCTCTCGGCGCGAAACTCGCTGGTGCGCTACCTGGTCAGCCAGGGCAAGACGGTGTTCATCATGTCGTGGAAGAATCCGGACGAGAAAGATCGCGATCTCGGCATGCACGAGTACCTGCACGAGGGTGTCATGACCGCCATCGATGCGGTCAGCACGATTGCTACCAATCGCAAGATCCACGCCGTCGGCTATTGCCTCGGCGGCACGCTGCTCGCGATTGCGGCGGCGTACATGGCTCGGGAACGTGACGATCGCCTGAAGACCATGACAATGTTTGCGGCGCAGATCGATTTCCGCGAGGCCGGCGAGATTACGACGATGCTCGGCGAAGGCACGTTTACGTTTCTCGAGGCGCTGATGCGCAAGCAGGGTTATCTCGGGATGGAAAACATGACGGGCGCTTTCGCGTCGCTGCGCGTTTCGGACCTGGTCTACGACCCGATGTTCCAGCGCTACCTGCTAGGCAAGGATCGCAGCCTCAACGACCTGATGGCATGGAACGAAGATGGCACGCGCATGCCCTTCAAGATGCACACCGAGTACCTGCGCAACTGCTACATGGAGAATAACCTCGCCGAGGCCCGCTACGAGGTCAATGGCAAGCCCGTCTGCGTCGGCGATATCCAGGTGCCGGCATTCGTGCTGGGAACGGCAACGGACCACGTTGCGCCCTGGAAATCCGTCTACAAGGCGATGCGGCTCATGAACAATGAAATGACCTTCGCCCTGACCACCGGCGGTCATAACGCCGGCATCGCCTGTGGCCCGGACCACCCGCGCCGCAAGCACTGGATCGCGACGCGGCAGCCAGGTGACCTGTATGTCGGCCCTGATGAGTGGCAGGCGCAGAACGAACTGGCGGATGGCTCCTGGTGGCCGGCCTGGAACGCCTGGCTCGATGCCAACAGCAGCGGCAGCAGGAAAGCGCCGTCGATGGGCAAGCCGAAGGCCGGTTACAAGCCGCTGCGCGACGCGCCCGGCATCTATGTATTCGGCTGATTTTGCGCTGCATACAGGATATTCTGCGCAGTTTCTGCTGGCTGACCGTAGCCCCCTGTAATATGGGATTTATAACTAACTGTTTTAAAAAGAAAAATGTCGACGGTGTTAAAATTGAAAAATATTGTTGCAACGCAGCAATCACGGGATTATACTGCACCGCAACAAACACCCCAACAGGAGTAAACCGCCATGATCGACATGCAGAAGCAGTTCGGCGAACAGTTCGAACAGATTACGGAGTACCAGAAGGAAGCCGTCGAGAAGCTGCAGGCCAAGAGCGCTGCCGGCGTCGACGGATGGGAGAAGTTCGCCCGTTACAACCTCGCCGTGATGAGCGACGTCGTCGACTTCACAGTAGAGCAGGCCCGCCTGGCCACGAAAGCCACCGGACCGGAAGAGTTCTTCAACACGCAGATCGACAACGCAACGGCGTTTGCGAAGGTCGTCGAAGGTCGTACCAAGGAATACGTCGACATGCTGTCGGCCGCTGCCTCGACCGCATCGGAAGAGTTGCAGGAAGCGACCAAGGAAAGCGTCGTGAAAGCTGTCAAGACGAGCAACACGAGCAACACGAGCAAGAAGAGCGCCTGAACCACCCCTCAGATATCTTAATTGGATCTGTGTCACAGCGGGCGACGGAGTACTCCGTCGCCCGTTTTTTTGTGCCCGCACGGGCGAGCGCATGACGGACGGCGAACGCAGGTTCGTGCTGACGCGGATCGACGGTCCTGTCGCCACCGTCACCCTCAATCGCCCTGACCGGCACAACAGCCTGGTGCCCGCGCTGCTCAGCGAGTTTTGCGATGCGCTTGCGAACTGCGAATCGCAGGCGGACGTGGGTGTGCTCGTAGTGCGCGCAGCGGGCCGGTCGTTCTCGACCGGTGGCGACCTGCGCGGTTTCCGGGAACACGAAGCGGAGATTGCACGATACGCTCACGAGGTCGTCGGTCTCCTGAACGACGTGATAATTCGCCTGTACGATTGCCGCTTGCCCGTTGTCACGGTAGTGAACGGGCAGGTCACCGGTGGTGCGATCGGCTTTGTGCTTGCCTCCGACATCGTAGTCGTGACCGAGCGCGCATCGTTCACGCCGTACTACGTCGAAGCCGGGTTCAGCCCCGATGGCGGCTGGACGGCCCTGCTTCCCGACATCATCGGCCCCACGCGGGCGCGCAGCGTACAACTTTTGAACCAGACGATCACCGCCGAGCAGGCACTCGATTGGGGACTGGCTACCGCCTATGCCGACAGTAGCGGCCAGGACGAGGCGGTGGCGGAACTGTGTGAGCAAATTCTTGGCAAGAAAGGCGGCAGCATGGTCTGCACACGCGCCCTGCTGCGCCCGAAGGATCTCGAGTCGCGGCTAGAACTGGAACGCAAACGTTTCGTCGAACAGGTCGTGACCGACGAAGCGAAGGCCGGCATCCGGGCCTGGCTCGGCGATGCCTGAAGGAAAGAACCGCATGTACGAGGAACGCTATATCGAGGCCGCAGACGGTCTGCGCCTTTACTGCCGGGACTACCCGAACCCGTCGCCGCGATCGGTGGTGCTTTGCCTGCCGGGGCTGACGCGAAACAGCTGCGATTTCACGCCGCTTGCAACGCGCATCAGCGAGACGCGGCGCGTGCTCTGTCCTGATCTTCGCGGCCGCGGCAAGTCCGGGTACGATCCAACATGGCGCAACTATAATCCGGGCCAGTATGCTGCGGACCTGTGGCAGCTGCTCGATGCGCTGCAGGTCGAGGAGGCCGTCGTGATCGGCACTTCGCTGGGCGGCTGGATGGCCATGCTGCTGAACCACCAGCGGCCGGGCCGCATCGCCGGTGTCGTAATGAACGATATCGGTCCGGAAGCCGATCCGGGTGGAATCGCGCGGGTAGTTTCCACGGCAGGAAGGCTCGACGTCGTCGGCAGCCTCGCCGAGGCGATCGAGCAGGCGAAGTCGGTCTACTCGATCGCGTTCCCCGACTGGAGCGAGGAACAATGGCAGGCGTATACCGAAGCCACGTACCGGCCGCTGGATGACGGCCGTTTCGATATGAATTTCGACCGCAATATCGGCCACGCTGCCCGGGAAGGCGTATCCGGTCTCGATATCGACCCATGGACGATGTTCAAGGGCCTCAGAAATGTGCCGACGCTGTTGATTCACGGCGTGCTGTCCGACATCCTCACTGCGCCCATCATCGAGAAGATGCATGAGCAGAAACCCGACCTTCAGATTGCGCCAGTCCGCAACCGCGGGCATGCGCCGCTACTCGACGAACAGGAGGCAGTCGATGCCATT
>Ga0316191_10003097_pt1 | contig 12203 bp, 8 predicted proteins | sample Eddworburr2cm_MG_FD_204928 | JGI IMG/M metagenome (GOLD analysis project Ga0316191, IMG submission 204928) | Coastal sediment microbial communities from Maine, United States - Eddy worm burrow 2 cm | ecosystem: Environmental > Aquatic > Marine > Coastal > Sediment | place: USA: Maine | collected...
GCGACCTCTGGGTTACCGGCATCCGCGATATTCGCGCGCAGCGCGAGGCGTTGGACGAGCTCAAGGAGAAACTCGGCAACTCGGCGAGTGACGAGCTGGCCGACATTATCGACAAATCCAGTCTCGCGACTGAAGAGCTTATCGCCTGGCTGGAGGCCGAAGCCGACTCAAAGACGGGACCATCCGGCATCGGCAAGAAGAACTACACCTGGTACCAGCAGAACGTGCACCTTGTGCCGCTGACATGGGAGGACGAGGTTCGGTTGCTAAAGCGCGAGCTGGCGCGTGCCTGGTCGTCTCTTAAACTTGAAGAGCAACGTAATCGAAACCTGCCGCCGATGGTTGCCGCGAGCACTCCCGAAGAGTATGACGCGATGGCCGACCAGGCCGTCAATCGCATCATGAGCTTTCTTGACGACAAGGACATCGTTACCGTCACGGACTACATGGAGCCAGCGCTTCGCGAACAAATGGGCTCGTTTGTTCCGGAGGAGCAACGCCACTTCTTCTGGATTACCGCACACCTGGATCCAGCGCCGTTGTTCACTCATTTCTGGCATTGGTTTGAACTGGCGCGTATGGATCTCGAACCGCACGAGAGCCCGATTCGCCAGGGAGCCTTGCTGTACAACATTTTCGATAGCCGTAACGAAGGCACAGCAACAGGCGTCGAAGAGATGTTCATGCATGCCGGCCTGTATGACGATAGCCCGCGCTCGCGTGAGCTCGTCTGGATCTTGCTTGCTCAACGCGCCGCACGCGGACTCGGATCTCTATATGCACATGCCAACGAAATGACAATGGAAGAGGCGGGTATGGTGCACATGGAGTGGACACCTCGCGGCTGGATGAAGACGGAAAAGGAATTGCTTATCTTCGAACAGCACCTGTATTTGCGGCAGCCCGGCTACGGCACGAGCTATGTCACCGGTAAATATTTGCTTGAACGAACCCTGGCCGATTACGCGAGGCAGGTCGAACAGCGCGGCGAGGAGTTTCAGTTAAAGCACTTCTTTGACAGGCTCAATGCCATCGACAGCATCCCGATCTCTCTCGGCCGCTGGGAGATGACGGGTCTGGACGATGAGGTCGCCAACAAGCCTACGAATTGATATCAACGGCGAGAGGCTGGTGATCAGTTCCCAAGTGGACAATGACATCGGCCTTCGCGGCGACAGTCGCATCGGACGCCACGGTGAGCCGCTGAAAAAACTGAACAAACCGCCTGATATCTGCGTCGCTCATGATGCGATCGGAGTTCTTCAGGCTTGATGGCCGAAGTTTTCTCTCCTGCTCTATTCGCCACCTGAGCACGGTCTCGAAGCTGGGCGCTCGCAGCATCAACAGTCCATCGATCAATTCGAACAGGGGCTGGTAGTACATCAGGCTGTCGTTGACGAATCGGCGCCAGGTACCGCCTTCGTCTTCTTCTTTTTCAAGTGCATTGATGGGCTCCAGCAAACTCTCAGCATTGGCCGGTTCGCTGCCGACACACCAGCCCTCGAGGATCACAAGATCGACGGGTCCGCACACGCGTGTCCATTCGGACTCAGGAGCCCGATCATCAGCTGCCTTGTCGAATCTCGGGATCGCGATTGACTCGCCAGCACCGAGCGCCCTGACTCCCCGGATGGTCGCCAGGGCCAGGTCAACATCGTGTGTGCCAGGGACCCCCCTGGTCGCCAGCAACGGATGAACAGATCTTGCGAGTTGCTGCCTCTCTCGCCGAGTGCGGTAGAAATCGTCGATGGAGACGCTTATCACTGAACGTCCCTCCATGTCATGCAGGGTCCGGCAAAGAAGTTGGGCAAGCGTCGTCTTTCCTGTGCCCTGTGCCCCGTAAATCCCGAGCAGATAGGCGGAGTTGGAGTGTTCCCCCATTTGCCGCTGTAACCAGCGTATCAAAGGCATGTATTGATCCATCGCCGCACAGGATATCGCAGCGACCCATAGGACAAGATCATTTCCTTTGTTACTGTGTATCGATGTCAATTTCTCTTCGATATTTCCTGGTGGTCGCCGCCCTTGTCAGCGCTGGTTGTGACGGCACAGAGCCGGCGTCGCGGTCAATAGCGCCCGATGTTAGCGGTCCCGCAACGTTCGTTGGCAGCGCGCAGTGTGAGGCCTGTCATCAGGAGCAGTTCACTGACTGGATGGGTTCCCATCACCAGCTGGCGATGCAGGTCGCCGATAGTGACACCGTGCTCGGCGACTTTGATGATGTGAGCATTGACTATTTCGGTGAGTCCGTCCGTTTCTTCACGCGTGAAGATGGCCGCTACGTGCGAACACGTAATGAGAACGGGGAGGATCAGGATTTTCGAATCGCTTATGTCTTCGGTGTCGAACCGCTGCAGCAATACCTGATCGAATTTCCGGGCGGCCGCCTGCAGACTCTCGCCTTCTCATGGGATGCACGGCCCGAAGCGGAGGGTGGTCAGCGCTGGTTTCACATCTACCCTGACGACTACATTGCACCTGACGATTCCCTGCACTGGACCGGCGCGCAGCAAAACTGGAACTACATGTGCGCCGAGTGCCATTCGACAAACCTCAGAATGGGTTTCGACCTCGAGAGCAACTCGTTCAACACGACGTACTCGGAGATCACCGTCGGTTGCGAGGGATGTCATGGCCCGGGCTCCACTCATGTCGACATGGCAATGGCGGGCAGGGACAGTAATCGCTACGGTCTGGAGGCAGCCCTCGATGACCGGGGTACGGCGACCTGGGTCATGAACACAATGACCGGAATCGCGGCGCGCAGCGATGCGCGAATGCAGCCACCCCAGCAACCCGAATCCTGCGGTCGCTGCCACTCGCGGCGCGGCATCATCTCCTCAGAGTATGAATACGGCAAGCCGCTTACAGACACCCACATCCCCGCATTGCTCGAAGAGGGCCTGTATTTCGCTGATGGGCAAATACTCGACGAGGTCTATGTGTACGGCTCGTTCCTGCAGAGCCGAATGTACCAGGCAGGCGTTAGCTGTACTGACTGCCACAACCCACATTCTGCCCGGCTTGTCACAGGCCCCAACCCTAATGACGTCTGTGCGCAGTGCCATCTGCCGACGAAATTTTCTGTTGCCGAGCACAGCGGCCACACGGCCGGGCAGGCGGGATGTGTCGATTGCCATATGGCGTCCAGAAATTACATGGTCGTCGACGGCCGGCGGGATCACAGCTTTCGGGTGCCGCGTCCTGACCTGACCCAGAGCATTGCTACACCAAATGCCTGTAATGGCTGCCACGTGGACAACGACTCGGCATGGGCAACCGCGGCGATAAACGACTGGCGTGGCTCCGAGTCGTGGCAGAGAAACCATTTTGCGCCCGCGATTGATGCCGCGCGGCATGGCTTTGCGAATGCGGAGCTCGTCGATGTCATTGGCAATGCTGAGTTTCCTGGTATCGCCAGGGCCACGGCCGTTTCACTGCTGGCACAGCCGTTCAGCAGCCGGGAATATCGAACGCTCGAGGCTGAACTCGGCAGCGCAGACGCGTTGATCAGGATTGCAGCATTGCGGCAGGTTCGGGTTTTGCCCGGTGAACTGCGGCTACGCTTGCCGGGTGCGCAGCTGTTGGCGGACCCGGTGCGTGGTGTGCGCGTTGAAGCTGCGCTCACCTATGCCGGGCTGCAGGATCTGCTGCCCCCGGACGTGGCGAGCGCATGGGCACAGGCCGAACAGGATTTTCGTTCCGCCTATGCGGAAATCGCAAACAGGCCGGAGGCGCATCTCGCAATGGCGAGCTTCGAGTTGGCGCAGAACAACGCTCCTGTGGCTATTGAGCACTACGAGACGGCGTTGCGGCTGGAGCCGCATGCTGTTGCAGCCCGCCTGAACCTGGCGGATACGCTGAGAGCAATCGGTGAGGAGGCGCGTGCCGAGGAGGTTCTGCGCGAAGGCCTCGCACTCGATGCAGACAATGCCGCGTTGCATCACTCGCTCGGATTACTCCTTGTCCGCAGCGCAATGCCGCAGGACGCGCTGGCAGAGCTTCGCCTGGCGGCCGAGCTTGCCCCGGAGAATCCACGTTTCGTATACGTGCTCGGTGTTGCACTCAATTCGATGGGCGAACAACAGGAAGCGCTGCAGGTCTTGCGGGCGGCGCATGCGAACTTCGACGGTAACTTCGACATTGCGATGGGGCTTGCCACAATGTTGAGAGACAGTGGCGACACTGACGGTGCGCTGGACCTTGCGTACTCACTGGCGCGGCGTCACCCGGAGAGTCAAAACGTGCTGGCGCTATTAAGATCGCTGGGGGCGGTACCCTGACCAAACGCCACACCAGTTACAAAATGTGACAAAAAACGGGTGATATTGGCCAGCGCATCCATTAATCTTGCGAAGGTTTACTTAAGCAATACAGGAACTAATTCTCATGCGCTCAATTTTTGCACTTCTGGCCGGGGCCAGAGCACCCAGGGCAATGGCCCTGCCGTTATTGCTGGTCGCTTTCATGACAGGCACAGCACAGGCCCAGGACAAGCCCAACATCCTCGTCATTTGGGGCGATGACATCGGCACCTGGAATATCAGCCACAACAACCGCGGCATGATGGGTTACAGGACGCCAAACATCGATCGCATTGCGAGCGAAGGTGTGGCATTTACCGACTACTACGCGCAACAGAGTTGTACCGCCGGACGTGCGGCTTTCATCAGCGGTTCGGTACCGGTTCGCAGCGGTATGACCAAAGTCGGCCTGCCCGGTGCGAAAGAAGGCTGGCAAAAGACCGACGTTACGATGGCAACAGTACTCAAGGGACAGGGTTACGCCACCGGGCAGTTCGGCAAGAACCACCAGGGCGATCTCGACGAACACCTGCCGACGATGCACGGGTTCGATGAGTTTCTCGGGAGTCTTTACCACCTGAATGCAGAGGAAGAACCGGAGAACGAAGATTACCCGGGGGACATGGTCCTTAAGAACGGGAAAACGTTCGCAGAGCAATTCAAGCCCCGCGGAATCTTGCATACATGGGCTGACGGCAAGGGTGGACAGCGCATTCAGAATCTCGGTCCGCTGACCAAGAAACGAATGGAAACGATCGACGATGAGACCGCTGATCGAGCCATTGAGTTCATCAGGGAACAGGAAGCAGCAGGCACGCCTTGGTTCGTCTGGTGGAATGGCACACGCATGCACTTTCGGACCCATGTAAAGGAAGAACTGCGTGGTCAATCCGGTCAGGACGCCTATTCCGATGGCATGGTCGAGCACGACATGCATATCGGCCGGTTCCTGAGTCTGCTGGACGAGCTTGGTATCGGGGACAATACCGTCGTCATGTATTCGACAGACAATGGACCCCACTACAACACCTGGCCCGACGCTGGCACGACACCGTTTCGCAGCGAGAAGAATTCCAACTGGGAAGGTGCTTACCGCGTGCCCACTTTTGTCCGGTGGCCTGGCCATTGGCAGGAAGGCGTGACACTGAACGGTATCGTCTCCCACGAGGATTGGCTGCCGACGTTCGCTGCGATCGCCGGCGACACGGACGTCAAGGAACGTCTGCGTGATGGCACCCGAATCAACGGGCGAAAATATCGCAACCACGTTGACGGATACGACCTCAATGCCTACTTGAGTGGTGAAACGGACAAGTCACCGCGTAATGAATTCTGGTACGTGAACGATGATGGCCAGGTTGTCGCTGCTCGCTATAGCGACTGGAAGGTAACTTTCATGGAAAACCGCGGCCAGCGTTTCGGCGTGTGGCGTGAGCCTTTCATTGAACTCAGGGTTCCGCTTCTCACGCATCTGCGCCGCGATCCATTCGAAAAGGCGCAGCACAATTCAAACACGTACGAGGACTGGTTTCTGGATCGACCCTTCATCATCGTGCCGATTCAGGGCCTCGCAGCACAATTCTTGATGTCCATGAAAGAGTATCCGCCCTCTCAGAGCCCAGGCGCGTTTAACCTGAGCAAGATCGAGGAACAGCTCAATTCTGCTGGCGGAAGTCACTAGGTAACCATGATCAGCCCGGCACCTTTTCGGTGCCGGGCTGATTCTGCAGACAGCGAACAGGAAGCAACATGCAAAGGATAGTTATCCTGGGCTGCTTATCCATAGCGGCCCTTTTTTTTGCCGAAGGTGCTCACGCTACGGATAAACCGAGGCTGATCCTTCAAATAACGGTGGACCAACTCCGGGGAGACCTGCCAACCCGCTACTATGATCGCCTTGGAGAAGGTGGCTTTCGCTACCTGTGGGAATCCGGCATCGTGTATCGCGATGCGCATCATGCGCATGCCAACACTGAAACGATCGTCGGACACGCGACGCTCGCAACGGGTGCACACCCGTCAAGCCATGGCATGGTGGGCAATCTCTGGTTTGATCGCGAGACAGGCTTCACAACCTACAACGTCGAAGACCCGAACTATCGCCTGCTGACCGAAGGCGCGTCAGTCGATGCAGATACCGAGATCGACCCGACACAACGCGCCGCGCGCAGCGAGGGTCGGTCACCGGCGGCGATGCTGGTTACAACATTTTCAGATGAGTTGCGGAGCAACACCGGTGGCAAGGCGAAGGTCGTCGGTGTTTCAGTCAAGGATCGCGGCGCCATTTCCATGGCAGGACACACCGGAACCGCATACTGGTTCTCGAAAGCCAATGGCGGGTTTGTAACGAGTACTTATTATCTCGACCAGTACCCGAGTTGGGTTAATGCGTTTAACGCGACGAAACCGGCTCAGCGTTTCGCGAACACGACCTGGGAGTTGCTGCACGATCAAAGCAGCTATCTCTTCGGTGATTCGGATGACCGGGAGTGGGAAACAGATGTCGGTGGTTTTGGGCGTGTGTTTCCGCACGACTTTGGAGATGGCAGCAGCCCGTACTTCACAACCTGGCTGACCTTGAGTCCAGCGGGCGATGAGTTGGTTCTCGACTTCGCAAAGCAGGCGCTTGTTGAAGAGCAACTTGGCCAGGACTCGACGACTGACTACCTGAGTGTCAGTTTTTCGTCGACAGATTACGTCGGCCATGTGTTCGGTCCTTCGAGCCTGGAGGCCGAAGACAACATCCTGCAACTCGACCGCACGTTGGCCGATCTGCTCGTATTTGTTGACGAGACAGTAGGCCTCGACAACACGCTGGTTGTTCTTTCTGCCGATCACGGTGGCCCTGATGCGCCGGGTTACCTGAACAGCCTCTCGATTCCTGCTGGCTATGTCGATCCGGACAACTGGGACAGGGACGCGGCACTGGCGCGGGTCAAGAAGCAGTTTGGTATCAAGGGTGAGTTGATCGAAACCTATGAACACCCTTACCTGTATTTCAGCTCCGACGTTAAGAACGATCGCCGTATCGAACAGGCAGCACTCGAGGCGGCCGTCGTTGATGAACTCTCGAGATTCGAGGGAGTGTCGCTTGCTGTTTCAAGTTCAGCGCTGCGCGGTGGCAACCTCCCGGATACCGCGATGTATCGGGCGGTGATCAATAATTTCAATTCAAAACGTTCGGGCGATGTGTTCATTGTCTTCGAGCCAAACTGGTTTATCAACGATTTTGATGGCCTTACTGTCGCATCGACGCATGGCTCACCATGGCGGTACGATACTTACGTGCCGATCGTGTTTGCTGGTGCAGGCCTCAAATCGCGGACTGTTAACCGCAGGGTGCATACTGTTGATGTTGCAGTAACGCTGTCGGCCCTTATGGGCATCAAGCCCCCGTCAGGTTCTGATGGGGAACCACTTACCGAAGTCCTGGCGAAATAATCCGTAGTGCGGCCGGGTGGTTACCAGTCCTTGAGCGGGAAGCTCAACGGGGTCTTCGGAGGCCATGTCAGGTTGGCCTCTTCGATCTTGGCGGCAAAGTTGGGTGTCGCTTCGAGATCCCAGGGCGCGCCGCACTGACACCAGTGGGCCTCCTGCCACAAGACCATGGGACCAAAATAGTGCTCGTCAATCTCCGCAGCCGCCTGGTTAGCTGCGTCCCGACGTCCAATCCATGCGTTGATTAAGATGTCGAAGAATCCTACAGGCGCCTGTTCGTCGTAGGCGTCGACCAACGGGGCGAGTCGATCCTGGTCTCCGCGATGTGCTGCCACCATCATGTGAAACACATGCGCCAGTCCGGCATCCTGGATTTCACTTTCAATTGTCTGGGCGGCTTCATCGTGCAGGTCGTTCGCAATGAGCGCCTGCAAGTGCGTCATCGTCAGCCACAGGCCGGGCGCGGTTTCCGAACCCTCACGTGTGAGGCGAAGCGCTTCGACGGGGTCGCCTGCCCACAATTTGGCCCTGGACGCGTTGAACCAGGACAACGTCCGAAGCGGATCACAGGCAAGGACCGCCTCTGAAAACTCATGATACTCGGCGCTGTAACCGAGCACGTTGGCAATAGTTGGAGTCCAGTTGCCATCCTGGCATCCCGGTTCGGCCAGTGCTTTCTCCATACGGCCGGAAAGCCCGCGCCAATTGCCACTCAAAAATGCGAGGTCCAGTTCGGCGAGGTAGCGTTGTCGTGCCGTCGGGGCATAACTCGTTGCCGCCTGGTAGTCGGCCAGCGCCGATTGGTAGGCATCTGCCAGTGTTTCTGACGTCACGTCACTGTCGGGGTCGCCGGACACGGAGTTGTTCAACATATGAATGTATAGGTCAGAGTGGTTTGCATAGACCTCCCAGTACTTGGGCACAAGGTCCATAACCTGTTCGAAGTAATCATTCGCCTGCCGCAGACCCTCAAGCTGGTCCATCTCCCCATGCGCTCGCTCGAACAAGTCCAGACCCTTTTGATAAAGCGTGAATGCCTCGACGTTCCTGAGGCCCGCCTGTCGCATGACCTCGCGCTTGCGTTCGTCAAGAACAATGTCGAGGGCGACAGCAATTTTCTCGGCGATGTTCTCCTGTACGGAGATCATGTCGGCCGACGTGCTGTCATAGTTGTCGGACCACAGGTGAAAGCCATCGTCGGCGCGAATCAACTGGGCCGTGACACGCAAACGATCGCCCGACCTGCGAACGGAGCCTTCGACGATGTGCTGCACACCCAGGGTGGTTGCGATCTCCTGTATCGAGATGTCCTGGCCCTTGAAAGAAAACGCTGACGTTCTGGCAGTCACGAGAAGCTCGGGAAGCTGAGCCAGCGAGTTAAGGATTTCCTCGGTCAGGCCGTCAGCAAAATACTCGTCATCAGGCCCGCTGCTCATGGCAACGAATGGCAGGACTGCAACTGACTTGTCCACTTCGAAAGGAGCGGGCGCTGGTTCGCTTTCTACGGTGACCGTGTCCATCACAGCTGCTGTCACGGGGCGCGGGTCATTCGCGCCGGTGAACTTGTCCCAGGCAAACCAGGTAACAGCAATTAGCAGGACAACAATAATTGTGCGGTCGAGTTTGCGTCCGGTCTGCGGCGTAATGGATGCGCTGCGGTCAACTTCTTTCTCGCGCTTGATGCCCTCGGGCGTCAACTCGAATGCCCAGGCAAATATCAAAACGATTGGAAGCCCGAGCAGTAACACGACTACTACGCTCTTAAGAACCCAGTCCGGTGCCCCGAAGTTCTCGAACGCGAACTCGGCAACCTGGGCCAGAACCCAGCTCACGACGGCATAGGCGGCGCCGACGCGTATGACGTTGCGGCGTTGTAGTTCAGCGAATAAGGACACTTGTTACTTTTCTTAGCCTCGGCGGAAAGGCCGCAGTATAGCTGATTAGTCGGGGATCACCCCGGTCACGGCGCCCTCCCCGCCGAACAAAGTCTGCGATTTTGGAAGAACCTATATCGTCAGACTCGGGTCTGATCTAGAATTGGCAAACACCTGCACCAGGAGTACATCCCCAATGACACTCGAACGCGCAGTCGAAGCATTTGCCGGCATCATGGTCCTTTTGTCGGTCGCACTCACCCACTATGTCCATCCAAACTGGATCTGGCTGACGGTATTTGTCGGCGCGAATCTGTTTCAGCAGGCATTTACCGGCTTCTGTCCAGCGGCGATAATCATTCGCAAGGTATTTGGTTTCAAGCCCTGTGCTGAGGCCTGATCTCGCACCGTATGCTTAACGACTGGTAATGACCCAAGGCGGTCATTGACTGTCAATAGCAGAAGGATCCAGCGAGGCGTTACATGACTCACCATGAAACCCACAGAGCGCATCGCGTTGGATGGCTCCGCGCAGCAGTGCTCGGCGCAAATGACGGCATTGTCTCCACGGCGAGTTTGATCATTGGGGTTGCTGCAGCAAGTGCTACGCAAGACAGTATTCTAATTGCCGGAGTTGCTGGATTAGTTGCGGGCGCGATGTCCATGGCGGCGGGTGAGTACGTCTCCGTCAGCTCTCAATCCGATACCGAGAAAGCCGACCTGGAGCTGGAAAGAGAGTCATTGGAGCAAAACTTCGAGTTTGAAAGAGACGAGCTTGCGGAAATTTACGAAGACAGGGGGCTTGATCCGGCCTTGGCAAAACAGGTTGCTGATCAGCTGATGGCTCACGACGCGCTTGGGGCACATGCCCGGGATGAAATAGGCATATCGGAGACTGTCAATGCCCAGCCCGTCCAAGCCGCATTTTCTTCGGCGGGTACATTCGTCGTTGGTGCGGCACTGCCGTTAATGGTGGCGTGGGCCATACCAGGACCTCAGCTAATACTTGCGGTGGCCGCTGCATCACTTGTTTTTCTGGCTCTTCTTGGTGGTCTCGCAGCACGTGCCGGCGGGGCACCGATTATTGTCGGTTCTATTAGAGTGACTTTTTGGGGCGCGCTCGCAATGGGACTGACGGCAGCAGTTGGACGACTATTTGGTGTGGTTGCCTGAAATCTGGCATTACTCAAGTTCATGACGCATGCTTGCCTGGGCGTTAGTGCTAGAGTTCCGCCTTGATTCAAGGCACGGCAGAATATCAAATCTTGTCTTCCTCCAAAAATTTTAGCGATCTCAAACTGAAACCAGACTTGCTTGGCAACCTTGCCGATCTTGGTTATGCCGAGATGACGCTGGTGCAGGCCGAAGCTCTGCCCTGGCTGCTCGCTGGCGTGGACGTGCTGGCACGTGCGAAGACCGGTAGCGGAAAAACAGCCGCCTTTGGTCTCGGCATTCTCAATGCGCTGGATGTGTCCTCGTTCATGGTGCAGGCGCTGGTGTTATGTCCCACCCGAGAATTGGCCGATCAGGTCGCCAGGGAAATTCGCCGACTAGCCCGGTTGATCCCGAACATCAAAGTCCTGAGTGTTTGCGGAGGTGCACCGTTACGCGACCAGACAGCGTCGCTGCAACGCAGTCCTCACATCATTGTCGGCACACCGGGGCGCGTGCACAAACACTTGCGCAGCGGCACTATTAATCTCGAATCTCTGCAAGCGTTCGTACTCGATGAAGCAGACCGAATGCTGGATATGGGGTTCATGGATGAAATTGATGCGATCCTGGCGTACGTTCCGGCGAAGCGGCAAACGCTGTTGTTTAGCGCAACGTATCCCGAGGCGATCGCTGCTATCAGCAGGAGAGTGCAGCATGAGCCGCGCACGGTTGATGTTACTGATGACGAACAGCCCGCTCAGATTGTGCAGACATGGTGTTCTGTGACCCGCGAAAATCGAAACACAGAGCTGGTGCGGACATTGCGAGCGTGGGGTGGGGCGCTCAACCTCGTGTTTTGTAACACCAAGGTCGATTGCGCCGAGGTTGCCAGGCATCTGCAGTCTGAAAATGTTATCGCGCTTGCACTGCACGGCGATCTCGACCAGGCACAGAGAAACCAGGTGCTGGTGCGTTTCTCGAATCGGAGCGCGAGTGTGCTTGTTGCCACTGACGTTGCAGCCCGCGGACTGGACGTGAAAGATATCGATGCCGTCTTCAATTACGAATTGCCGCAGCAACCGGAGGTGTATATTCACCGCATCGGCAGAACCGGGCGTGCCGGGAAAACCGGCATTGCGGTAAGCCTCGTTGAGGAACGCGAGATGTGGCGACTGCAGGAAATTGAGAAGTCGCTCCCGGATTCGCTCATTCAGCAACGCGGCATTCCTGATGCGAGACGCGGGGATGAAACGCTCGTACCATCGATGACTACAATCCAGATCAGCGGTGGGCGAAAAAATAAACTACGTCCCGGTGATCTGTTGGGTGCTTTAACAGCGCAAGGCGGCATTCCCGGAGACGCAGTTGGCAAGATCGACCTGTTTGATAACGTCAGCTACCTCGCCGTGCAGAATAAACACGTGTCGAAAGC
>Ga0316191_10003099_pt1 | contig 12197 bp, 12 predicted proteins | sample Eddworburr2cm_MG_FD_204928 | JGI IMG/M metagenome (GOLD analysis project Ga0316191, IMG submission 204928) | Coastal sediment microbial communities from Maine, United States - Eddy worm burrow 2 cm | ecosystem: Environmental > Aquatic > Marine > Coastal > Sediment | place: USA: Maine...
CTGCAAACGACAGGATTGCAGCTGCGATAGCTGCGTACTTCAAATTGTTCATTGGTGACTTCCATTAATTTGGGGGAAACGCATAGTATGAAACCACGGGCAGAAAGTGAAGAAAATAAACCAAAAAACAGCCCAGGCCGCACCAGGCCGATGGGTCCCGGCACGGATTCCTTATGACAGCGCTCGCCTGGCCGCCCACCAGTCGGTGACGACCCTGGCAGTCGTGGCGTTGATCAGGTAGCCGTATTCCGAATGAATATTAAGTTCCCCATCCGTACCGTGATTGCGAAACCAGTTGTACGTCAAATGATCTTCGATGTGGCTGGTGATCCCGAAGTCCAGCATCTCGGAATAATGATCCCTGACATTCATCTCCATGGTCGTCAGGTCGCCGACCGCGGATATGTTTGTCCAGTTCCGGATGTTGCCTGGATAGCGACCGGCGCCGTCCTTGTCGTGCCCCAGCAACTGCCTGCGAATCAGGTTTTGCCCCAGCGGGCTGCCCAGTGTTAGCAGTGTATCCAGCGTGAAGGGTTCGTTCAGCTCGTGACTGATCTGCCATAGCGCGTCGTAGGAAATGACGCTGCCCATGCTGTGGCCAATCAACAATGTCGGGCGACCCTCTCTTGCCGCTGTCAGTAGCGGCGCTTTCAGCATCGCTCTCGTCGCATCGGCGACGCCATCCTGGTTTCGCACGTAGCGTCGCAGGTCCTTCAGGTGCAGCTCCAGTTTTTCGTTGCCGAGCGGCGGAACGTCAAATGGCAACCTGTCTGCCAGTCGATACAGTGACCGCAATAACCGCCGTTCAAAGGACGCCGCATCCTCTCGGTCAGACTCCGATGCATCGTCGACTTTTAGCAACGCCTCAATGCCCGGGCGGTCCGGCTCAATGTCGTGGTGAATTCCATAAAAAGGAAACGTCCAGGCAATGAGTTCGAAACCGTTGGGGTGTGACATGAAGTCGTCAGCACACGCGGCGTCAATTCTCGACATGCCCATGTGCAGGCAGCGCAACAGCTCTACCCGATGTATGGATTGCTCGGGCTTCGGCCTCAGGCCCGGCACGAAAATGATAAGAGGTAGTGCCGACAAGACTGCTATTCCCGTCCCGCTGCTTTCGCGGCCTGGAGCAACACCCGCACGCCGGTCATGTCCTCAACGATTGCATCCGGTTCGTTCAGGTGTTCCGGCCATTGGGATGACGTTCTGTTGACCCAGACCGTGCGCATGCCGGCATCGTGTGCACCTTGAACATCAGATTCAGCATGATCACCAACGTGCAATGTTTCTTTCGGCGACACCCCTGCCCGCTCGATCGCTGCATCAAATATTGGGCGTGCCGGTTTTGCAACGCCGACGGTAACTGACGTTACGATGTCATCGAACAAGTCGGCAATACCGATACGATGCAGATTTGCATTACCGTTCGTAATCGCGATGACAACGAAGTGTTCGGCGAACCACTTGAGTTCCGGCAAGACTTCCGGATACAGCTGCACCTGGTTTCGCGCATCATCGAATACGCTGAATGCCGGTTCGACAAGATCCGCGGAATAGCCGGAACTCACTGCAATTCGTTTCAACACCGTTTTCCTCAGGAAGCGAAAGTCGTGCACTTTGTCCGGGAACTCCTCGAACATGGATTTGCGCAATCCCACCACGTCTTCGGCTTTCCAGCGCTCCGTAATGCGCGGATAGTGATCGCCGAGCCATTGCCATAGCATCTTTTCGGCACGATGAATAACCGGGGCGATTTCCCACAGCGTATCGTCCAGATCGAGCGTGATGGCGCGAATTTTATGCAACGGCGTCTCCGGGCAGCAATGCCTGCCATTGTCGTCATATAATGAACACAAACCAAGCAGGAATAACGATGAAATATTTACACACTATGGTGCGGGTGGCGGACCTCGACAAGTCGCTCGATTTCTATTGCAACAAACTCGGGCTCAGGGAACTGCGGCGCTACGACAATGATGGCGGTCGATTTACCCTGGTTTTCCTTGCCGCGCCGGGCGATGACGATGCACAGGTGGAACTAACCTACAACTGGGATCCGGAAGATTACGACGAAGGCCGCAACTTCGGCCATCTCGCTTACGCTGTCGACAATATATATGAGTCCTGCCAGCAACTGATGGACGGTGGCGTAACGATTAATCGGCCACCACATGATGGCAGAATGGCTTTCGTTCGTTCGCCGGACAATATTTCGATTGAGCTGCTACAAAAAGGGGATGCGTTGCCGACGATGGAACCTTGGGCGTCGATGAAGAACAGCGGGCACTGGTAGCGCCGCGTTTAAGCTGCCTATGAAGCCGATGTAGGCAAAAGCGGCGGCAAATCGGCTGACTCCGGACCGGTGTCGTCGTCGGTCAGCACTACAAATGACCGTAGCGCTTTGGCGATGCCTTCCCCATCCCACTCACCACCCTGGCCATAGCTGGCGCTACACAGCTTGTCGAGCTCAAGCGACAAAGGCATGGAGACTCTTCTGGCCAGATCACCAATATTGCGTGGCGCATTGTCCGGCCATTGCAAACGACCCCAGGCCAGCAAAGCGGATTTCAATCCGTGGGCGTCTGACGCCAGCGCGGCTTTGCGTGCCGTTTTCAGACATCGCGATTGTTGCTTGTGTATTGGCACAACGACCGGTTCCTCGATCTTCAGGGACGGCTGACGCCGGCTCTGCCACCAAGCCACTAACGTGAGCAACCAGATCGCCAGCAATGCCATGCTGACCTGGCGCCATAAATCGCTATGCACCGTCACCGTTTCCACAGTAGCCAGCGGTGTATCCGGCGTTTCGATCGGCGGCACCACGATCGCATTCGGCGAAGGCAGTATCGTGAGTGTCGTCGCGGGCAAGCTGGCGATTTGCCATTCACCTTCATCTACATTCCACCAGGGAAGCGTGAGCTCGGGCAGTTCGACATCACCCGGTATAGAGCCAATTAATGCGTATTGATCTCGTCGCAGTGCGCGAACGCCGGCTGACCCTGCCACCGTTCGCAACTCCGGCTGGTCGGGGTATACGCGGATGCCCGGGATATCGGCTAACTCGAGTACCGGTATCTGCGTTTGCAGCTGGCCCGATGCGACCACTGACACGTGCCGCGTGACAGGCTCACCGGCTGGCAGGCCGTCCAGTTCGCGCGACCATTCCTGGCTGAGATCCACTGCTTTGGCCGGAAACCAGACCGCGTCCGGATAATCGGCCGGTGGCGGTGGTATTGGATTCACGACGATGGTCAGCGGATCCGACTGGAATACCTTGCGGCCGGTAATACGACCGCCGCGCAGCACACGCGCCTCAAAGCGCGCCGGTGCAATCTGCAGTTCGCCGCTTTCCTGCGGGAAAAATGCGTAGACGCGCTCGATGACGTTGTAAGGTTTGCCGTTCAGCAGCGACTCGTATTTCTTTTCTTCGGCGGCTATCTCGACCAGCGTTTCAACTCCGGAAGATGCCGGCTCACTCCATCGCGGTTGCCGTGTGGCGACAGCGCGAAATGTTTTCACGGTGTAAAGGACTTGTGCCTGCACATAGGTTTCCGAGCGATCCACTTCTGCGGAAATGAAAATGTCCGCCTCGCCAGGAATCGCTACGGATTGAGGAGATACGAGGATATGCACCGCGTTGCTTTGCTCGTTGCCGATACCGATAGGCGGTATCGTAAATTGACCTGCTTGTTTCGCCATCAGGACGTACGACCACTTGATGATTTTTTGTACGTCGCCGTTCATTATCGTCGTGTTGGTGGTGTAACTTCGCGACCCAACGAAAAAATCCTTGTCGAGACCTGTAACGTCGGGCTCGGCATCGGTCATTGAATCCACTGTCAACTGCAGGATGAAGGATTCGTTCAGTTCCACCGACGGTCGGTCGACAGTTGCGATTACCTCTGCCATCGCCGCTGTACCGAATAGGAATACAGCTATTGCCACCGCTGCTCTTGCTGTTCTGCTCATGCTTACCACGGCTCCACGTTATCATCGGGCCAGACGCTGTTGCCGTCCTGGTCTCTGCCCTGTCGTTGATACTGATACCTGAACTTGCGCCTCAAAAGGCCGCCAGGATCATTGTCTATGCGGCGCAGCCACTGCTCCATCGCCTGTGTTTGTTCCTGCGCCCGGCGCATGGCTTCTGCCTGTTCCTGGCTCATGGCCTCGGATTCAGACGGATCCTGCTCAGACGCCTCTGCCGCCGCACGTTCCAGCTCTTCCTGCATCGCCTGCAGGTCCTCCTCGCTGGTTTCCTGTTCCTGGCGACCCGCGTCGCTTTCCTCGGATTCGTCACCGGAGTCGCTGGCTTCTCCGTCCTGGCTTTGTTGCCCGGCGTCGCTTTCCGATTCCGATTCCTGGGATTGCCCGCCGGAGTCCGACTCGGACTGTTCGCCTTCCTGTTGCTCGCCTTGTTGCTGCTGCTGTTCCAGCATTTTTGCGACAAGGTCACGATTGTAGATTGTATCTTCGTCATCCGGCGTCAGTTCCAGCGCCTGGTCGTAAGCATCTATAGCCGAATCAAATTTGCCGGTGCGCGCCATGGCATTGCCAAGGTTATACAAACTGTCCGCATCCTCGCCATCGGCAAAAATCGCGGCACTCGAGGCGAAACTGCCCGCCTCGTATTCCGATACTGCCTGCCACTTCGGATCCTTAAACAACTGCGCCGCTTCTTCCGGCAATCCTTCTTCGAGTTTTTTCTGGCCTTGCTGGTTCTTGTTCAACCACAGATCGTCCCAGCCGAACGCATGGGCGGGCTCAGTCATCGGTAACATGAAAAATGCCAGGCTGATCACAAGCCCACGGCGAAATGCCAGGGCGGCGATAGGCAATAACAACAGCAGTAACCAGGGACCTTCCTCGCGCCACCGATCTGTCGCAAGTGATTCACCAGCGCCAGCGCCACTTGCTACCTGGCCTGAAAGCAGCGCCTTGATATCGCTGTTGTCCGCGGTCATCGTCTCGTATCGGCCTCGACCTGCTGCGGCAAGGCGTCGCAACTGATCGGACTCAAGCCTGGCTACCGCAATGTTACCGAAGCGATCCGTAACAAAGCCGCCGCCCGCGCGCGGCATCGGCGCACCATCGCTGGTACCAACGCCGAGCACCGACAATGAATAGCCCGCGTCAGTCAGTGACTTCGCGGCGGCTTCCGCCTCGGGCGATGTGCCACCATCCGAGATCAGCAGTACCTCACCGAACGCGGCACCCGCCTGTTCCAGCAGTTGCTGGCCTTTCTGTATCGCCGCCACCGGATAACTGCCACGGCTTGGCATGATGTCGGTAGTCAGGCTGTTAACGAGCGCGGCAACAGTATCGGTATCCGTGGTCAGTGGCGTCACCGTAAATGCGTTCGACGAAAACACAACCAATGCGGTCTGGCCGCTTTTACGCTCTTCGAGGATATCCAGTATTTTCAATCGGGCGCGCGTCAGGCGACTCGGCGCCACGTCTTGTGCGTCCATTGATCTGGACAAGTCCAGTGCAATGACGACCGCCTGTTCGGAACGAAAAACCGGTTGCTCGATTCGACTCCAGCTTGGACCGGCCAGTGCCAGCGTCGCCAGCAGACCACCGAGCCCCATTAGCCACCATCGATACGACAGGCCGCTGGTCGGTTTGGTCGACAATACGTACGGCACGAGTGCCGGTGAAACAACGCGCTGCCAGCTGCCGGGAGCCAACTGCCTGCGCGCAAGCCCGAGGGTCAACAGCAATACGACTGGCAAAGCCCAGAGCCATTCCGGCCGCAGGAAATGAAATTCAGCTGGCATCGAGTTTCACCCCCGCTTGCCGTGCGATTCTTATCCCCGCCAGGATATTCAACAAAGCAAGAAACGATGCCAGCACCATTGCGCCGCCCAGCGGCCAGTAATACAGCGATTTGACCGGCCGAAAACCGGCTTCCGGTTCGTCCACCGGCTCCATCTTATCCAGTATTCGATAAATTTCCTGCAGGCCTGCCGTGTCTTTTGCCCGGAAGTAACGACCGCCGGTCAGCTCGGCAATCGTCGTCAGCGTTTCTTCGTCGAGATCGGCCGAAGGATTGGTGCGACGCGTGCCGCCAAGTGGTGAGTTAAGAACAATGCTGTCAGCCCCAATGCCGATCGTGTAAATACGCAGCCCGATTTGTTGCGCGAGCTCCGCCGCTTTGATCGGCAGGATAGAGCCCGCCGTGTTGGCGCCATCGGTCAACAGAATCAACACCTGCTCGTTCGCATCCGTACCCTGATCGTAAATTCGTTTAACCGCCAACGTTATGGCATCGCCAATCGCGGTTTTTTCGCCTGCCAGACCAATGAATGCTTCGAGCAAGAGTACGTTAACGGTCTCACGGTCGAGTGTCAGCGGTACCTGGAGATACGCGTTTTCACCGAACAAAATCAGCCCGATACGATCGCCTTCCCGTCTCGATATAAAATCGCTTGCGACCGCTTTGGTTGCAGTCAGCCGATCGACCGAGCGATTGCCCAACTGGAAATCCTTGGCGTCCATGCTGCCGGACAGATCGACCGCCAACATCAGGTTACGACCTGACACCGGAACATCGAGTTCTTCACCGATACGCTCCGGTCGAGCGCTGGCGAGCACCAGCAATACCCAGGCGACAACCATCAACCAGAATCGCCAGTTCAGTAACTGCTCGACATTCGAGCGTTCGTTCAACAGGGCGAAGCCAGTCAGGCTGGGAACCTTGAGCCCAGCGTCCACGCTGGTGGTCAGCGCCGGAACCAACTTCCGCACGATCAACGGTAACGGCAGTGTTGCCAGCATCCATGGCCAAGCCAGTGACCACATCAGAGTATCACCCCGCGAATATCGAATAGGTCGTGACCCAGTGACCACATCAGAGTATCACCCCGCGAATATCGAATAGGTCGTGACCCAGGGACCACATCAGGCGGTCACCTCATCCAGCGGGCGCGCCAGTCGCGCACGCACGGCGTCGATCAGTCCACTCACGTCGGTATCGTTGTCGACCGCCTCCGGATTCATATAAGGCAGCGTCTCGAGAATCTTGCCGGCACCTTCGCTAAACGGTTTGTTGTCCAGGCCCTGGTCGAGCCATTCCAGCCACGCATTGCCTGTGATGCCGGCCACGACCTCTCTTGGCGCGTAAGCCAGCATTGCCCGACGCGTTAACTCAGACAGCTCCTTGCCGAGCGTGACAGCGCTCATGCCCTGTTCGAATTCTGCACTGATCGCTGCCAGGCGCTTCAAGGCCAGGCGTCGCGTCGCGTTGTATTGCCATCGACGATATGTACGACGAATCAGATAGCCAAGCCCAAGAGCAAGCAACACGATTACAACCCACCAGCCGGGCGCAAGCGGCCACCAGCCAGCCAGGTCGGGCAAATGCAGATCGCGTAATGGCAGGTCTTCTGGATTCATAACGTGTCTAGCGCGACCGCCGTCCAAGCGCTTGCTGCAAACGCTGCACAGGATCGTCGTCTGTTGATAACGGCAGCACGTGAATGCCGTAACGATGAAAATACTGTTCCTGCTCTTCAGCGCGAGCAGCAAAAGCGGCCTGGTAATCTTTTCGTGCGGAACGCGAATACGTGTCTATTGCCATTTCGTCATCGTGGCTGACGAGCCGATAATGGCCTGGTGGAGGCAACTGACGTTCCAGTGGATCATTAACGACGATCGCGAGAACCTCGTTGTGGCGCGCAACGCCCGCAAGGTATGCACGGGCATTGCGTGAAAAACCGGTGAAGTCGCTGATGATCACGACCAGGCTGCCAGGATGCGCGACTCGACGAAGCGCCGCCATCGCCTGCGTCAACGCGGCTTCCGATTGCTCGTTTGACTCATCGCCATTGTCGTTGCCCTCGAGGTCCGGCCAGTCTTTGTGCTCAACCAGTTGATGCACGTAGCGCAAGGCGGCTTGCCGACCGAGTCGCGGCCGCATTTCTCGATGCGACGAATTGCCAAATATCAGACCGCCGAGCCGATCACCACGATGATGCGCAGCCCAGGCGACTAACGCAGCCGCACGACTGGCATTGACCGACTTGAAACAACCTTGCGTTGCGAAATGCATGTTCGCGCGTAAGTCCGTGACAACCAGAACCGGTCGCTCGCGCTCTTCCCGAAACAGCTTGGTGTAGGCCTGCGTACTCCTGGCTGTTACGCGCCAGTCGATGTTGCGTGGATCATCACCGGGTTGATAAGGACGCGATTCGTCGAATTCCATACCGCGACCCTTGAAATGCGAAACATAGGCACCCGTTTGCAGCGAATTAACGCGCAACACTTCCAGCGCGATTGCTCTCGCAGGTCCTGCCAGTCTTATGAGTCCCGCCTGACTGATAGTGACAGGCGAGGCATCGAGCGGCAGCTTGTCATGACGCATCGTTGACATTTAGTGAACCACTAAGGAACGCCGACGCCGTCCAGTACGCCTTCGATGACAGAGTCTGGGCTCACGCCATCTGCTTCCGCCTCGAAACTCAATACCAGGCGATGCCGCAATACGTCCGGCGCAACTTCCTGGATATCCTCCGGCCCCACGTAGTCCCGTCCCTGCAGCCAGGCATGCGCGCGTGCCGCGCGATCGATGCCCATGCAGGCGCGTGGACTGGCGCCGTAGAGAACCTGGCCCGCCAACGCGTCATTCACCGCACCGGGGTCTCGGGTAGAGGTCACGATATTAACGATGTACTGCTCAAGCTCGTCGGCGAGGTGCAAGCGGAGAACCTGCTGTCGAGCTTCCATAATCGTCGACTGTGCCAGCAACTCCGGCGGTTGAAACGCGTCACGCTCGCCGGATTTCGCTTCGTCACGATTCAGTACAAGAATGCGTCGCTCGTCTTCCGGTGTTGGATAGCCCACCTTCACATGCAACAGGAAACGATCAAGCTGTGCTTCCGGCAACGGGTACGTGCCCTCCTGCTCGATCGGGTTCTGCGTTGCCATCACCATAAACAGGTCCGCCAACTTGTAGCTCTTTTCACCAACGGTGATCTGCCGCTCTTCCATTGCTTCCAACAACGCTGACTGTACTTTTGCCGGTGCGCGGTTGATCTCGTCGGCAAGAATCAGGTTATGGAATAACGGCCCCTCGCGAAATATAAAGGTGCCGTCCTGCGGCCTGTATATTTCGGTACCGGTGAGATCGGCCGGCAACAGATCCGGCGTGAATTGCAGGCGATGAAAGTCACCCTCAATACTTTCTGCCAGTACTTTGATAGCACGGGTCTTCGCCAGGCCCGGCGCTCCCTCAACCAGCAAGTGCCCGTCACAAAGCAGCGCGATCAGCATGCGGTTGATCAGGTGTGACTGACCGACGATCAGGCTACTCGCGTGGGCTTCAAGTTGCTGGAATTTTTCGGATACGCTCATTAATTACTCCGACGGCGAAAAAGGCGTGCCATTGTAGTTAGGATGCGTCAGTTGTCCAACTGGTCTACGCTTCTAATTCCGCATTTTCTTGGAAATGCTCACAATGGCGCTTATTCAGTGATAATGAGACCTTTACGACCATCGCGAGCCCAATACATTGCATCTATTTGCAGCTAATTCCGTCATTTTTCGCCGGAAACGGTCATTTCACCTGAAAATTGCCGTCATTGTGTCAATTTCGGCCGGTCTGGGGGCCTGCAACGACCCGTCCCCGCAGGAAAATCTGCCGGCCACCGAGCAGGAATCGACGCGCTGCGTGCCCGGTGGCCAATTGATCGTGGAGACCTTTGGCGCCATCGAGTCCCACATCGAATGGCAGCAGCCCGGTGTTCGTTGCGAGGGAATGAGGCGACCAAAGGGCGAAGGTGCGCGATTGCGCTTCGCAGGCGAATACGATGCTGGCGATGAGGTTCGACCGCTCGCCTTTATACTCAGCATCCCCGATCTGCGGAAAGGACAAACGGCGGTTGAACTATCGACCCGCGTAACCTTGATTGAGGAAGAAAATGGGCGCTTCTTCAGTACCACGGACTCAGAATTTTGCTGGTCAAATATTACACAGCACGACCTACTGTTGAATTCATCCGGCGAGGAGATTCCGAATCACTATATTATCAGCGGCCTCACTTACTGCGTGGCGCCTGTGGCGGAACTGAATGGAAGCGCAAGCGTCACATTGTCAGACATGAAATTTACGGGGCAACTCAGTTGGGCTCAAGGAAAATGAAAAGACTGCTTTACCTGACGGTCATCCTTTCGATGTCATTGGCAGCGCCCACGCACGCCGACGACTTGCCCGATATTGATGAAGCATTCAGCAAGGACATCCTGGTTATAGAAACCGCCGACAACGGCTGCTTCAAATTTGACGTGTACATTGCGGTTACGAACGCCCAGCAGCAACGCGGCCTGATGTTTGTACGTTATCTTCCGGAATGGTCAGGAATGTTATTCCTGTATCAGCCTGCCGGTATTCGATCGATGTGGATGAAAAATACCTACATTCCACTCGACATTCTATTTGCACGCGCAGACGGAACGGTATCGTCGGTTGAAGCGAATACCGAACCGTTATCACTTAGATCAATCAGTGCAATCGAACCGGTCGGGTTTGTGCTTGAACTCAATGCGGGCACTACAGCAAGACTCGGCATTGGAGCCGGCAGTCGCCTGGTTCTTGAACAGGCTGAGCAGTAGCTCGATTTACAGAACCGCGGCGATCGAACTCGCCAGGTGGCCGACGTTTTCCGCAGTAATGCCAGCGACATTAATTCGGCTGGAACCTACCATGTAAACGGCGGCATCTCTCTTTAGTGTCTCGACCTGTTCCGGCGAAATGCCGACAAACGAAAACATGCCGTTGCCTTTCTCGAAATGAGAAAAATCATGATCCGGCGCTTTTTCGCGCATCGCAGCGCCCAGTGCCGCGCGCATCGACTTCAGGCGATTCCGCATGCCAGCGAGTTCGTCTTCCCACTCCGCACGCAGCGCCTCGTCCTGCAATATGTGACTGACAACAGACGCTCCGTGATCGGGCGGCATCGAGTACATGGTTCGCACAATGTTGTTCGCCTGGCTTCGGATAATCGCACTGGTGCCAGCGTCTTTTGCAACAAACGACAAGGACCCAATCCGGTCACGATAGAGTGCGAAGTTTTTCGAGCACGAACTGGACACGATCATTTCGGGCACTGCCTCAAACATGTGGCGAACACCGAAACTGTCCTCTTCAAGTCCGTTCGCAAATCCCTGGTAGGCGATGTCGATAAACGGAATCTGGCCGCCGCTTTTTACAACGTCTGTCAGTTCGCGCCACTGTTCTTTCGTCAGGTCCATGCCGGTCGGGTTGTGGCAGCAGCCGTGCAGCAGCAGGATATCCCCGGCCGGAATCTGTTTGACGGCCTGCAACATATCGTCAAATCGAATTCGTTTGGTTTCAGCGTCGTAGTAGGGATGCGACTTCATATCGATACCCGCACTACCGATCAACGGTATATGGTTGGCCCAGGTTGGCTCACCGGTCCAAATCGTTACATCTTTTTCTGCCCGCAGGACGACACCGGCGGCAACTCGCAGGGAACCGGACCCGCCGGGCGTCTGCAAGGTTGTAATTCGTTCGCTCTGCCCGGCTTCATCGCCAAAGATCAGGCGCTGAATTAACTGGTTAAAAGCGTCGGCGCCACTGGAGCCAAGGTACGATTTGGTGACTTGTGTGCCCACCAGATGGTGTTCTGCTTTTTTAACGGTCGACAGAATGGGCGTATTGCCGTCGGCGTCGCGATAGACCCCGACGCCAAGGTCAATTTTTTCAGCACGGGTATCACTTTGATACTCGGCAATTACCTTCAGGATGGCGTCCTGAGGCATGGCAGTCAGATTTTCAAACAATAGTAGAGCCTGGTAGAAGCCCCGCCGAATGGCGGGGCCGGTTAGTCATTTATGCCTTCGGCGCCCATACGGAGCACCAACTCACATAGTGGCACAAACTTAAGCCTTCGGCGCCCACACTGAGCACCACCCGGCAGCATTCACTTGCTTGCCCGGGAAAATCTGGCAGGGTCGCCATTCGTCACCATCGGCACCTTGCACCAGGGCGCAGTTCGCGCAAGTCTGGCCGTCTGTTGCTGATGCATGTACATATTTGAGCGACTGCGCGGTCGGATCATCTTCTGCAAGATGCGGCAGGTCGTCTGCGCGTGCTTCTTCGCCTGGCTTCACCAGGAAACTGGCTGCAGCTACGGCAGATAACTGGATAAACTGGCGTCTGGCTATTTTACTCAACGGAC
>Ga0316191_10003100_pt1 | contig 12196 bp, 13 predicted proteins | sample Eddworburr2cm_MG_FD_204928 | JGI IMG/M metagenome (GOLD analysis project Ga0316191, IMG submission 204928) | Coastal sediment microbial communities from Maine, United States - Eddy worm burrow 2 cm | ecosystem: Environmental > Aquatic > Marine > Coastal > Sediment | place: USA: Maine...
GCAGCACGGGGTCGCCGAGCAGGCCCGAATCAGTTAACGCCTTCTCGCTGGCAGCCGTGGCGAGCATTGCGACCCGACCCATACTCCGGGTTCGCTTGCGATTGAAGCTTGCTGGCTGTTCGAAGTCGCTAACCGGCGCGCCCAGCTTGGTGTGCAGTCCGTCGTACTCCTCCCAGGCTTCCATATGGCGGACGCCACTATTGAGTTCACGCAGGTTCGTATGGACGGACTGCCAGTCATTGCCGATAGGGGAATAGGCCCCTACGCCGGTAATTACGACGCGATGTGTCAACACAGTCCTCCGTTAATGGAAATGACCTGCCGGGTGATATATGCCGCATCCGGAGAACAAAGAAACGCCACCAGCGCCGCCACCTCGTCGGCCTGGCCAACGCGGCGCGCAGGTATCGCTTCGAGCATTTGTTCCAGGGGCAGAGCGTCCGTCATGTCAGACTCAATCAGACCGGGCGCGACGCAGTTAACGGTGATTTTTCGCTTGGCCAGTTCAATGGCAAGCGCCTTCGTTGCGCCGATGATCCCTGCTTTCGACGCACTATAGTTCACCTGACCACGATTTCCCATCAACCCTGACACCGATGAGATCGTCACTATCCGTCCCGGCTTGCGACGTCGTAGCATCGGCATTACGACAGGGTTGAGAACATTGTAAAAGCCGTTCAGATTGACATCGATGACGCGTCGCCAGTCTTCGGTTGTCAGCATCGGGAAAGGACCATCACTGGTAATACCCGCATTACAAACAACGCCATAATAAGCGCCATGCTGCTGGATATCGTCTTCGAGAGCAGCTCGTGTCCCCTCGCCATCGCTCACGTCAAAGGACAACAGGCGACAACTGTCCGACTGGGCACCAATCGCTTCAAGTGTTTGCTCGGCGCCTTGCCGGTTCTTTCCATAATGAGCGGCAATGTTGTAACCATCGCTCGCAAGACGTATTGCAATGGCTCGACCGATTCCCGAACTTGCGCCGGTTACCAGAATACTTGGTTGATCATTGTTCATTTGACGAGGTCTCTTCAGGTGTCTCAAATACCGCAAGGCGCGCTTCCGCAACGCATATACCTTCGGACTCTATGCGGCAGGAAAATGCTCCCATGCCCTGTGAATCCCGGACAAGTTCCCGGCATGAGGCCCGATAGAGTTTGCCGACTTCGAAATAGGGAATCGAACAGGTGTAATCCCGTGTACCGAGCAACAGGCCGAGCGGTGGTTCGCAACCTCGTACCCTGGCGCGCGCCCCAGAATGCACGGCAACGCACTGTGCCATGAATTCGATGCCAGTATAGCCGGGCACACCGAGCCCCGCCGCTGCAAATTCCGAGTCATCACCGACACGCCATTCGCAGGTCGCGGATTCTGCATCGATATCCATCAGCCGATCGACGAACAACATCGGCTCCCTGTGCAGGACAAAGTCAGTGGCCACCGACCCACAGAGTTGCTTAAGCGCTTTGTTGAAATCTTCGCTGGTCATTCAGTCTTTGCGCAGGCCAAATTTGCTCAAGCGTTTTTCGACGTTTTCAATAAGTACCGCTGGCGAACCCAGAATCAGCTCGTGAGTGTCAGCATCCACCGGTACCTGGATAGTCCTTGCTTTCGTGTACAGAGTGCCGTCCTCGTTTTCGATCTTGTAATCAACCACCAGCCGCATTTCCCATTCCCGAAGACAGGCCGTAACACGGACCTCCTGATTGAGCGTTAATGGGCGCACATAGCGCACTACTGTGTCTGCTACCGGCCACAGAAAGCCCGACGCCATCATCTCGTTGTAACTGTAGTCGAAACCTTCGAATAAGCTGCACCGCGCCAGCTCGAAATACTGGAAGTAACGGCCGTGCCAGGCGACACCGGCGGGGTCCAAGTCAAAAAATGGTACCCGAACGTCTACGGCGGCGGTGAGGCAATTTGTAAAATCAGTCTTGATCATTGATCGTCAAGGTTATCAGCTGCTGGCGATGAAGGGGCCTGACTGGTCCAGAAGTCATAGAAATTAAACCATTGTAAAGGTGCTTTGCGCACCTGCGTCTCCAGGGCAGAAGCAAATTTCTGCGTCTCAGCATCGTAGTTTCGCTGTCGATTCTTACGCTTCGTGTGCACCTGTTCGGCGAACAGCTCTATTCGAAAACGGTGCATTCCATCTTTGTGGAAACAATGCATGAGGTAAACCGGGCACTGCAGCAAGTTTGCCAGTACATAAGGCCCGATCGGGAAATTCGCCTTGTCACCAAAAAATTGTGCTGCGCAAACATTTTCACTCTCGCCTACCGGCACCCGGTCTCCCGCGATCAGCAGCCACTCGCCATTGGCCACCCGTTCTTTGAGTTGCAGCGCAAGAGTAATGTCGAGGTCAGTCACCTGGATCAGGTTCAGGCGCGATTGAGGCGCCGCATCACCAATAAGCCTGGCGAAGTTCGCAGCATGCTGATCATAAAGCAGGATGTTGATGACAAGATCCGGGTGTCGGCGAGAAATGCCGCGCGAGTACTCCAGATTGCCAAAGTGCGAGCCCAGCAACAGAATCCCTTTCTTGGACTTGACGATCGAGAGCAGCATTTCTCGTTCCTCAGGCAGCACATCGATATTCTCGGGCCTGCGCGTCCAGGCAATATATTTGTCGAGTAAGGAGCGGCCAAAAGCGAGGAAATGGCGAAAGGACATCCACAGGTTAGGCCTGCCTTCCAGGCTATCCGGATATTGCTGTTTAACCCGGCGCAGGAAGTCCAGGGAAGCGCGACGGGCGATCGGTCTGCGCAGCAGAAAATAGAGCATGACCGGGCCCAGGACGATGTTGAAGCCGACCCGACCGAGGCGCGTATAGGTCCACGCCATGAAACGCATGCCCGTAAGTGCACCCGCTTCGCCGATGTTTGCCCAGTGAGGACTCATTTCTCAGTGTTTCCTCAATGCGAACCTGCGTCCCAGTAATATTGGTGAGCGCAGAATCATGCCGACAATAAGGCGCATGTGCATCCATGTAATCTGCACGTTATCGCGAAAGTAACGAAAGTGAGAAGCGCCGTCCTGCGGGTAATTAACGTTTACCGAGACGTAGCGCAGGGGCAATCCCGCCCAGACGGAACGCACCAGTATTTCCGGATCGAAGGCCATGCGTTTGCCGATGCGGCTGTTCTCGATCAGCGGCAGGATCGCGGCAAGAGGGTAGGCGCGAAAACCGCACATCGCGTCCTGAATTTGCAGGCTCAGGGTCTCTAGCCAGGTGAGCGACAAGGTTAGATAACGGCCGTAGAGACGCAGCCCTGAAATCGATTCGTTAAAAATCGGTTTGCCACAGACTATCGCAGTGGGATCGACAGCAATTTCTGCACAAATCTCACCGACTCGGGATATATCGTGTTGCCCGTCAGCATCAACCTGCAGAGCATGCGAATAGCCTGCCTCCAGCGCCGCCTTGAAACCGGTTGTTACCGCTGCCCCCTTGCCAAGGTTTTCCGTGTGTCGGAGCAGGATCGTACCTTCAGCCTGTGTCTGCAGCAGATGTTGCAGATCCTCGAACGAGGCCGCTGTACTTGCATCGTCGACGACGATAAGTGGCAGGCCCGCCGACAGCAATTGCGGCAACATCCTGCGAAACTGCTCTACGTGGTTGAAGTGCGGAACGATCACACAATGCTTCACGTTGCAGGCTCCGCAAAAACCAGCCTGCCTTGCGAGTTTTGTTGGCCGAGACCCTGGAAATTAAACTGGACCTGGAGCGGGTCAATGAGTGCCAGTTGCAGCTCAACGATGCGCGGCGGCACTATTACCTTGCTGAACTTCAGGCGCTTGATCTGCTGCGGAGGGTCTTCAAAGCCAAAAAGCGCAGACGCGACCAGTGTCGCCCAGTGCAGTTGCACAATGCCAGGCAACACTGGCTGGCCTGGGAAATGACCACGAAACCAGCTCAGGTCGGGCGTTACGTCAAGCAGGAGGCAAAACCCATCGGGGTTTTCAATGCACGACAGGATTCGCGGCATGGCGCCGCTTTCCTGCGGCAAACTGGTGTTGTCGACAGCACATATACGATACGTAAAGTCCTGCGGCGGAAACGGCCGTACCGAGCGCAACTCCTGGTCGAAAATTTCGGGACCGGCGTCGCGCAGTACCTGGTGGCCCTGCATACTGAGGACGACATCGGCATGCGCGGAACTATCGCCCGAGCCAGAGTGGCAAGCAGAGCCACCGGCCAGCAACGAATGCGCGCCAAGAAATTGCTTCAGGTCAAAATCCCGCATAGAAAAAGATGCTCAGATAGTTGCACTACAGATGGACGGTGAGGTCACATCATGTCTGCGTCAGCGCATCCAGCACGTCCCTGATTGTCCGCACCTCTTTAAAGACATCAGGCGATATCTTTCTTCCGGTTAATTCTTTGAGTTGTACCAGCAGATCAACGGCGTCAATGCTGTCGAGTTCCAGCTCTTCATAAAGGTTGGCATCAGGCGTTATTGCCGATTCTTCCATTTCAAACTGCTCGACCAGAATCGTCTTGATCTGCTGATAAAGACTATCGGTATCCATGCCGCGATTCTAAGAGAGTTCATGCCGAAAGGCTAAGATTTGTTGCTTGCCGAAAGTTGGCGATCAGCCCATGGCAGATGTAATCATAGATTCCAGGGACGCGTTCAGTGCGTAGCGCGCGCGCCGTGGCGCATCCTGGTCGCCCAGATACTGGCTGGCCTCGACCGGGGGCAGGATCGTGATCGCAAAATGCGGTGGTGAAGGCGGTATTTTGTACCATGGCACGTGTTTTGCCAGCAATTGCGGCCTGCAATCGATGACTATCGGCAAGATCTGCGCTCGGGCGCGGATGGCGATCTCGGCGGCCCCGAGCTTGAATTTCAGCGGTTGCCCGTCAACTGAGCGCGTGCCCTCGGGGAACAGTAGCAGACTGGCACCGGACATTAGTCGTGTTACACAGGATTCCAGCAAGTCGTCCGGCGCGCGGTTGGAGATGTAGTTGGCGGATACCGCGGATACGCGTAACACAGGGTTCTTGGTCACAGCCTCCTTAATAACGCAGTCGATCTGCGGAAAAAGTGACAGAAGGATGACGACGTCGATCAGGGTAGGATGATTGGCCAGCAACAGCTGGCTGCGCCCGGGATCCCAGTGTTCCATTCCCGAGACCTTGCAGGAGATTAGTCGGCTCGCACAGGCGGTCCAGACAAAAACAGAAAAGGCTGCGGTGAGCAGCTTTCTCGTGGCGACCTGCCGCTTGCCCGGATGCCGGACGAACACGTACAGAAGAGGAAGAACAATGAAGCCGACCAACAGGCCGATAAGACCGAAGAAGAACCAGAAAAGTGCAGTTCCGATAAAGCGATAGATATAATGCAGGCGCTTCATTCACTGTCACGCCTGGCAGGCCCGTTCGGAACCCAACTGTTTGGCAGCGTAATGCTGAATTTCAAGGCAATTCCAAAGGGCATCAGTTAGGCTTATTCTACACCACGATCTCAATCTGCTTTATTACCAACGCGCGTAACTGCTGACAACAAACTCATGCGACTAGCTATCGGTCAATACACGGCAACTTCGGCGGCCGGCACGGGCCTCGTTGAGATGCGGGAGGCGATTCATGAGCGTCGCTCGGGTTTGCGCCGCAACGACCTGGAAGCCTGCGACCTGGATACGTGGATTGGTCGTGTAGCAAATCTTGAGGAGGTCGCTCTACCGGACAGCCTGACGTACCTGCACAGCCGCAACAATCAACTCGCGTGGCTGGGTTTGCAGCAGGATGGCATGCTCGATGCCATAGCCGAACTTAAGCAGCGCATCGGCAGCGACCGAGTTGGTGTAATCATCGGCACCAGCACGTCGAGTATTGCCAGGACCGAGGAGGCATATGCCAATCTACTGCCGTCCGGCGCAATGCCCCCGGAGTACTGTCAGCCGGAAGTACATAATTTGCACTCGCCAGGTATCTTCGTTTCCGAGGCGACCGGTCTGGAGGGACCGTCGATGACGATCAGTACCGCCTGCTCGTCAAGTGCGAAGGTGTTTGCATCGGCGATGCGCTGGATCAGCCACGGATTGGTCGACGCAGTGCTTGTTGGTGGTGTCGATAGCCTGTGCATGAGTATCTTGTATGGCTTCAATTCGCTGGAACTGGTGTCTCCTGATCTCTGCCGTCCGTTTGATGAGCGACGCAATGGCATCAATATTGGCGAGAGCTGTGGTTACGCAATCCTTGCTAAGGAGGATATGATCACGGATGCCCAATTCAGCTTGCTTGGCTACGGCGAAAGCTCCGATGCGTATCACATGTCGCATCCACATCCGGATGGCAAGGGCGCGGTCCTGGCCATGTCTCAGGCGCTGGATCGCGCAGGGATTGCGCCGAATGTTATCGACTACATTAATTTGCATGGTACGGCGAGCCAGGCGAATGATCGAATTGAGGCGCTCGCGCTGGCGCAGTTGTTTTCCGAGCACACTCTCGCCAGTTCGACCAAGGCGTGGACTGGTCATGCCCTGGGCGCGGCCGGCATTCTGGAGGCGGTCATTACACTTGAGGCGATGCGCTACGGAATTGTCCCCGGCACGCTGAATTGTGACCAACCGGATCCGGACTTCGCCTTTCACGTGGTCCGTGAGAACGTGCAGAGACCCTTACGCTACGCGATGACAAATTCATTCGGCTTTGGTGGCAACAATGCGACGCTGGTTTTCGGGCATGCGGATGACTAGGGTAGATATTTCCGGTGTCGGCGTCTGGAGCGAGCAATTCGCAAACTGGGAAGAGTTTCGCGCGGTGCTGGGCGGTAGCGAAGCGGTTCTCAGTAGCGCCCTGAAGCCCGAGCTGATCCCGCCAAAGGAGCGACGGCGTGCACCGCAGGCCGTCAAGATGGCTATCGAAGTTATGGACCAGGCATGCCAAATGGCCGGCGTGGATCCGTCTGGTGTGGCGACGGTGTTTGCCTCTGGCATGGGCGACATGCAGATCACGGACTACATGTGCAGGACGCTGGCAAGCACGCCACGCCTGGTATCGCCGACTCGATTTCACAATTCTGTTCACAATGCGTCGACAGGCTACTGGTCCATCGCGACGGGGTCGCATGCCCCGGCGAATGCTGTTTCGGGCTACTCGCATTCGGTAGCGATCGCGATCCTCGAAGCGGCGGTCCAGGCAAGCGAAGAGAATATACCTGTGCTGGTGGTGGTGGAGGAACTCGCGGCGCCGCAGCCGTTCAAGTCCGTCTGCGATGCAGAGCTGGCATTTGCCGCAGCACTGCTGCTGTCACCCAGTGTCGCCGCTTCGTCGCCGATGGCTTCAATGGATATCAAGGTATGTCGGTCCGAAGTTGACATTAGCGCGCCATTGCAAGTTCAAGGTATCGACTACTCGACTAACTTCGCCGCGAACATATTGCCGTTGCTGTCCGCCGTCGCCGCGCAGGATGCTGCCGGCCTGAAACTTCCCTTGTCGCGGCGTACGGCGCTGCAATTTTCCCTTTCTATGGAGCGGGCGCCCCGGACTGCCCATGCGTGAACTGAGTGCAAACTATGATGTCGCGATTGTTGGCGGAGGCCTTGCAGGGCTGACGCTGGCGCTGCAGTTGCAACAGGAGTCTCCGGAACTTTCGATAGCCGTTCTTGAGCGCAACAGCCTGCCGCCGCCGATCGCGGCACACAAAGTCGGTGAGTCTACCGTCGAAATCGGTGCACATTACCTCGCGCATACACTTGGTTTCGATCAACTCCTCGATGACACACAGCTGCGGAAATATGGCCTGCGCCTGTTCTTCGGTAGTGGCATGCATGGTGACCTTTCCAAGGCGGACGAACTCGGACCCAGTCGCTTGCTGCCAGCCCGCAGCTACCAGATCGACCGCGGCAAGCTGGAAGGTGATCTCGCAGAGATTCTGCGGCAGCGCGGCATTTCCCTGCACGACAATTGCGTCGTAAAGCAGGCGAAGGTCAACGCTAATGGCGCGGGGCATGAAATAAAACTGACCAATAATGATCAACCGGGCAGCCTTCATTGCCGCTGGCTGGTCGACGCCAGCTCGCGGGCCGCCGTTGTGAAGCGTGGTTTGAATATAAGCAAATCCTGCGACCACAAGATTAATTCAGCCTGGTTTCGTCTTGATGCGCCAATCGCGGTAGATAACTGGTCGCAGTCCGAAGCGTGGCAGCAGCAATGCGATCGGCCGAGGCTGTACTCGACAAACCATCTCATGGGTTGTGGCTACTGGGTGTGGATTATTCCTCTGGTGGGTGACAGGACCAGCATTGGCCTGGTTGCCGACCCGGAGGTGCACCCGCTATCCTCATTCGGCAATTTCGAGAAATTTACGCAATGGCTGTCGCAGCATCAGCCCATGCTCGCTGATGAGGTCATCGGCGCGCGCGATACGCTGATGGACTTCAAATTCGCCAAGAGTCTGTCCCAGGACAGCGCCCAGGTCTGGTCCAAAGAGCGATGGGCCCTGACAGGAGAGGCGGGCGTGTTCGCCGATCCGTTCTATTCGCCGGGATCCGATTTCATAGGCATCAGTAATACATTCGTGGCCGACATGATTCGGCGTGACCGACTTGGCGAGCGCTTTCCTGTGCATGCGGCGGTATATGAGAAAATGTACATGTCGTTTCTCGAAAGTACGATGAGCCTTTATGAAAACCAGTATGCGGGATTCGGCGATACTCGCCTGATGGTGGTCAAGACAACCTGGGACTACGCGTACTATTGGTCCATTCTGAGCTGGCTATTCTTTCGCAACGTGATGACGGACCTGAACTTTCTCAGGATTTCGCAGGCGAAGCTGGTGGAAATCCGCGCACTGAACAGCACCATGCAGGCGGCTTTCAGGCAGCGCGCGGCCAAACGGATTGTGGACGAAGGGCGCGGTCGATTTATCGATCAGGCGGGCATCCCTGTTCTCTATGATCTGAACGCCGCGTTGCTACAGACACCGTCCAGCGTCGAGTCCGAGTTCAAGGACAATTGCGATCGTCTTGTTGGTCTGTCGCCGAGATTGTTGTCCTTGCTGGAAGGCGGCGCGGTCAATGGTCATGACAGCTGTAGCCTGCTCGGCGACCTGCACCAGAGCCTGAACTGATCTACTTGCGTGGCAAGCGGCTGCCGGAATAGGCAGTCAGGAAGCTGATTAATGATCCTGCGGCGACCGTGAGTCCCAGAAACTTGAGCACCGGGATCGATGATCCGGCAAGTATGACGAAAGCTAACGTTGTCGACGCGGCGCACGCGATAACGCCTTTGTCGGTCGCACGGCGCTCGTCGGCGGGCTCCACACGGCTTAGGAACAGCGCATAGTCGAGTCCAAGCCCCAGGACCAGCAGTAGAGCGACCATGTGGATTACGGTCAGGCTACCTTGGATGCTGCTGATGACAGCGATGGTGACAGCCAGGGACGACGTTACGGTCAAGCCGACCCACAACGTGTGGCGGAACTGTCCGCGGGCATACCAGAGCAAGGCAATGATAAGGAGTGCTGCAACGAGAATGGTACGCAATGCGGTATTCCGATAGTCGCGCATCAAGCCTACCGAACTTGCCTGCAAGTCGACGAGACTGGCCGCGGTGTTCCACTGTGCGACCTGTTCGGCCAGTTCCCGTGGCTGCGGTTGCACGAGGCTCACTAGTGCTATCCATTCATCGCCCACCTGCAGGAGGTGAGCGTCCAGCCACGATCGCAATAGTGTTGCTTCGATGTCTGCAGGAGTGAGCAGCGGTAGTGATTGACTCGCAGCGGCAGTTGCCAGAAACGCGTTGAAAGCGTCGGCACGGAATGGCGTGCCCTCAGTGGCAGCGGCCAGCCTGCCGGCCAGGGTCGCCGCATCCGGAATCGCATTCTGCCGCCGCTGCTGCGCTTGCTGGCTTGGCAATATCTGGCTCACGGACTGCCAGCCCTCAAGCAGCCCCGCATCGACGGCCCGGGCCAGCTGAACATCGACCGCCTCACTGTCGCGCAGCAATGCCTGCAGCGATTTGTTGTAAAGCACGAGTTGGTAACGCAAGTCCGGCGTCGCGGTGGCGGATCGCAGTACGCGATCGGTTGCCAATCGCTCACTGGCGACAGGACTGAGGCTGGAAAGATTGTCATCCCATAGCCCCGTGTCCAGCGACCGATAAATGCCGGTAAGACCGGCGGCCAACAGGACTAACGCCACCACGTAATGGAGTTTCGGTTCGCTTGGCGGCTGCGCGTCCTGTGGCGAGGCGTCTTCCTTTTCGGCCAGCAGAAACGGCAGCCAGGTTCGGGTTGCCAGGCTGGCAACAATGACTCCCGCGACCGTGAATAGCCCTAATTGTGCAAGACCCTCCGAGTTCGAAAAAGCCAGCGCGAGATACGCGATCACCGTACTAAGCACACCAAGTCGCATCGTCGGCCAGATCCGACGAATGGCAGAGCGACCGGAACCGCCATGGGCATGGCTAAACAGATGCAGTGGGTAGTCGACGGCGACACCTAGCAGGGTAAAGCCGAAAGCGAGCGTAATGCCGTGTACCGTATCGAAGAGCAGCGTCACAAGAGTCAGCCCGGCCAGGAAACCTGTTACCAATGGCAGGGCAGACAGTAACAACAGCCGGGGGCTTCGAAATACGACGAGCAGCACCAGCAACAGGGCAACGCTGGCGAAGATGCTCCTGGCTGTCGCCTCGGCGCGAATTGTCTCTTGCAGCTCCACACTGAATGCACCCACACCGGTGATTTCCAGCGTTTGTGAAGCGGCCTTGGGCAGCGCCGCAAACGCCCGTCGCACGGTAGTAATGGCTTCGGATTGAGCGGCTATGTCGATGGCCGTAGCTTGTGTCTCTGCCATGAGCACCGCACTGCCGTTACTCGCAATCCATGGATCGCCGCTCATATCTGCAGGAACCAGGGACTCCAGCATATCCAGCGTGACCAGGAACGGGTCGCGTGCAATGAGTTGCAGCAGGGTACGTCCGCCACCAAATGCGAGGTCGCGCAAGCGGGACTGCAGTGCGCTCGCAAGCGAGGATTCACTGAAGTCGATGTCACGCATCAACAGGTAGTAATCTTTGATCGGCTCCGGAACATCCGCTGTGTCTTCCGAGAACTCTCCATTAAGAACAGATACGAAACCGGGACTGGCAGTCAGAGCCTGTTGTAACTCGGAAGCCGATTCGATCGACTCGTCGGTAGAGGGTCCGGAAATACCAATTATGAGCAAGCGCGACCCAGGCCCATTGCGGAGTTGCTCAATCAATACGTCGTGCGCGAGTGTCGTGTGTTTCGGAAAGAATGCGCTCAGATCAAAGCTCAGCTCCAGGCGGGCAAATAACACAAGGACGGCGATCAGTACAGCAGTGAGCCAGAGTAGTGATCGTCGCCATGCTGACGAAATCGAGATTTTCACGGCGCCAGGTTATTTCGCGTAATGCGCATCAAATGCCACTCGTCGTCCTGCAGGTTGATACGAATACTGGTAACGGTGTGATTGTCACCCTGGACCTCAAGTTTGCTTATGCGCTTGGCCACGGACCGCGATATGGGTGTCATTTGCAGTGCCCACGCGTCTTCAGTGCCGGACAATTCGCAGTGAAACGCTGCCTCCAGTTCGTCGCTGTCTCCGGACAGGATCGACTCGATGGCACCAAGAATGGTTTTCAGCGCACGGCTTCGATTAAGCGCGAGTTTTCGGGTCTTGCCATCTCTTGCAACGACGACATGGTCCGCTTGTATAAGAATATCTTCTTCAAACGGCGTCTCGATGACCTTCCTGAGTATTCCGCTCGCCAGGTATTCGAGGCGACCGGTGAGCAACATCGGCTCTTCAAAGATGGGATTGTGGCGTTCTTCCTTAAACCCGACCTGCGCCGGCGGTACAACGGCCGTATTGTCGAGAACAGTTCGCAGATCGAGCGCCCGCGCCGGCTGTATCGAGATGAACAGTGCGATACACATGACAAACACCGGGACTACTAAGCCGCGCCATCGCCAGTCGCTGTCTGCAACGCTAGCTCTCGTTGTCGGCAGGCTCTGCATCATCGTTCGCCTTGCTCCCTAGACTCGCAAATAATTCGAGCACCATTTTTCGTGCCAACTTGCCGGTTTCCTGCCTGGGCAGCATAGGCACCGAATAAAAAGGGCGGGGAAGAAATGCAGGCTCCACCGCCTGTTTCAGTTCTTCGAGAATAACAGACGGTTCGATGCCGGGTGCTACGACCAAACCAGCGAGACGC
>Ga0316191_10003102_pt1 | contig 12195 bp, 6 predicted proteins | sample Eddworburr2cm_MG_FD_204928 | JGI IMG/M metagenome (GOLD analysis project Ga0316191, IMG submission 204928) | Coastal sediment microbial communities from Maine, United States - Eddy worm burrow 2 cm | ecosystem: Environmental > Aquatic > Marine > Coastal > Sediment | place: USA: Maine | collected...
CAGATTTCACCCCAAACCACCCCAGCTCCTGCATGATGGAAGCTGGATCATTGGCCAGAGCCCCCCGTCCCGGATCAGCTGATGGCAACCTGCATGGTTGCCCACCTGCACCGAGCCCGGCACAGCAAATACCTCACGACCATAGTTTCCGGCAAGCCTGGCCGTGATCAGAGAGATGGCGACTCCAACGCCGTGAGATAAGAGCCCCTTCGCGGCTGGCCCTGCGTGCACCAACAACGGCCAGCATCTTTTCACTATTCAGTACAGAGGTATCACCCTTTACAAACAGTAGTAGCGGCGCATCGTCGATGCCGTTCAGGGCTTGGGACCAGAGATTGTCATCCGGGCAGATCAGAGGTTTTCAATACTTCCGGCAGAATGGACGAGCTTGCGGCCAAGAAGTGCCCCGATGCCACTTACCAGCGATAGTCGGAGCCATGCAGCAGCCTCTTCACTCCAAGGCTTCACTGGAAACGTACTATTGGCCGTTGCTCAACACCGCGTCGCCAATGTGAATGGGTGCTGTAGATTTGGTAATCAGCGCCAGGGAGGCCTGCTCCTGTGGCACAAGCACGATCAATTCACCCACCTTCTCTTTCGGCAGGCGTACATCCTCACCTGTCACCGTATCATGGATGACGCGGCCGCTTTGATAGATCGACATAACCGTTCCCGGCTTGATGCGGTCTTTCATGCCGAGGCTGATGCCAAGCACCTGATGTTGTCCTGCTACGCGCCCGTCATCGCGGATATACATCACCGAACCATGAACCGGCAATTCACTGGCCTGCGGAATAATTTTCAAGTCGGGGTCACGGGCCGGTTTCAGGCGATCACTGCGGGAGATCTCTGCAAACGCCTTCTCAACAACGCCACGATGGATTCCATCCTCCTCAGAAACCACTCTGACCTGACCCCGATGCTCGACCAGTACACCCACTTCATCGCCACTGATGGGGTCAACCATCGTGCTGGTGGTGCGAAACACATCAAACAGCGTTCCAGCCTTGGCTGGCTGATTTAGCCTGAGGTAGACGCGGTCATGCGGACCGTAATTGAGCCTCTCATCTTGAGAGTCGAGAATATGGCCTACACCCTCAATCTGATCAGGTTGAATAAAATCCTGTCGCATAAGAGCCGTCATAATAATCGATGCGTCAACCGGCCCCTCCAGTCGCTCAACGGGTTTGAAGACAACCTCTGGCTTTAGCTTAACCACCCTGAGGCCACCGGCGCGTCCGCCATCAAACCAAATTTTATTGCCTGGATAGATCAGATCGGGATTGGTGATATAGAGGTTTCGCTCCCATATTTTCAGCCACGTCCAGGGATCCTTGAAAAAATAATTGGCAATATCCCAAAGTGTATCGCCTTTCTTCACGATATAGGGCTGAGGCAGATTCGGCTTCACATCATTAGCAGATACCACCCCTTTGGTGTCGAGTTCATCGGCATGAACAACAGGCGGTGCCGCGAACAAACCGAATATCGCTATGATCAGAACAATCGGACTAAACTTCATACCTGCCTCCACGGCCTGTGCACTTTGTTGATCGGCCTGCAGCCCTGTGCAAACAGCTTGATGAACACTCACGCAAACATCTTATCTCACGCATCGGGGCTCGCTTTACGGTCCTCGCCTATCGTCGATTCGCTGCCATCGAGTAACCTGCTGATATTGCTGGCATGTTTCGCGGTCACCAGTGAAGCAAAAAGTATGCTGACAATCAATGCCGATTGCGAACCGCCCGTGATCCATACCAGCAGCGGCAGCGCCAGCGCCCCTGCAATCGAGGCCAGTGAAACGTAACGCGTTCGCCAGATAAGAATGCCCCAGATCACTGCCCCTATCAATGTTGCCAGCGGCTGCCATGGTAGCATCGCCCCCAACATAGTAGCCACACCCTTGCCTCCCTTAAACTTCAGATAGACCGGGAAGATGTGGCCGATAAAACTTGCTGCTGCAATCGCACCAATCCAGAGCTCAGAGAGCTCCATGGCAACCGCAATTGATACAGGGATCAGGCTTTTAGCAATATCCGCCAACAGCGTCAAAATACCGACAACCTTGCCGCCGGTACGCATGGCATTGGTAGCACCAATATTGCCGCTACCGTGCTCGCGAGGGTCGCGCTTGGTAATTGCCCGGCTCAAGAGCAGCCCGAAAGGAACAGCTCCGAGCATATAGGCGGCGATAACAGTAAGGATTAAGAATAGACTCAAATGCCACCCTTACGATAACGCGTACGCATTTCATCCCACCCTTGCTGCATCGCATCTGCGCGGTTACCTGAGATATAGGTGGGAAGCACATCCTCGACAGCAGCAGGTGTGCCAAAGATTGCAGGGAACGGTTCGCCGTCCACCACATTATCACGCCCGAGAAGCATCAGCTGGTCACGGGTGATCAGTGGCGTCGGCAGTACCGATGTGAAAGCCGCCATCAGGAATGCAGCCACGCCAGGAACCGGAATTAGCGTACGTTTGATGTCCAGCTCTTTCAGCAGCAGCTCCAGCAGCTCTCTGAAGCTGTAGCTTTTTGGACCGCCGAGTTCGAAGGTTGCGCCTGCAACATGGCGATTGCCGATCGAAGCCACAAATGCGTGCGCCACATCCTGCACCCATACCGGCTGGAACCGGGTGTCTCCTGATATCACTGGCAATACAGGCATGCTCTGGCTCATTGCTTTGAATTTGTTAAAGAAGGAGTCGCCCGCTCCGTAGATGATCGAAGGACGAAAAATAGTGAAGTTCAGTTCCGAGTCGGACACCAGGTGCTCCGCCCGGGCCTTGGTCTGGGAGTACTTGCTCGCCTCAACCTCACCGGCCCCCAGCGCACTCATATGCAGAAGCTGTTTCACACCGCTATCCCTGCACGCTTTGATCACATGACGGGTCCCGATTACGTGCGCCGCCTCAAAGTTCTGGCGCCCCTTCTCAAACAGCAGGCCTACAAGGTTAATCACCACATCAGCACCGGCAACGGCATCGTCGAGACCATAACCATCGGTCACATCGGCACGAATCAGCCGCGCACCATCCACCAGCTGGCCTCGCGCTTTGACCGGATGGCGACATGCCACGGTTACTTGATGCCCGGCTTCCACCGCCTGCTGTGCAATGGCGCGCCCAACAAAGCCACTGCCACCGATAATACAAACGCGTTGTCCCATCATGCCTCTCCCATATGAAATGTTTTTGCAGGGTAAGTATGATCCTGCTACCGGCAAGGTCAATGCACCTGCTGGCACCCTGACGCTTTCCACATTAATTTTTTTAGTCTAATCTATAGATTCACATGGAGGAGGGGCGCGCTATTGTTCTGTAATAATTTCGCTTTACCAGCTAATGCCTTGAGATCCTATTGAATCTCGTGCCGCCTGATATAGATAGTATCCGTAATCTGCCGGAGGCTCTGTTCAGTGCAGCCGAAATCGCCGCAATACGTCCTGCTCAGTGGTATCGCAAGAATGGCGAGTATCTGCCGATCACCTACGCACAGCTGGTCAGCCACATCCATCATGTTGCATCGGGGCTGATGCAGGCTGGCGTCAAACCGGGCGACCGTATCGGTCTGCTGATGGAGAACAGGCCCGAATGGGCAGTGATCGATTACGCCATCCTCTCTGTAGGTGCAGTGACCGTACCGCTCTACTGCACCTACCGGCCACAGGATATGGCCTATGTGCTCAAGGATTCCGGCGCCACTATCGTTTTCACCTCCGGTGGCCATCTGCTTCGTGACCTGCAAAAAGCAGCAGATGAATGCCCTGCAGTGAAACGAATCTATGCCATCGATGAAGCAGGCGACAAGCTAGTACATAATCTTACCGAACTGGAAGGCAGCGATGTCGATGAGCAACGCCTGAACAGACGGCTTGCCAAGATCGAACGCGATCAACTGGCAACGATTGTCTACACCTCCGGCACCACCGCCAACCCGAAGGGTGTCATGCTCACGCACGGCAATATCCTCACCAATCTCGAAACGGTTCCCAACGTCATCGCGCTGCTGCGAGAGGAGCGTATGCTCTCGTTTCTACCGCTGGCACATACGCTGGAGCGCACCGCCAGCCATTTTCTGCCCTACTCCTTCGGCATCTCGGTCGCTTTTGCCGAACGCCCGGATACCGTTGCTAAGAATATGGCCGAAGCACGTCCAACCATCATGGTTGCCGTGCCTCGTATGCTCGAGGTAGTGCGCAGCCGTATTCTCTCACAGGTCGCCAAACAATCACCGCTCAAACAGAAGCTCTTTCACGGCTATTTCGATCTGGCACGGGAAGAGAGCCCCGGCCCCATAGGTGCCCTGTTATTGAAACTTCTCGACAAGCTGGTGGGAGAGAAGATTCGCGCCCGATTTGGAGGCAGGTTGCGCGTCATGGTATCAGGCGGCGCCCCGCTCAGTCCTGAGGTCGCCGAGTTTTTTGAAACGCTGAAACTTCCCGTACTGGAGGGTTACGGCCTTACCGAATCCGCCCCACTGCTTGCCGCCAATCCGATGCATGATCGGCGCATCGGTTCCGTTGGCCTTCCCGGCAAGGGTGTAGAGATCAAAATTGCCGAGGATGGTGAGATCATTGCTCGTGGCAATAACATCATGCCGGGCTACTGGAAAAACAAAAAGGCAACCAAAGAGGCGTTGATAAACGGCTGGCTGCACACCGGTGATGTCGGCGAGTTCGACAAGGATGGTTATCTCAGGATCACCGACCGCAAGAAAGATGTTATCGTCAATTCCGGCGGCGAGAACATCGCGCCACAGCGCATCGAAGGTTTACTCGTGGCGAGTGAAGAGATTGATCAGGTTGTTGTTTATGGTGATCAGAAGCCTTACCTCGTCGCCTTGGTCATACCCAACCAGGAGACATGTATGGCCTGGGCCAAACAGCAGGGGCTGCCTGAAGCCGATTGGAATCACCTCTGCGATTCGGACATTTTCAGAAAACACCTGCAAAGCAGGATCAGCGCCATACTCAAGCCACTCAACTCATTTGAACAGGTGCGCCGCATGCAGCTGCTACACAAACCCTTCACTATCGAATCCGGACTGATGACCCCCACCATGAAAATCAAACGCCGCAAGGTTTACGACCAGTATGGTGATGCCCTTGAATCTCTATATGCTTGATTGATAATGAATTTCTGTTTTTTCAGCTAGCAGTAATGCGTTATCCACAGATTTCAGCTATATTACAGTTAAGACATGGTCATTCATCTATTGGCAGGGTTCCATGAGGTTATGGTGATAGAAGGTACGCAAGAACACTGGTTCGGCGACTACCGCAAGCAACGTTAGATGCTGCGCTATTTTTTTAGATTCTTCCTGCCCTCCTTTCTGATTGTTGGCCTTATTGCGTGGGCGTTCTACGCCAACGATGTCCGATCTGAAAAGCAGCTTTTAAAGGCCCACGACACTGGCATGGTGGAGCAGCAAAAGCAGGCCATTGCCAGCGAATTTGACCATGTAGTATCCGATCTTCTATTTCTCGCCCACCAGGCTGAGTTTCATGATGTCATTGTAAAAGGTGAATGGTCACACCTCGCCAGGCACTACCTTGTATTTTCTTCGAAAAAAAGGGTCTATGATCAGGTGCGTTTTATTGATGCAGCAGGCATGGAAAGGGTCCGGGTCAACTACAACAATGGCAAACCCAGCATTGTGATGGATGATAAGCTACAGCAGAAGGGCCATCGTTATTATTTTCAGGATACGATCAAACTTTCTCGCGAGGAAATCTTCATCTCAGCCTTCGATTTGAATATCGAGCACGGAAGCATCGAACAACCGTTAAAACCGATGGTTCGTTTCGGTACGCCCGTGTTGGATCATCAAGGCAACAAGCATGGTGTTATCGTCCTCAATTATCTTGGAAAAAACCTGATCAAGCAGCTTGCTCTTACCCATGCCACTGATTCAAAACGCAGTCTTTTACTCAATGCGGAGGGTTACTGGCTGTACGGCGCACCCCCTGAAAACGCATGGGGGTTCATGTTTGCCGATAGAAAGGACAAGACGTTTGCCCGCGCCTTTCCACAGGAGTGGCAACAGATCACTGCTGCTGATGCGGGTCAGTTCCAAACCGGAAACGGCCTGTATACGTTCACCACAGTCTATCCCCTGCAGGAAGCCTGGAAATCCAGCAACGGCAGTGTCGATTCCTTTATGTCGAGCAGCAAGCGTGTCGATTCCGAAGCGCTTCAGTGGAAGGTTGTATCCCACAGGCCACAAACGGAGCTTTTAGCCGAAACCCGGCGTCTGGCAACACGTACGCTACAGCTGTCGACTCTTCTTATTTTGCTGCTTGCTATTGGCTCGTGGCAGCTGGCAAAAGCCAGAGTTCGACGCAAGCAGGATGAAAAAGCACTCATAGATAGTCAATGCAGCCTGAATGAAGCACAGCGTATCGCCCTTATCGGAAACTGGGACCTAGACCTGATCACCAACAGGTTGTTTTGGAGTGAAGAGATCTATCGCATGTTCGAAATCGACCCTAAAAAATTCGGCGCATCATATGAGGCATTCCTGGCTGCTATACATCCAGATGACCGTGAGAGGGTCAGCACGGCTTATACGGATTCTGTAGAGAATAAAATCCCGTATGAGATTGAACATCGACTGCTGATGCCGGATGGCTCACTGAAATGGGTACACGAACACTGTGAGACTTTTTATAATGATACAGGCGAGCCCATACGCTCCATAGGTACAGTTCAGGATATCACAGAGCGTAAGAAAAATGAGCAGGCGCTGCGCCGTAGTAGCCGGCTCATCCAGACCATTGAACGACTGCAGTCAAGATACATTTCTCATGGAGACCCCTTCACGCTCTACAGTGATCTTCTAAAGGATACCCTGATTCTAAGTGGAAGCGATTATGGTTTTATCGGAGAAGTTCTTGCTGATTCGGATGAACCGCCCTATCTCAAGTTATATGCCCTTAGCAATCTATCCTGGGATAACGAGAGCAAAAAACTTTATGGTGCTGTTCGCGACAACGGTTTTGAGTTCCGCAACCTCAACAGCCTGATTGGCCGGGTTATCAGCAGCGGGAGAGCAGTAATCAGCAATAATCCAGTTCATGACCCGCGCCGGGGAGGGCTGCCAGAAGGGCATCCTGCCATTGATGCTTTTGTGGGGATCCCAATCTATTGCGGCGATAAGATTGTTGGCGAGATTGGATTGGCCAACCGTAAAGGGGGCTATGATCAGGTTCTGCTCGATTACATGGCGCCACTGATTACTGCGTGTGGCCAGATCATCGTTGCCCGTCAGGATCAGGTGGCGCGGCGAATCGCAGAGAAGGAGCTGGAGAATCTGGCAAGTATGGATGGCCTGTTGCATATCCCTAACCGGCGGCACTTTAATGAATATCTTGAGCAGGAGTGGCGCAGGGCATTGCGTTACAAGACCCCGATTTCACTGTTTATGATCGATATCGATTACTTCAAGCTCTTTAACGACAACTATGGGCATCAGGCCGGGGATGATTGCCTGGTGAAGATTGCAAAGCTGATCCATCAAAGCCTACGTCGTCCGACTGACATGGCAGCTCGATATGGCGGAGAAGAGTTTGTCTGCATTCTACCGGATACCGCTCTTGAGGGGGCTATTCCGGTCGCCAAGGCAATGATGCGCCATGTGCTGGAGGAACAAATAATGCATGCCACATCACCGGTTTCTGATCAGGTGACCCTGAGTATCGGAATTGCCACTGCACTACCCGGAAGCATGGATAGCTCTACCGAGTTGATTGCGCAAGCAGACCAGCTCCTCTATGAGGGCAAAGCATCAGGAAGGAACCGGACTGTAACCAGTGAGGGGATCATTACCCTTTAGGCATAAAAAAAGGGCGCCAATGGCGCCCTTTTCTGTTTTTCTGGATGAAGAGGCTTACGCCGCTTCGCCCTCTGCACTATCTGCTCCACTCAGGTCACGATCATCAACAACCTGACCAAGCTCCTCGAGGATATCTGCAGCTGGCGCTTTCTCGATGATCTCTTCAACAAGAGCCTCTTCTGCAACTGCAGGTTTCGGTGCATTGCGGGTAGCAAGACCTGTACCTGCTGGTAGCAGACGTCCGAGAATCACGTTCTCTTTCAGACCAAGCAACCAGTCAGTTTTACCTGCCAGAGCAGCCTCTGTAATTACACGGGTTGTCTCCTGGAACGATGCCGCAGAGATAAACGAATCGGTATTTAGAGACGACTTGGTAATACCCAGCAGGATTGGCTCAAATGTTGCCGGAGCTTTACCCTCTGCAACCAGCTTGCGATTAGCCTGCAGAACAAACTTACGAACCGGCTGTTCGCCAGCCACGTAGTTCGACTGGCCCGGATCAATGATCTGAACCTTACGCATCATCTGGCGTGCAATCACTTCGATATGCTTATCGTTGATCTTCACACCCTGAAGGCGGTAAACCTCCTGAATTTCATCAGTCAGGTAGGTCGACAGAGCCTCAACACCCATCACCTTGAGAATATCCTGAGGTGCAGGTGAACCTTCCATCAGGCGCTCACCACGACGTACGCGGTCACCCTCCTGAACCAGGATCTGAGATCCCTTAGGAATCTGGTATTCCAGGTTGTCAGAACCATCAGATGGCTCAACATAAACACGACGTTTACCACGGATATCCTTACCAAAGGAGATCACACCATCAGCACCTGCAATGAATGCCAGGTTCTTCGGTTTGCGTGCTTCGAACAGCTCGACAACGCGTGGCAGACCACCGGTAATATCCTTGGTCTTTCCAGCTTCGCGAGGAATACGTGCCAGTACGTGACCTGCTTTTACCTCTGACTCATGGTCAGCATTCAGGATCGCGCCAGGTGAGAGGAAGTAACGTGCTGGTGTATTGGTACGCGCCAACACAATTGGATCGCCTTCCGGATCCATTGGATCAACCAGATGAATCTGTGGACGCAACGCATCCTTGCGGGTATCAGCCTGCTGAGTTACGACACGGCTGGAGAGCCCTGTCACCTCATCGGACTGCTCACGCATGGTGATGCCCTCTTCCAGGTCGACGAAGCGAATCTTACCGTCGGTCTCGGCAATCAATGGCATAGTGTACGGATCCCACTCGGCCAGTTTCGAGCTCGCCTTGCACGCATCACCCTCCTTAACAAGCAGATGTGCACCATATGGAATACGATGACGCTCCATCTCTTTGCCCTTGCTCGTGACAATGACTGCTTCGGTATGGCGGTTAATCACAATCTCGGAACCGATGCTGTCGGTTACCGTAATTGATGACTCAAGCTTCACAACACCAGCGAACTTGGATTCAACATGTGCCTGCTCAGCAGAACGCGATGCCGTACCACCAACGTGGAAGGTACGCATGGTCAGCTGGGTACCCGGCTCACCAATAGACTGTGCAGCAATAACACCAACCGCTTCACCGATTGAGACTGGTGTGCCATGTGATAAGTCACGGCCGTAGCAGTTAGCACAAACACCCTCTTCAGCTTCACAGGTCAGAACGGAACGGATGCGAACTGTCTCAACACCTGCTTCATCAATCTTCTCAGCCAGCTCCTCATTTACCATCGCACCGGCTGGTGCAATCTCAGAGCCTGAGATCGGATCCAGAGCAGGCTCAAGCAGAACGCGACCAAGTACGCGTTCGTACAATGGCTCGATCACTTCACCGCCCTCAACAAGAGCTGTGATAGTTACGCCGCCATCAGTGCCACAATCCTGAATTCGAACTACAGCATCCTGCGCCACATCTACCAGACGACGCGTCAGGTAACCGGAGTTCGCAGTTTTCAGTGCGGTATCGGCCAGACCCTTACGTGCACCATGGGTGGAGATAAAGTACTGAAGAATGGTCAGGCCTTCGCGGAAGTTAGCGGTAATAGGTGTCTCAATGATCGAACCATCAGGTTTCGCCATCAGACCACGCATACCGGCCAACTGACGAATCTGCTGAGCAGAACCACGGGCGCCGGAATCAGCCATCATGTAGACCGGGTTAAAGGTCTTGGTGGTTTCCTTCTGCTTACCATCGGCGCTGGTCAGCTCTTCAGTAGCCAGGTTGTCCATCATGCCACGGGCAACCTTCTCAGTGGTATGTGTCCAGAGGTCGACCACCTTGTTATAGCGCTCGCCAGCTGTAATCAGGCCGTCGGCATACTGCTTCTGAACCTTGGCCACTTCTGCTTCAGAGGCAGCTACAATCTCATACTTGCTTGCAGGAACAACCACATCACACAGCGCAAAGGATGCGCCGGACTTGGTGGCGTAGGTATAACCGAGAACCTTCAGGCGATCAGCCAGTAGTACGGTCGCCTTGTTGCCGGCGAAGCGGTAGCTCTGCTCGATCAGTGTGCCCACATCCTTCTTGGTCAACTCACGGTTAACCGCTGAGAATGGCAGCTCTTTAGGCAGAACAGTTGAAAGAATAGCACGGCCTGAAGTGGTGTGTTCGCGTTTACCGCGTACACGGCAGACAATGCGGCTATGCAGTTCGACAACACCTGCATCCATAGCACGCTGCACCTCATCCGGAGAGGAGAAGACCATATTCTCGCCTTTTCCAAATGGACGTTCGCGGGTCAGGTAGTAGATACCCAGAACCATATCCTGTGTCGGTACGATCACCGGGCTACCGGTTGCAGGCGAAAGGATGTTGTTGGTCGACATCATCAGCGCACGCGCTTCTGTCTGCGCTTCAATTGAGAGTGGCACATGTACAGCCATTTGGTCGCCGTCGAAGTCAGCGTTGAATGCGGTACAAACAAGCGGATGCAGCTGAATGGCCTTACCCTCAATCAGGATAGGTTCAAATGCCTGAATGCCCAGACGATGCAGTGTTGGTGCACGGTTAAGCATGACCGGATGCTGATGGATAACCTCAGCAAGGATATCCCAACTTCAGGGATTCCCTGTTCAACCAGCTTCTTAGCTGCCTTAATTGTGTTAGCCAAGCCGCGAAGCTCAAGCTTGTTGTAGATAAACGGCTTGAACAGCTCAAGCGCCATCTTCTTAGGAAGCCCGCACTGATGCAGTTTAAGCTCAGGGCCAACCACGATCACTGAACGACCGGAGTAATCCACACGTTTACCGAGCAGGTTCTGACGGAAACGGCCCTGCTTACCCTTAATCACATCGGAAAGAGATTTCAGCGGACGACGGTTGTTACCTGTGATTGGCTTGGAGCGACGGTCGTTATCGAACAGCGCGTCAACAGACTCCTGCAGCATACGCTTTTCATTACGGGTAATGATCTCTGGTGCATTAAGCTCCAGCAGGCGCTTCAGGCGATTGTTACGGTTGATCACACGACGGTAGAGGTCATTCAGGTCGGAGGTCGCAAAGCGGCCGCCATCCAGTGGCACCAGCGGACGAATCTCAGGTGGCAAAACAGGAATCACTTCCAGAATCATCCACTCAGGATGGTTACCGGAACCCAGCATAGCCTCAACAGTAGAGAGGCGCTTGGTCAGCTTGGTCAGCTTAGTGACAGCCTTGGTAGCCAGAATCTGGGCACGAAGCGACTGGCGCTCCTCTTCCAGATTGATGTTCTTAAGCATTTCACGCAGTGCTTCCGCACCCATGCCGGCACGGAACTCTTCGCCGTACTCCTCAAATGCCTCGATATACTCCTCTTCGGTCATAATCTGGAACTGCTCCAGAGAAGTCAGACCGGGATCGAGAACAATATAAGACTCGAAATAGAGGATGCGCTCCAGCTCTTTCAGGGTTTTATCCAGCAGCAGGCCGATACGTGAAGGCAGGCTCTTGAGGAACCAGATATGTGCAACGGGAGCTGCAAGGTCGATATGACCCATACGCTCTCGACGCACCTTGGACTGGATGACCTCAACCGAGCACTTTTCGCAGACTACGCCGCGATGTTTCAAGCGCTTGTACTTTCCGCACAGACATTCGTAATCCTTGATAGGACCGAAGATCTTGGCACAGAAGAGGCCATCGCGCTCAGGTTTGAAAGTACGATAGTTAATCGTCTCAGGCTTTTTAACTTCGCCGTAAGACCAAGAACGAATTTTTTCAGGGCTAGCCAGACGAACCCTCAGACCGTCGAACTCTTCGACGCTGGATGGCTTCTGGAACATCTTGAGAAGTTCTTGCATAACTTATTCTCCTTCGTTCTCGGTTGGGCGCTTAACCATGGCGAGGTCAATGCCCAGAGCATTCAATTCCTTGGTCATAACGTTGAA
>Ga0316191_10003105_pt1 | contig 12191 bp, 15 predicted proteins | sample Eddworburr2cm_MG_FD_204928 | JGI IMG/M metagenome (GOLD analysis project Ga0316191, IMG submission 204928) | Coastal sediment microbial communities from Maine, United States - Eddy worm burrow 2 cm | ecosystem: Environmental > Aquatic > Marine > Coastal > Sediment | place: USA: Maine...
CCGGTGTCAACCGGCCTGGTGGCGATGGCCCACGATGCCGGACTTGCCGTACACCCCTATACATTCAGGGTGGATGAGTTGCCGGCCGGCTTTTCGTCCTTCGAGGACCTCGTTAGCTTCTGCGTTATCGAACTGGGCATCGACGGCCTTTTTACCGACTTTCCCGACAGGGTAGTGGAGCTAAGATTTCCTTAAGGAATAACCGCTATAGTCCGGCAAACTCCTATGTGCAAGACTCTTCAGGGATTGGGCTATCTATGTTTAGGCGACACTCTATGCGGCAACTGGGCTTGCTTTCAGCAGTTCTGCTTCTTTCCTGGCAGGCCAGCGTTGCCGACAATGCGACATTTAATATCACGGACCACGAAGGAAAAGTCGTCGTTCTCGACTTCTGGGCATCCTGGTGTGTGCCATGCAGGCGCTCATTTCCGTGGCTCAATGAGATGCACGCCAAGTATGGCGACGACGGTCTGGTCATTATTGGTGTGAATCTTGATCAGGAACAGTCCGAAGCAGAGGCGTTCTTGCAGGAATTCCCCGCACAATTTCAAATTCACTATGACGAAAGCAAAGCGCTGGCAACCCAGTACGAGGTCGTCGCAATGCCGAGCTCATACGTGCTTGGGCCCGACGGCGAGGTACTCAAGCGCCACTACGGTTTCAAGGTGAAGAAGCAGGAAGAATACGAAGCTGCAATTGTCGCAGCGCTTGAAAAACTCAAGTAATAGCAGTCTGGAGCAATTTGATGATCATTAGCAGGTTTGTTGCGGTTCTACTGGCGCTCGGCATCCTTTCAGGGTGTTCGTCAATGGGTGTTGAACCGTGGGAGCGAGATGTGCTCGCTAAAGAAGAAATGCAACTGACTACGGACGCGATCGAAGCGGCCACAGATGATCATATCTATTTCAGCAAAGAAGCCTCGAGTGGCGGACGTGGTTTCGGTGGTGGCGGCTGCGGCTGCAACTGAGGATCTCTGGATGAAAAACACTGATAAGATTTCTATCACCGCGGCCCTTACAGCGGCGACCTGCACATTACTGGGCACAACGGCGCTGCAGCCCGTCCAGGCCCAGGAAGAACCCGGCTGGGACTTCAACACCTCCCTGCTGTATTACGCTGAAAGTGATGACCGTGTTCAGGACCTTAGCCTGAAAACACTGTCGCGCCGAACCTTTGTCGATGATCGTATTCTCAGCCTTGGTCTTACAGTCGATGCCCTGACGGGTGCAACTCCGAACGGTGCTCTGCCGCAATCATTCCCGCAGACCTTTACAAAACCATCCGGCAAGAACACATTCACCACGCCCCCGGGTGAATTTCCGATCGACGATTCATTTCGTGACACACGTGTTGCCATCTCTGCGGACTGGGAACAGCCACTGGGTCGCTTGTACGCAATGAATGTTGGTGTAAGCGCGTCTGCCGAATATGACTACCTGCACCTCGGCGTCAACGCGAAGTTGTCACGCGATTTCAACAATCGCAACACGACACTATCAGGCGGTTTTGCCTTTGCCAGCGATCAGCTCGACCCGGTGGGTGGCGTCCCGGACCCGCTGACGCAAATGCGCAATGTTCGCGATGATGATGACGGTAACGGCGGGCGCGCAAGCAATGACTCCAAGGAGATACTGGACCTCGTGCTCGGTATCACACAGGTCATGTCCCGCAATTTCCTCATGCAATTCAATTACTCGTACAGTGACTCGAGCGGATACCTGAATGATCCCTACAAAATCCTGACGTCTGTGGACCCAATAACCGGTGAGGCAGTACCTGTGCCGCAGATTCCTGGCACAGAGGGCCCGTCCCATCTTAACTACTATGAAAACCGGCCGGATACTCGCAGCAAACACAGCCTTTACACGCAGGGTAAGTACTACATGAACGGCAAGGTGCTCGATGCGTCCTACCGCTACATGACTGACGATTGGGAGATCGATTCTCATACCATCGATATGCGTCTTCGGTGGCCTATCGGTGATGACAAGTATCTTGAGCCACACTTGCGGTTTTACACGCAGACGGCGGCCGAGTTCTATCAAATCAGCCTCGTTGATGACGGGCAACCGTTGCCGGAATACGCGTCCGCTGATTACCGACTCGCTGATTTCGATGCGATAACGGCTGGCCTCAAGTTTGGCTGGAAGACGGGCGGCGGCAACGACATGAGTGTCAGGCTTGAGTTGTACAGTCAGTCAGGTAATGTTTCACCCAGCCAGTTGATCGGTAGCCAGGCAGACCAGGATGTTTACCCGGACATGGATGCAATCATCTTCCAGTACAGCTACATGTTCGGCAAATAGGCCTGCATGAGTCGCGTTCGACCTGACCGAAGCATCAGGGTCGACGCGGGCGACAGGTGCCTCAGGGGACAGTTCTCCGCAATGGCGAGCCCCTGCGAGGTGCTTGTCGATAGCGACGATATCGTGGCCGCAGAGCGCCTGACATCGCTTGTGGCAGACGAAGCATGGCGCATCGAGGACAAGTTCAGCCGCTATTCTCCCGGCAACATCATCGATCGCATCAATACGGCGGGCGGTGAGGGCGTTCAGGTCGACGATGAAACTGCGCAACTAATCGATTTTTCAGTCACTCTGAACGAATTGAGCGACGGAAGATTCGATATTACCTCAGGTGTCCTGCGCCGCGTCTGGCGCTTCGATGGCAGCAACAATATCCCGACCCGGCATGCTGTCAGTGACGTCATGAAACACATCGGCTGGCACCGCGTTGATTGGACCTCGCCGATACTTGCCATGGCACCCGGAATGGAAATTGATCTCGGCGGCATCGGCAAAGAATACGCCGTCGATCGTTGTGCAGGCCTGCTGCGAAATACCACGGACGCGGCCTGTCTGATTAATTTCGGTGGTGACCTTGTCGCAACCGGTAAACCAAGGCTTCGCGATGCATGGCAAGTTGGCATCGAAGCACTGAATGCACAAGAACAAAAATCTGATCGCCTTGTGAACCTGGTTATTGGTGGACTGGCCACCAGTGGCGACGCACGACGTTTTCTCATGCACAACGGAATTCGCTTCAGCCACATTCTGGATCCAACGACCGGCTGGCCCGTGCCGGACGCACCGCGTTCGATCACCGTGGCGGCAGACAGCTGCACGCAGGCGGGCATGCTAAGCACGCTCGGAATGCTAAAAGGCGCGCAAGCCGAGGCGTTTCTTGATGCCCAGGGGGTGCAGTTCTGGTGCAATCGTGGCGACGGTGCAGTGCCCTGAGCGCGGGCGCAGATTTAGCAACTAATTTCTCAGAAAAATACCACAACGTCCTGTTTTTAAATCGGTTTTATGCACCTGAAGGGTACTGTCGCAAAGCGCCGACGGTCGTGTCTATTGCGCCCTTGCGTTTCCGGATTGAGAACTCTGTCCTTTTCTGAATTGCAAAAACGCATAATCTAACGCGATGTTTTTTGAGATTCCGCAGAACCTGATCCTGATGACTGTTGGCGCTTTCCTGCTCGGATGGCTGCTATCGTCAATTTCCGGGTCGATGAGTTCCCGATTCAAGGCGCGGAAGCGCGATCCGCGAGACGATCGAATTCGGTCGCTTGAAGCAGACCACAGAGTTGCGCAATCCCAGGTTGAATCGCTAACCGAAAAGGTCGAGGAACTCGAGAAAGATCTCGAGAGCGCCAACGACGAAAATGAAAAACGCGACAACGTAATCACGCACCAGCAGGCAAAGATCAACAAGATGAGCTCCGATCTTAAGGAGTCTGTGCTCAAGACACGCGAGTTGCGATCGGAGTTATCCGAACGCGCGACCGAAAATATCAGGTCGGAAGTCAAGCTACGTGAAATTGAAACCGAGCTCGATGTTGCCCAGGCTTCCACTGACCTCATCGCTACCGGAGTGCTGGACTACTCGCTGGCGCCTGAAGTTGAAGAAGCGGCCGATGGCGAGAATGACGAAGTCATGCTCGATGCCGCCGACATGACTAAAGCCGCGACCTGAGGCTGTTTTTCCGCTTTAATTGAGCCATGCACCGGCTCCTGTTACTGATTCTCCTATTCGTGGCCCTGAGCGGCTGTTCGCGAAGGCCCATCGAGCTGGTTGTCCCGTTTGAAGCGGAATATGGCGGTGAGGTAATTCGCTGCGATTCGCCGGATTCGGGTCCAGGCCTCATGGATTTGCGTTTCTACGTGGCGTCCGTGCGGGCCATCCGCGACGATGGTGTAACTGTCGAGCTGCTATTGCATCCCGACAATCAATGGCAACAGGCCGATTTGGCACTGCTGGATTTTGAGGATGGCACAGGCGCCTGCAACAACGGTACCTCCGATACAAATACCACCCTTCGCGGCACTCTGCCGGCTGGCAACTACCGTGGACTTCTGTTCACGATCGGCGTGCCATTCGAATTGAATCACGGCGATCCTCTACTCGCCGCGGCTCCACTTGATGACACGGCGATGCACTGGCACTGGCGTGCCGGATACAAGTTCATGCGGGCCGGCATTCGGACTGCCGACGACGGCTTCTGGATTCACCTGGGCAGTACGGCTTGCGAAGGTACCGTGCGGCATATCACAGGATGCCGTTTCCCGAATCGGGTCAACGTCCTGCTACCGGAATTCCTGCCGGGTAAAGACAGCGTCGTGGTCGATCTTGCCGCGCTGCTCAAGGAAACGGACCTGCTGGATGCGGAAGCAACCGATTGCTCATCGGGGCCTGCCGAGCGATCTTGCGAGGCGCCGTTTCGCGCCCTTGGACTCGACTTTGTAACGGGCTCCGCACTGGATACTCAGGACGTGTTTCGGCGACGGGCGGGACAGTGATGCGCAAGATTTCCATCCTGGGCCTCGTGCTGCTTACCATTGGATTCGTCGCTTTGTGGTTCTTCGAACGACCTTACGAATGGTCCATCGATCCCAGTCTGCCGTTACCTGGAGTGCCCGCCGACAATCCCATGAGTGATGTCAAAGTGGAATTGGGCCGGCTGCTTTTCTACGATGATCGTCTCTCCGTCAACGGCACAATGTCTTGTGCTACTTGCCATATCCAGGCACTTGCGTTTACGGACGGCAGAGCTCGCTCAATTGGGGCTACCGGGCAAATACACCCGCGCAGCGCCATGACATTGGTCAATGTCGCCTATGGCAGCCGCCTGACCTGGGCCAACCCACTGCTCGATAAACTGGAAGACCAGGCGTTGACGCCGTTATTTGGCGACAACCCGGTAGAGATGGGTATGGCGGGGCGTGAATCTGCAATCGTCGATCTGTTGCGAAGCGATGAACGCTATGTGGACCTGCTGCCAAGTTCGTTCCCGCAAGACGAGGATCCGTACTCGGTCATCAACGTTGTGCGCTCAATTGCAGCATTTACCCGGACGATAGTCAGCCACAATTCCGCCTACGATCACTTCCTTGCCGGTGACGAGACAGCAATCAACGAAAGCGCGAAACGCGGGATGGAACTGTTCTTCTCTGAGCGTCTCGAGTGCTTCCACTGTCATGGTGGATTTAATTTCACGGACAGCACGACCCATGCAAATGCCAGAATCGATCGCATCGGTTTTCACAACACTGGCTTGTACAACATGGACGGAGAGGGCGCTTACCCGGCTGATAACACCGGGCTATACGACATGACGGGTGAGCGTCGGGACATGGGGCGATTTAAGGCGCCAACGCTACGCAATATTGCTCTCACCGCGCCGTACATGCATGACGGCAGTGCAGCAACACTCGAAGAGGTCATTGAGCATTATGCGCGGGGAGGGCGCCTGATTGAAGAAGGGCCCTATGCAGGAGACGGTCGCCGCAATCCGTTCAAGTCCGAGTTCATCCGCGGCTTCGTCTTATCCGATAGTGAGCGCGAAGAACTCATGGCATTCCTAAACTCGCTGACCGATGAATCCCTGCTGACAGATTCACGCTGGTCCAACCCGCACTGAAAAACGCGCGCCGCTTCGTCGCCAGGCAACGAACAGGACGAAGAACCACGCCTGCATAATGATCGCTGCTATCCACTCAATACGGTTTTCGGCAGGGTCCGGGTCGTCGAGAACAGACTTCAGTATCAGGTTGAGTATTCCAAGTATGAGAATAACCCCGCCCAGGGAGAGCATCCCCTTTGCAAGCGATCTGAGCTCGGTCCTCAGCAAATCGCCAGCGATCAGAATTTGTGCAACAGCCATGCCCAGGAACCCGAAGTAGATGCCGGAGCGTCGCATGAATTCATAAATCGGTTCGCTAGTTCCAAGGAAAGTCACATAGACAATTAAAGCCAGAGCGTTGACCAGACCGGCTGCCAGGATCGTTGCGCGCATAGCTCGGCCGGGCGCCGGCCCTAACTGATCCAGCCACAAGACCGACAAGTACCAGACGAATCCAAGCAGTATTCCCTGCGGCAACATGATAGCGCGGAACAAAAAGCTGCCAGGCGGCCGGCGACCTGTCGCACTGATTGAGCAACAGCCGTCAACCAGTGGATTGCAATCGGGAAGAACCCCATACGCACTGCCGAGTACGAATGCTCCGAACATGGCTATAAGCGGAAGGATTCCGGCCAAAAAAGGAAGCCAGCGCAACACATTCATGCACGTATTCGTGTCTCACAAAACATACTACAATGTATTGGGGGCATTAAAAAAAATACCAAGAAACAGGGGGTTAATATGGGCATCTTTGATCTTTGGCTACCCATCCTAGTGTCAGCAGCGGCGTGCTGGGTAATGAGCGCAATCATCTGGACCGCACTGAAGTATCACAACAGCGACTACAAGAAAACGGCAGACGAAGAGGGCGTCAGGGCCGCCCTGAAAGGCAACGCACCGGGCTACTACCTGTTGCCCTACTGCCTTGATCCGGGTGACCTCAAAAACCCGGAGGTAAAACAGAAATACGATGAGGGACCGTTGGCTTACATCACGATGTTGCCAAATGGCGTGCCGGCGATGGCTGGCAAGCTGGTCTCGATGTTTGTCTATTTCATCGTCGTCGGAATCGTTTGTGCCTACTTCGTGTCCCGCACATTGGCACCCGATGCTGATTACCTCGCTGTATTTCGAGTTGCAGGTACAGTCGCCTTTATTGCCAGCAGTTTTGCGGTCGTACAGGAGAGCATCTGGTTCGGGCGTCCATGGTCGATAACCATCAAGACCTTTATTGATGCATTGATCTACGCTCTGCTTACAGGCGGCGTGTTTGGTTGGCTGGTCTAAGTTATTGATTAATAAAGAGTTTCATAAAACCTCAATACCCAGCAAAATCAATTGCTTAGGACTCATTGCGACACCGGAGCCGGCCAGGTGATACTGAATGCACCTCTGATCTCGCCAAGGCTGTAGCCACGCGCCCGATCATGTGGATATGCAGTGTCCAGGCTTTCCTTAACCTCAGGTGCGAGCTCTTCGCCATGGCAGGCCAGGCAAACGGCGCCAGTCGGTATTGCCTTCATGTAACGGGTAGCGCCAGACGCTGTCATTGCTATAACTTCTTTTTGCTCTGAACCGGCAAACATCTCCAACGTTTCAGTTTCCCAATCGTCGGGAGCGTTGCCTGGGTTACGAAACCTCAGGCTGGTTCGCCGAACGCTCGCGCCAGATTGCCTGGAGAGTTCGGATTGGATGGCCGGTGCAAAGTCCTTGCACACGCTGATCGCGGCGACAGGACCGCCGGTAGACATCGCTTCCTGCAAAGCAGCCTTCAGCTGCGTGGCGTACTCAGCAGTTAGAGCCTGGCTTTTTAAAAGCAGAGCACTGTCGTCGGCAGTGGAGGTACTGGGTAGCGTCATTAGCACTACCGTCAGGAACATAGCTATCCAATTTAACATAATATACATTATACGCATAATACGAGGTCTCGGCTAAGGACGACACTGCCACGATGCCTAAGCCTGCTGATCCAAACAATACGCAGAAACCCGGTCGTCCACTGCAAGGCGCAGCTCGAGCGCACTGCATGGGAATCCGGGCAACCCTGCCCCGTATTAAGCTGACGTTAATGTTTAGTCTTGTAGCATGCTCACGATCGATCAGGGCTGCGGGAACTGTTGGCCCTGACAGCAATCCAAAACCCGGAAGGCCCAATCAAGTGAGGGATATCATGTATAAGTTCGCAGCCCTGTTCGGCGCCTCGATGATCTTTGCCAGTATGGCGAATGCCGAGGGTTTTTACGTTGGTGGCTCTTTCGGCGCTGGCGAGGCCACGCTCAGCACCAACACCCAATTCGCCGATCCTGATGACAGGCTGTATCTTGCCAAGGGCTTTGGTGGCTATCGGGTGAACGACTTTTTTGCCGTGGAAGCCTCGTTACTTGGTGCTTCAAATGGCGACTACTACGACGGCTTTGACGATGATGTGGACGTGAGTTTTAGCGCCTTGACCGGTTCATTTCTCGGTATTATCCCGGCGACCGAAAAATTCGAGCTGTACGCCAAGGTCGGTGGCTACATTGGCGAGAGCGACGTGGGTAACAGTTTCCTGTTCTTTGGTAGCGGCAACGACGAAGACGAGAGCGGCCTGGTATGGGGAGCCGGCGCGTTTATCAATGTAGGCAGCCGCAACCAGTTCACGATCCGGGTGGATTACGAACAGTTCGAGACGGATGTGTTCGATAATCTCTGGATGGTGAGCGCCGGGTTCCAGTACAACTTTTGATCGTTCTCCGTTCGGGTAACAGTAGTTGCTCGCGCCTGCGGATCGTCTCTTCCGGGAAACGAATGTCCGCTTTTTCCTAAAGCGGTCACTCGGACTTGTTGAAATCCCTGGTTACGCAGGAAGTGACACGACACCGAGTTGCTCAAACATAGCCAGCATATCCAGAATTTCCCATTCCTCGACGATTTTACCGCCCTCGAAACGACTGAGTATCATCCCGTGTATTTTCACGGGCTTGCCGGTAGGCGAAATTCCCATGAGATCGCCTTCGTGCGTTCCGGTTAAGGTGACGGAGATCACGACTTTGTCATCACCATTAACCAGATCGTCGATTCTCACGTTCAGGTCGGGAAAAGCGATGCGGTATGCAGACAAGAGACCTTTGAGAGCCTCCGGACTACCGAGTTCCTGATCGGGACTCCGATAAACGTAATGTGGCTGAACAAGTTCGTCCAAGACCGAGAAATCTCCATTGTTGATAACCTCGTCGATAAATCGACGCAATACTGTTTCATTTGCTTCAGACATTAGGCATCTCGCTTTGCATGAGACCAAAGGTGAACATTAGTGCAGCCGCCATCGCCGCAACTGCACGTAGCGTGTTAAGCAGAGTCCAACGGTCCAGATAGTGCTCCCACACCCTAATGGCGGCGGGATCCGTGGCAGAAACTGCGGCCAGCTGGTCGTTCAACGGGACGTTGCCGAGACCGGTGACGAGGAAAGTGCCGACGAGGTACAGGAACGCACCCGCTAAGAAGTACGGCGCCGAAGGTGTTCCCCACACCTTAACGGCAAGCCCCGCAACCAGCAGCGAAATCACCGCCGTACCCATGAACGCACCGAGAAATGACGGGTTCAGTACGACGACATTGACCGACTTCATCGCGGCGATGCCCTCCGAAGATGGCACGCGTGCGAGTGCTTTCATTATGAAGCTCGAGAAGGCGAAAAAGACCCCGCCGATCAATGCCGAGCCGAGCAACGCCAGCACAACGACCGCTGTGATAACGGTACTCATGCTGCCACCTCGTTGTCAGCTGTGTTCCAGATGCCGCGAGCCGCGATGCGCGTCGCATAGTCTGCGAAGTCTGTCGGCTCTCGGCCCAGCGCACGTTTGACTCCATCGCAGATGTAGGCGTTGCGACCGTCGAGAACCGTCTCGAATAGATAGTTCAACAACCATGCAATGACCTCGGGTGCGCCTGATTCGGCCATGGCTTGAGCGAACGCCTCTTTCGGCAGCTGGATAAACTGAACATCTCGACCGGCGGCATGCGAAATCTCCGCAGCCAGTTCAGTGAATGTCAACAATCGCGGGCCCGTGACCTCGTAGATTTCGTACGCATGCCCTTCCTCGGTCAACGCTGCAACCGCAACATCGGCGATGTCATTGGCGTCAACGAAGGGCTCGGGAGTATCGCCGGCGGGCAAGGTGATAGCGCCGTCCATGATCATGCCGAGGAACTCCCCTTCCGAGAAGTTCTGCATGAACCAGCTGGCGCGAACGATTGTCCATTCGATATCGGCCTCCTGAACGATTAACTCACAAGCCTGCGCCTCTTCTTCGCCGCGGCCCGATAGAAGCACGAGGCGCTCGACGCCCTGCTCGGTCGCTTTCTTTACGAACGCCCTGATCGAATCCGTGGCGCCAGGAATCGCGAGATCCGGGGCGTAGCTGACGTAGGCTGCCGTGACTCCTTCGAGGGCGGCTTCCCAGGTGCTCGGATCGTTCCAGTCGAATGAAGGTTTCGCCGAGCGGGACGCGATGCGGGTCTGGACACCACGTTGCTCGAGCCGTTCTGCGACGCGACGACCCGTCTTGCCGGTGCCGCCCAGTACCAGCGTGATGCCTTGTTGATTTTCATCAGTGTTTGGTTGCGCTTTCATGATGCTCTCCAGTTTGTAGCGATACCGCGATTAGCGAATAGGTTGGTTCCACGCTGATCAGGCTACGGGTGATCCGGGAGACACACCATGCGCGGAACAATCATATTCATACGCATTCGTCTAGAATCGGCCCATGGACACGTTAGGCGGACTATTGGATGCGCCACGCGCACGCGGCGCGTTCGCTCTGCGCACGGTAATGAGCTCGCCGTGGTCGTTGAGAATTCTGGCCGAATCTCCACTGACGCTGATCGCCGGCGTTACGGGCGAGGCTTGGGTGGTGCCCGATGACGGCGATCCGGTCCTGATCGGCCCGGGGGATATCGCGGTTACCCGCGCGCCGGAACACTACAATGTTGCTGAGTCGCCCACGGCGCTTCCGACTGTCGTTGTCCACCCGGGTCAGCGTTGTTGCGACTTGGACGGCAACTCCGTCCTGGACGAGATGACCCACGGCGTACGAACATGGGGCAACGATTCCGCAGGTTCGACAGTCTTCCTTGTCGGCGCCTACGAGCATCTCAGCGATATTAGTGATCGTCTGTTGCGCGCACTGCCGAGCGTGTTAAAACTGTCGCATGCCGACTGGGAATCCCCTCTCGTTCCGTTGCTCTGCGATGAAGTTGTAAAAGACGAGCCCGGTCAGGCGGCCGTACTGGATCGGTTACTCGATCTGCTGGTTACTGCAGTGCTCAAGGCCTGGTTCGCGCAACAGGACTCCAGCAGACCAGACTGGTGGCGATTCCAGAGCGACCGGATTGTTGAGCGCGCGCTGCGCATCATGCACGACGATCCCAGCCACCCATGGACGATGGAAAAGCTCGCGGCCGAATCGGGCGCCTCTCGTGCATCGCTTGCGCGCCGGTTCCATGATTTGGTTGGCGAGCCACCTATGACATTCCTGAAGAACTGGCGAATGGCGCTGGCCGCAGACTTGTTGTGCCAACCGGACGAAACGGTAGGTACAGTTGCGGTGAAGGTTGGCTATGCGACTCCTTTCGCATTTAGCGCTGCTTTCAAGCGTGTCCGCGGCATCAGCCCACAGGTACATCGCGCGAGCGCTCTCTCAACCGCCTAGTCTACATAGCTCTCCAAAGATAGCCCACGACAATACCGTAAAACCACTAGCCGCCAGGACGTTGCCCTTATTCGAGCAGCTTCCGCCTGCGCCGGGCCACTCCAAGCAATAACAGTGGTATCAGGAACGGCAGGCTGGTAGCGCCACCACCCTTTTTGCCATCGTCTTCTTCGTCGTCGTCGATATCATTGTCATCGGCCGTTCCCTTCAGGAATCCAGCAATCGCGATGAAATCGGATTCCGGCATACAAGCCAGGTACCGCATTTCACTTTCTTCGGCGATGGCCTCGAGAGTTTCATGTGCAGAGTCGCCGAGTATGCCCTCGCCGACGCGGCCTCCGCGGCCATTATTGCCGTGGCAACCGGCACATGTCGTGACGTAACGCTGTTCGCCCGAAGCATCCAACGAATTCAGATGTTCGGCCAGCGCGTCGATCTCTGCTTCCAGCAGGCCCTGAAGGAACTGCATCTCCGGCACGCCGTTTGGAAAAACGCTGGTCCCGAAAATAGAACCGCTGATATTGCAGCTTCGTGCGCCGGCAATTCGTCGCAGACCTGGCAACGAATCATCGACCGGCGCTCCGCTCCAGGGATCACCA
>Ga0316191_10003107_pt1 | contig 12186 bp, 9 predicted proteins | sample Eddworburr2cm_MG_FD_204928 | JGI IMG/M metagenome (GOLD analysis project Ga0316191, IMG submission 204928) | Coastal sediment microbial communities from Maine, United States - Eddy worm burrow 2 cm | ecosystem: Environmental > Aquatic > Marine > Coastal > Sediment | place: USA: Maine | collected...
TGTGCACCGGGCGCACTTACACAATGCACTATGACAGGGGCAAAGGAGCGACAGATGTCGGTAGTAGAAACAGATCTCCCGGAAGGAAAGAAGACAGCGCAGGGCCTGTATGTTACCGCGCAGGAAGCCTATGCGAAGTGGCAGGAGGCTCCGGAAGAAATCACCATTATCGATGTGCGTACCCCCGAGGAATATTTGTTTGTTGGGCACCCAACCATGGCCTGGAAGATTCCAGTAATAGCCCAGAGCTATGATTGGGACGCCGAGCAGGAGAAGTATCCGATGCGGCTACTGGAGGACTTTGTTGCACGCGTGAGCGAGGTTGCCACGCCTGAAAGCACGATTATGGTGATGTGCCGCTCCGGCGGTCGCAGTGCGATGGCGGCAAATTTGCTTGCGCAGGCTGGCTTTGACAACGTGTACAACATCGTTGACGGAATGGAGGGGGATATCAACGGTAGTTCGGAAAGCGTCGCGCAGAGTACACAACCGGCAGGCGGCTGGAAAAATTCCGGCTGTCCCTGGACAAAAAAGCTAACGCCAGAACGAATGGTGCTCGTAGCGGCGGTCGATCGTGTCGATCCAATCGACTAGCGGACCGTAGCCGGTAGACGAAGGTGAGCCCCGTTCTCGCTGGATTCTTCCAGAGGCTGGCAACGGCCTAGCGTACAGGTACTGGCATGGAGTTTTTTCAGAGTACATTTCACCCACTGGTGTTGATTTTTACAGTCTCTAACCTCGCGGCCATGGGGCTTCAGGTTAACGTGCCCGATGTCATGGTGGCATTACGCAACAAGATAGCCATTGCGCTGATATTCGTGTGGGGTTGGATACTGGGGCCGGCGCTAGGACTTCTGATCATCCTGTTGCTGCCACTGGAGGAGCCCTATGTAATCGTCATGCTCCTGGCCAGTCTGGCGCCCTGTGCGCCGTTTTTGCAACAGATGGTGGTGAAGGCCCGTGGGGAAATGGGTTTTACCGGCGCTTTCATCCCGCTGGTAGTGATCGGAACAGTGGTGTTGATGCCGCTAATGGCACCTATATTGATCAAGGGGCTATCGATTAGCCCCTGGGCGCTTGCCAAGCCGCTTCTCCTGACAATACTGCTGCCCTTGGTAATCGGGGCCTGTGTTCGGTATTACGCTGGGGCATTGGCAAGTAGGGTTTTCCCTGCGGTGAAGCGATTGGCCATGTTCTCCACATTGTTGACTATTGTTTGGTGCCTGGTGCTCTACGGCAAGGGAATGCTCGACACGGCCGGGCAATTTGCGCTTCTTGCAATGACGCTGCACATGCTCGGAATGGCGCTGATTACGTACCGCTTTGGCTTTGGTCTCAAGCAGAATCAGCGCAGCGTTATGTCGCTGGGAATGGGCACTCGCAATATTGCAGCAGTGTTGGCGGCGGCGCTGGCCATTCCCAACGCGGATCCGCGCATCGTGGTGATGGTTGTTATGTGGACCTTATGGTCGGTCGTTCTGGCAGCAATAGCTGCTCAGTTTTTTTCCATACGGGCGGGAAAAGCTGATAAGAGCGCTGGTGCGTGAGCGGCCCTTGCACTCTTTCAACTAGAGCGGAAAGTATATGAGCCCATTGTTTGGTGAAATTCTGCACAAGCGACTGCTGTGGCTGCTGGCACTGGTGCCAGTGGTGCTCGTGGCCCATAAGCTCAAGCCCGATGCACACACGATGCTATTCGTGTTGTCAGTCCTTGCGATTATTCCCCTGGCCGCACTGATGAGTCACGCCACAGAATCAGTGGCGTCCAAAACCGGCGATGGGGTCGGCGGTCTGCTCAACGCCACGTTTGGCAACATGACCGAACTGATTATCGCCCTGACGGCCTTGAAGGCGGGGGAGTACATGTTGGTTAAGGCGACTATCGCTGGCGCGATCGTCACCAATACCTTGTTTATGCTGGGTATGTCGTTTCTGCTTGGCGGGCTTAAACACCATGTGCAGGAGTACAACAAGCTCAATGCCCGTCTCCTCTCCGGTATGTTGTTCGTAGCCACTGTTGCTCTACTGATGCCTTCGGCAATTGGCAAAACCAACACAGAGGCCTCGGGAGGTGTTATCCAACCCTTAAGCGTTGGTCTGGCGATATTACTAATCGTGAGTTATGGCTTGAGTTTGCTGTTCTCACTGAAAACCCATCGTCAGGAGTTTGTCAGCGTGGATCACGGCGAGGACGAGGCTAAGACTGAGACGCCCTGGCCGATGGGGCTGGCGCTGACGGCTCTACTTGGGGTTACCGTACTGGTAGCTCTGGTGAGCGAAATTTTTGTTGAGTCGGTGCAGGTAGCAGCGGAAGACTTTGGAATGACCCCCGCTTTTGTTGGTTTCATCATCGTAGCACTGGTCGGTGCCGCAGCTGAGATGGTGGCAGCGTTCTCGGCTGCTCGAAAAAATCATCTGGATCTTAGTGTAGGCATTGCGTTGGGCAGTGCGTCGCAAATAGCGCTTTTTGTCGCACCCGTGCTGGTGCTTGCGAGCTATTTCATTGGGCCGTCCCCGATGGATCTACAATTCTGGCCCGGCGCAGTGGTGATGATTCTCATCGCAGCGCTGATCGCAAATATCGTTACCAGTAACGGGCGCTCGGCGTGGTTCGTGGGGGTGTTGTTACTATTACTTTATCTCATCTACGCGATGACACTTTACGTTCTGCCCCCGGGTTCAGGGTGATACCAGCGAGGGTGGAGTGCTAAATGCTGTGAAAACGCTGGGTAAATACTTGCCGATACTGACCTGGGGTGCACAGTACTCGCGGCAAACGCTGGTAAACGATTTGGTGGTGGCGGGTATCGTCACTGTCATGCTTATCCCGCAGTCTCTGGCCTATGCTCTACTGGCTGGATTGCCTCCGGAAGTGGGTTTGTATGCCTCAATGGCACCGCTTCTACTCTATGCTATTTTCGGCACCTCACGCGCTTTGGCAGTTGGCCCGGTCGCAGTGGCCAGTCTGATGACTGCGGCTGCCGTGGGTCAGTTCGCGACCCAGGGTACCCCGGAGTACCTCGGGGCGGCAGTTGCGCTGGCGACGGTGTCCGGCTTGTTTCTGATCGGCATGGGCCTGTTGCGCCTTGGCTTTCTTGCCAATTTTCTCAGTCACCCGGTTATTTCCGGTTTCATTACCGCCTCGGGGATCCAGATAGCGGCGGGCCAGCTCGGGCCGGTGTTGGGTATTGATGTGCACGGCGAAACCCTGGTTGATGTGCTGGTTTCCATGTGGCACAACATTGCACAATTCAATCCGCACACTGCGGTAATCGGGATCACATCGCTGGGCTTTCTGTTTTGGGTGCGCAGTGGTTTCAAACCGCTGTTGCTGCGTCTGGGATTGGGTGAGCGCGCCGCAGACATCCTTGCGAAAGTAGGGCCGATTGTTGCGATTGCAGTTACGACTGCTGCTGTCTGGGGTTTTGGGCTGGAAGAACAAGGTGTGCGAATTGTCGGTGCAGTGCCCAAGGGGCTTCCCGAAATCGCACTGCCGCCACTGGACCTGTCACTGTGGATGAAAATTCTGGTGCCCGCCCTGCTAATCTCTGTCGTCGGTTATGTAGAGTCGATTTCAGTGGCACTGACGCTCGCAGCGAAACGCCGCCAGAGGGTTGATCCGGATCAGGAGTTGATAGCCCTGGGTATGTCCAACATCGGCTCCGCCGTATCGGGTGGGTTTCCGGTGACCGGTGGTTTCTCGCGCTCAGTAGTGAACTTTGATGCCGGTGCCGAGACGCCAGCGGCAGGCGCGTTCACAGCAATAGGGATCGCCATTGCCACCCTGTTTTTGACACCCTTACTCTATTTTCTACCGAATGCGACCCTGGCGGCCACCATTATAGTCGCGGTCCTGTCGTTGGTTAATATCGGGGCTATCAAGCACACTTGGCACTACTCGCGGGCGGACGGCGCTGCCATGCTCGCCACCATTTTGATTACCTTGGCACAGGGCATCGAGGCTGGATTGGTCGCCGGTGTCGCGCTGTCGCTGTTTGTGCATCTGTATCGTACTTCGAAGCCGCATGTGGCCATCGTTGGCCAGGTGCCTGGGACAGAGCATTTCCGCAACGTAAACCGTCACTCCGTGGTGACCGACCCACAGGTAGTGTCGTTGCGTGTGGACGAGAGCTTGTATTTTCCCAACGCTCGCTTCCTTGAGGAGCGGGTCAACCAAGCTGTTGCTGGAAACCCGACGGTGCGCCATGTCATCATCGTTTGCCCTGCGGTAAACGCGATCGATGCTTCGGCGCTGGAAAGCCTGGAGGCGATCAACCACCGGCTCAAGGATGGCGGAATCACCTTGCACCTGTCTGAGGTTAAAGGCCCGGTTATGGATAGCCTGGAACGTTCGCATTTCCTGGAAGATCTGACAGGCCAGGTTCACCTGACACAGTACGATGCGTTGTCCAGTATCAACCCTGAACTGGCTCGCCGTACGGTTATAACGTCAAGAGGGGACTGACAACGTGGCTGCCCATAATCGATAGAATCAGGATAAAGGGTCAGGGTAAAGGAGGGTAAAGGAGGGTAAAGGGGTCAGAGCCCTTTTAGGGTAAAGGGGTCAGAGCCCTTTTATGCGGATAAACTCGCACCCGGAACATTCAAATCTTGGGGAAATGCCTCTGCAACGAGCAATAGAATATCGTTTTCTGTTTCAGCGGCCCATAATCAGTAAATGGCTCTAACCCATTTACAGCTATCTCGCCAGTGATGCGTCCAGCTACACCAATGGTGCAATCATCAAGGTCGATGGTGGCATGGCTTATGATCCGGGTTGAGTGGCTACTGACGACTGTTGTACTGGCCACTCTATCGCAATCATCACCTCATTGCGGCGCAGGAATGGAGGTTTCCAGGGTGGGTCGTATTGATTGAGTATTGGTTCACCCACAGCGCTGAGGCCGTGCTGCTGCAGTTGCTGTGATAGTTTCTCCAGCTGTTTGGTGTAGGATCCACGGCTTGCCCAGCCGCTAAACTCAATCACCGCTGCGGTGAACGCGGGCATTTCACGGAGTCTGACGGTCTCGTCATCAGGCGAGGGTAAAGTCTCCATGCTCCAGGCGGCAGGCATAGTGAATGCCATCTCGGGGCTGGCGTTACCCACCGTTGTGGCAACTGGAGCTGTCATAGCGATTTCTTCGCTGCCTGAGTTGCCGCCGAAAATGTAGCCTGCCAAATTCCTGAAGCCGCCGCTATTCATCGACGTGTACGCTTGAATAGTGGGCTCATAGCGGCGTATTTCGACATCTTCCAGCGTTTCCAACAGGGTGTACTTGGGTTCTTCCGTGGCAGCGGTGATAGCAGGTGCTCCTGTGATCCATAGTAGTAGAAGGAAAAGCTGTGCAGCTACAGGGACGGTGCGGGCGTTTTGGGTTTGGTCGTTGGGCACGTTGTATTCTCCAGATTATTGAAGATACGGACCTGTATACGCAGCGGATCATGTGTCTGCCTAGCCCCTGTTCGGGTTGCAGGCAGCATGCTGGCTGTAAAAATGGGGTACAGTGTAGTCGGAAGACTTAATCCAAAGCGCAAGCGCACCGATGGGTAAAAAGCGAAGAGGCTATTGAGGCAAAGATGCATTTATCTGGAAATTCCCGTCGGTAAGTTGACAGAAAGCGAGCCAGCGTTGTCGCTGGCGGGCACTCCCGCTGCCAGCCCTGTTGGGTACTACAGTTGGACGCTGGGACAGGCAGCGCGTGATCCCTACTACATCATCGTTGTGATCTATATTTTCTATCCCTATTTCAGCACCACGGTGGTAGGCGATCCGGTGCGAGGTCAGGCGCTGATAGGCTACCTGGGCGCAGTGGGCGGTGTCTTGTTAGCACTGTCGGCGCCAATTCTCGGCGCCATTGCCGACAAGCATGGTCGGCGCAAACCCTGGATTGCCTGGACCGTTTGCATTATGGCTGTAGGCTCAGCTTGCCTGTGGTTCGTAGAACCCAACAGTTCGGTAGTGAGCATTCATCAAACGCTGTTGCTACTGCTTGTCATCATTGTTGCCTTCAGTATTTCAGAACTATTCCACAACGCGATGCTCTCCACGATTGCACCGGCGAACCGCGTCGGGGAAATCTCGGGGATTGCCTTTGCGCTGGGCAGTTGGGCCGGTCTGTTCCTGATGTTGTTCATATTGATAGCATTTGCACTGCCTGGCACCGGTATCTGGTCGTTTGTCCCTGAGCACACCCTGTTTGGTATCGATCAATCCACGCATGAACACAACCGCATTGTGGGGCCCATCGCGGCCGCATGGATGCTGGTGTTTACTTTGCCAGTTCTGCTGTTTACCCCGGATGTGGCGGCCGGCAACCTGAGTATCCCAAATGCCGTTCGAGAGGGTATTGCAGATGCTATGGCCACAATCAGACAGCTGAAGCACTACTCGAACATTGCACTATTCCTATTGTCGCGCATGTTCTTTTTCGATGGCATGGTGGGGGTGATGACCTTCGTTGGTATCTACGCTGCGGGCACGTTTTCGTGGGATACCGCTACGCTGCTGATTTTTGGTTTGTGCAGCAGTGGTTCGGCGATGTTCGGCGCCTACGTAGGTGGACGAATTGATGACTGGTTGGGCTCTGCCCGTACCTTGAAGGTTGCCATAACGATGGTGACACTCATCATTTTGTTTCTGGCCTCTATACAACCAGACAGTATTCTCTACGGTATTCCCCTTAGCACCGACAAGGTGTGGGATTTCCCGTATTTCCAGACGCGGGCAGAGCTAATCTTTTTCTGTACCAACCAGGTATCTGCAATGTTCTTTATTACCGGCCTATCATCGTCACGCTCACTCATGGCGCGAATTTCGCCACCAGGCATGTCAGCACAGTTCTTTGGCTTGTACGCCTTGTCGGGCACTGTCACAGCTTTTCTGGCACCCCTGATCGTGGCAAGCTTCACCGATTGGTTCGATTCACAGCAGATAGGTTTTGCCTCGTTGTCTCTGCTGCTACTTATTGGCGGATTATTGCTCACGCGGGTTGTGGAACAACAAGGCACGGTCGCACCACAGTCGACATGACCCAGGTCATGCAACCGATTCAATCGGGTGCTTTTGAGCGCTGCGAGCTATGAAAAACCATGAAATGTGCTAGTGTAAAGCAGAGGCTGGTACGTTATTCAGCGAATTTGAGGTGTATAGATATGACTAAAGTTTCACTAGGTTTCTTGGCTCTGGTAGTGGCCTTGAACGTGTTCTCGCCTATGGCATTGGCTGCAGATGCCAAGCCTGCAACGTCGGGCTTTCTACCAGCAGAGATAGAAGCGAAGCTGAAGAAAACAAATTTGGCCAGTGGTCGCGAGATTCAGATGTGGTTGAGTTCAGAGCTCAACCGGGAAAACTACAAGGGGATTATGATAGATCGCGTTGCCTATTACCCCGCCCCTGACCCGGGCCCACAAATCAGTTCCAGCACACTGGACAACATCCTCGAGTTTACGACCAAGATGCTGCGGGACAAGCTCGGCGAAAAGCTGAATATCGTTGATGTCGGCGGGCCGGGAATAGCGCGACTACAAGCAGTGATAACCGCGGTTGAGAGTGAGCAAGAAGGGCTCACCGCCCTGGACGTCATTCCCGTACACTTTTTGTTCTCAGCGGCAAAGTCAGCGACGGGAAATAAGGCGATGAATGTCACTGCCTATTCTGAAATGCGCATGACCGACAGCGTCAGCGGTGAAATCATCGCGGCTGCCAAAGGCGTGCTGACGGGAGAAAAACTGAAGAACAGCAAGCAGCAAATAGAGTTGGAAAGTGTGCAGAAGTCTATCGAAGTCGCGGCCGAGGATGGCGCCCAGTTGATTAGCAGCATCGAGTAGCATCACTCGTGATTTTGACGGAATGAGTCACAAGCACCGCTCGTGCGTCGATTCATGTTCTGTCATGTTTAAATGGCGCGTTATTGGGAGAAGCGATAGCGCGCCATAAACTGTGTCTGTAGCGCATCCCCGCTATCACCGTTCTCGTTCTCTCGTTCTCCCCACAGCAATTCCCAGCCTATGTCGACCCTCGGTGTGGGTGTCCAGATCAGGTTGGCTGAGGTGCGGATCGTGCGTTTGTAGGCGTCGCCTTCGATGAAATCTGGATTGTCTACGTCAACCCATCCCAAGGTAAAGTTGGAGCGAGTGACCTCACCCCACCAGTGCTGTAAAGACACATAGCCGGCGATGATATCGAACGTGTTCAGCTTGTTATCGTCATCAAAAATGGCGTCGTAGTCGCCTACGCTGTTAAGATCATTGACATAGCGGCCTATCGCGTCGCCGCCACTGAGCTGAAATAGTATCGCGTCGCGTTCATCCAGTCTTGGCACCGAGAAACTGCCGCTCATGGTCAGTCCCCATGCATATTCCTTCTTTAGTAAGGAGTTCCTTCCAAGCGTTTTGGCACGTAACTGGCGCGACAACATACCCAGCTTCATGTGCAGTCGATCATGCGGCTCGAACTGTCCCGCCACAACGATGTCTGGCACTCGAGTCACTCCGCTGCCATTTTGTATCTGTGGATTGGGGTCCTCGAGTGAAACGACAAGGCTGAAATCCTCTCCGATAGGTGGTGAGAAGCGAACCTGTGCCTGGCGCACATTGATGCGACCGTTGAGTCCCTCAAAATCGACTTCCTCGGGACTGGCACTGGTGTCAACGAATGCCGACCAGGTTTTACCGGCGAGCATCCTGTCCCATTGCCCGAACGCGTGGCGAAGTCGAAATGTCTCACCTGTTTCGGCGAAGTCGCCCTCGACAAAGGCTCGCATTATTCCAACGTCAGTGGGCTCACGCAGATCGAAATTCAATCGTGACTGTTGAGCGCTCAAACTCGATTCTGACTTGTTTCCATCATCCTGGTCTCCGACCGGTATTGACCCGACGATGAACCGATCCTTGATCTCGAGCGGATCCTGATTGATAACCGCAGCTGCCTTCACGTAGCCACCGATAGCCAGGGCAGCTTGAGTGCCGGGCAGGCGCCATGCCCCTGGAAAATCATCCATTATTGCGCGAGAGGGATCATCCTGCTGGGCCGTCGCTACTTCACTGCGCGTTTTCTCCTTGCTATCTGCAGCGGCTTGCTCGGGTTCTTCACTATCGGCTGTCTGCGCGATCACCCGCTCGGGCTGCGGTGCTGCTTCATCAGGCTTATCGGCACCACTGTCTCGGTCACTCATTAAGGCAGGCGGTGGCGCGCGCAGCGCATCGAGCTCCTCACTTAACGATGAAATCTGCTTTGATTGCTCTTCCAACTGTTTGCGCTGGCTGAGAAGCTGCGCCTGTTGCTGCTGCACCAAGGCGATGACATCTTCCAGGCTCATCTCTTTTGCCGGTTGCACTGCCGCAGGCGCGGGGTCCGTTTGCTCGATCTCTATTGGCATTGAGGCGCTGTCCTGTCTCGTTGCCTCGGCATCAAGGGTCTCGGTGCTCTCGCTCTCTTCGCCATCCACGCTTTCGCTTTGGGCTGGCGTTGCCGCAGTAGCATCGGCCGCCGCTGAACTCCCTGACTCGACGGGATCCTCACCGTCGGTCGCTGCGTCAGCATTCGCTGGTACCGGACTGGCTTCTACTGAACCTGTTGGCTGCTCTTCGCCTATGGCTACAGGATCGGTGGACGTGGTGGGGGGCATTGCCGCTGGTGGTTGAGAATCATCTGCAGCTACGGCTGGTGATGGCTCATTGGGGTCGGCTCCAGCTGCAGTTACGGCTGGCGATGGCTCATTGGGGTCGGTCGTTGCTGTTAAAGCGCCGTTGTCTCCTGGCGCTTTGTCGACAGATGCTTGATCTGGCGACGCGACAACGAGCGGCCCCGCATCCTGCTCCAGCTCTGGCGAATCGGGGTCGGCAGGGGCGGCGTTTCCGGAAGCCAGTAGCAACACGAAGAAGGTGGCCAATCCCGGGCAATTAATCCCTTCAAGCATCCGCATCATCTACGCGGGACCGGTTGTGCTGAACTTGTTGTCACTGCTAAACCCTCTCTCAATTGCTGTTTGCCGCGTAACTGAGACAGTCATAGTGTAGCCTGTTCGGTTCTAGGATTCATCCAGCTTCATGTCAGCAAGCATGCGACGAAACTCAGGGTTTTCGCGCAATAGACGTCGGCCGGCTTCGATGAGACGTTCGACTTGTTCATTGGTTAAGTCGAAACTGGTGGGTATGTTGTTGAAGAAATCGAGCTCCTGAGGATCCTTGATATCCGCAAAACTCAGCTGAACAAAGTAGGTTTCCACGGGGGTCGCGGGTGTGGAGACCTGTTGTCCCCATTTCTTGATTGTGCGCTCCATCAGTTCTTTGGTCGCAGCATTATAGCGATGCAGCTGCACGTCACTCATTGCCGAAATGGCGTCCGACAGGGGAGGCGGATCTTTACTGTGTGCCAGTTTAGTCGCGGCGCTCGTGGAGGCGTCAACTGAAATGACCCCGATACGGCGTGGAGGACGACGTTTTGCCCTTTTGTTCATTGCGGTGATGCCGCCGGTTATCTCGACGATCTCATAAAAGGCGCGCAAGCCCAGATTGTCGGTTATTCCCCCGTCCACAAGATGCGCATATTGAATTTTCTGAGGATCAGAATATTGACTGAGACTTTCGTAGATCTGAGAAATTTCCATATCAGTTTTGGATTTCTTGACTATCGCAGTTTCCCACGGTCGTGCAGTGGACCCGCAGTCGGGATAGTTTTTTACGACTACTGGCTCGAACACTATGGGTACGGCTGATGAAGCGGTCACCGCTCTTGCAACAGGAAACGTTGAAAGGTCTGAACACAACAGGTTGAAATACTCCTGGACGAAAGAAAACCGGGTACCCGTGCTCAGGTCTGACGCGTTGATCAAAATGAGGGGAGCGTCATCTTTGCGCATATCCGCGAAGGTGGCATCGGCGAAGACGGTGTATTCATACTGCTTGATTGCCATCTCCGTCCGTCCCTTGCTGCTGAACCATCGAAAGGGGTTCAGAAAACCGCGAAGCAGCTTGCTCTGGACATCCTGGTGCAGGAATACGCGCTCAAAGTCATCAAACAGGCCATCACCATGCAGGCCGTAGTAGGCAGAGGTAAAACTGCCCCCGGACACTGAGCTGATCATGTGAATGTCGTCCAGCAAGCGTTTCTGACGTCCCGCCACTACGACCGGTGTATCTCTAAGCTCTTCCATTACGCCATAGGAGAGAGCTGCTGCCCGAGTTCCGCCTCCGGAAAATGAAAGCATTAGCGCGTTGTCACTGGTGCGCCACTCCTCGAAAAACGACTTTATGGAATAGGCCTGCGCGTTGTCGGCGCCCACGCCACTAGTATTTTCCACTACGCCCTGAGATGCGCAGCCCGAAAGTGTCAACACCAGAAGTGCCAGGTGTAAACAATTCCTCATGATTTCCCTCTCCACTTACTTGGTGGTTACAGCTCTGCCAGAATCATCTCGGCCATTCGCTACGCCAAAATACATCTTCAGTTTAGTCGATAAATCACGGGTAGGTTCATAGTTATAGAGCGATCGATTGATTGGTATCAATACCGTTCCCGTCGTAGAGCCATCGAATAGCCTTTTTTGGTGTTAAAGTAGGCAATTCGATAGTGTGACCTCAGCTATCTGCATAGTCCTGACTGGGCAGAGCTCGATGGTAGTTCATAGCACCATTTTTGTAGAACCTGATAGAGATAGTTACGTGTCCAAACTTATCAAGCGGTCTTGTATCAACGCCAGCATAGCCCTAATGCTTACGGTTTTGGCGTTGAATGCCGCTTTCGCTCAGGACAACCAGGCAGCGACAAGTGTTTCTCGCGCATCACTTGTTACTCCCGAGTTGCTTGACGCGCGCATAGCGGCGGCGGAAGAGTCCAGTCTGCCCCAAGAGACGAAGAGTAATCTTCTCAGCTTGCTGCGTAGTACCCAGAATAACCTGCAGAGAGAGGCCAGCAATTCCGAGCTGGCGGCCACCTTCAAGGACGCCAATGTCACCGCCCCGGCACAAACCCGAGCTATTCGCGACAAGATAGAGCAGGAGAAAGACAGTGACCCGCTGGCTGATCTGGATCTGGGTATCGAGGTACAACTGGGCGAGCTGGAGCGAAAACTTCAGAATGAGCAGGCTGCGCGTGCCGCAGCCACGACTCGCCTGGAGGACTATAACAGGCGGCTGCTGGATGAAAGCAGTCGACCAGCGGTGATACGCCAGCGCCTGCTGGAACTG
>Ga0316191_10003108_pt1 | contig 12185 bp, 10 predicted proteins | sample Eddworburr2cm_MG_FD_204928 | JGI IMG/M metagenome (GOLD analysis project Ga0316191, IMG submission 204928) | Coastal sediment microbial communities from Maine, United States - Eddy worm burrow 2 cm | ecosystem: Environmental > Aquatic > Marine > Coastal > Sediment | place: USA: Maine...
ATCCGATGCTGACTGTCGATGCCGAACTCGGTGCGGTTAAGGATGCCATTCTGAGTAATATGTCCTGACAGGCTCGACGGCCTTGTCTTCTCGTGGTCGGCACCTGACACTGGTCCTGCCGGGATTGTGTGGCCCGGTTTCCGATCCGCCTGTTTCAGCTTACCTTGAGCCGCGACCAGTCGCACTTGATCGGCTGCTGTTACGTTGCGCAGTAAACACCGTCGCTGGTAACGACTTTAATACCACGCTGGCGGCTTGCTTTGGCCTGCAGTATCGGAATCCGGATGCCTTGCCGGTTGCAGCACTGACCTGCTTATCAGACACGGGTGTTACTTCCGGCGATTACCTGATGCGGGCGGACCCGGTGCACCTGCGGGCAGACCAGAGCAGCTTGCGCCTGTTTGACAGTCGCAGTTTTACGCTGACACAGGACGAGGCCGATGAACTGGTGGCCGCCTTTAACGGCTTTTATGCCGAACGTGGCTGGCGGCTGGAAGCGCCACGGCCACAACGCTGGTACCTGTCGATGCTCTCTGACCCGGAAATTACCACGCAAGCCATTGGTAATGTTATCGGACAGTCGATCGATCCCTGTCTGCCGCAGGGAGAAGCAGCGGCAAACTGGCACGCTACACTGAACGAGATTCAGATGCTGTTTCATACGCACCCGGTCAACGCAGCGCGCGAGCAGCGCGGCGAGCCGGTCATTAACAGCGTATGGTTCTGGGGTGGTGGCAAGCTGCCAACAAGTGTGCAAACCAGTGCTGTACGGGTAGCGACCGACCACCCGCTGGCAATGGGGCTGACGCAGCAGGCGGGTGTCAGCCGCATGGATGTACCCGTGAACGGGGACGAATTGCTGGCTGCCCTGGATGATGGCGAGACACTGGTGGTAAACGACGTGCTTGAAGGTCTGATGCAATACGGCGATATCGAGAACTGGGTTGATGCGTTACTGCAACTGGAACGGCATTGGTTTACGCCGTTGCTGGCGGCAGTCAGGAGTGCTGCGCTCGACTCGCTGGAGATACGTCCCTGCAACGGTTGCAGTTATATGACAAGCAGAAAACAGCAGCGTGTTTTCTGGAAGCGCAAGCGTTTTTTCGAGGATGTGTGTACCCATGACTAAAACTATTGTTCGGCGCAGCTGTTCGTCTACACAACAGTTCCCTGTCGATCTGCACCCGGTATTGCGCCGTGTCTATGCTGCGCGCGCGGTCGAGACTGCAGCTGACCTGGATTATTCGCTTCAACGACTGATACCGCCGACACAGCTCGGTGGGCTGGCAGGCGCAGTCAACTTGCTGGAGGCCGCTGTCAGGGGACGCCAGCGCATCGTCATAGTTGGAGACTTTGATGCTGACGGGGCCACCAGTTGCGCCCTGTGCGTGCGTGCCCTGCGTGCCATGGGGGCTGCGAAAATTCATTACCTGGTGCCGAACCGTTTTGAATACGGTTATGGCCTGACCCCCGAGATAGTCAATGTGGCAGCTGAATTGCAGCCAGACCTGATCATGACGGTGGATAACGGTATCTCCAGTATTGAAGGTGTGGCGGCGGCCAGCCAGCAGGGCATCAAGGTATTGATTACCGATCATCACCTGCCCGGCAAGCAATTGCCGGCAGCTGCTGCCATTGTGAACCCCAATAGTGTCGGTGATGGCTTTCCCAGCAAGCACCTTGCCGGCGTCGGTGTGGCATTTTATGTGATGCTGGCATTACGGGCCCGCTTGCGTGACAAGGGCTGGTTTCGGAGCGAATCAATAGCGGAACCGAATCTTGCGCAGTATCTCGACCTGGTCGCGCTCGGTACTGTGGCTGATGTGGTGCCGCTGGATCGTAACAACCGTATCCTGGTGCAGCAGGGTGTACAGCGGATGCGTGCCGGTCACTGTGTGCCGGGTATTCGTGCCTTGCTCGAAGTTGGTGGGCGCAGCCTGTCGCGGCTGGTGTCAAGCGATCTTGGTTTTACGGTTGGCCCGCGCCTGAATGCGGCTGGTCGTCTTGATGATATGTCGCTGGGTATTGAATGCCTGCTTGCCGATGACGCGGTGGCGGCATCTAAAATTGCTGCACGGCTGGATGCATTGAATCGTGAACGCAAGGACATTGAATCCGATATGCAAAGCCGTGCCCTGGAGGCTATTCAGAGTCTTAAACTTGATGATAAACAGCTGCCGGTTGGTTTGTGCCTGTTTGATCCGGACTGGCACCAGGGCGTCATCGGTATTCTTGCAGCACGCATCAAGGAACGTTTTCATCGGCCGGTGATTGCCTTTGCACGCAGTGGTGACGGAGAGATAAAAGGTTCGGCACGCTCGGTTAGCGGCTTGCATATTCGTGATGCGCTGGATGCGGTTGCAGCGCGACACCCTGGCCTGATTGCAAAGTTTGGCGGCCATGCAATGGCGGCAGGTCTGAGTCTGCCGGAAGCGCATTATCCGGCATTTGCCAGCGCGTTTGACGAAGTAGTATCACTTCAGCTTTCCCGTGATGACCTCAATGGCATCATTTACTCGGATGGTGAACTCACTGAGCAGGAGTTGTCACTGGAAACGGCGCAGCTGTTGCGAGACGCCAGTCCCTGGGGCCAGGGTTTTCCGGCGCCCGTGTTTGAAGGCGACTTTAACGTCGTCAGTCATCGCGTGGTGGGTCAGCGGCATCTGAAGATGACCCTGAGTCCCGAGCGGGGTAACTGCCAGATCGACGGCATTGCCTTTAATACCGAGGTATTACCGCGGGGTAGCCAGCGGGTGCACATGGCCTACCGGCTCGATGTGAATGAATATCGTGGTATTGTCACCCCGCAGTTGATTGTTGAACATATGGAAGCTCGCCGGTAAACGGGATGATGCCTGATGTTAAATACAAGTATAAACAAATGTATATAAGATACTCCTGAGTTATGGCTTTATGCTGTGCCGCAGCAATGCGCCGCAGTCGGGGCCAATGCTGGCCGCTTGTGTCCGGCGCTCGAAAGGACACTGCCCGCAGTAGTCTCGCCGGAGCAACAGTAGTATCATGACGCGCTTTGAATTTTCCTTTACGAATAGCATCTTATCTATGTCTGACCTGACCTCGATACGCAACCAGATTAAAGACCTCGACGGGAGAGCAGCGTCTCTCAGGGGGTATCTTTGACCTCGATAGCAAAAATGAACGGCTAACCGAGGTTACCCGCGAGCTGGAGGCCCCGGACGTCTGGAACAACCCTGAACGCGCCCAGGAACTGGGTAAGGAACGGGTGCGGCTTGAAGAGGTGGTGGTGACGCTCAACAGTATGTCCCGGTCGTTGCAGGATGCCAGTGAGTTGCTGGAGTTTGCTGCCGAAGAAAACGACCAGGAAACGCTCGATGCGGTTGAGGAAGATGTGCATTCTCTGCAAGCCGAGATTGCCAAACTGGAATTCCGTCGCATGTTCTCGGGCGAGATGGATGCCAACAGCGCCTTTGTCGATATCCAGTCCGGCTCCGGTGGTACCGAAGCACAGGACTGGGCTGAAATGCTGCTGCGCATGTATCTGCGCTGGGCCGAGCGTCATGACTTCAAGACAGAATTAATCGAGGTGTCCGCCGGTGATGTGGCAGGTATCAAGAGTGCCACCGTGAAGGTAGACGGCGATTATGCGTTCGGCTGGTTGCGTACTGAAATCGGAGTGCATCGGCTGGTTAGAAAATCTCCCTTTGATTCCGGTAACCGCCGCCATACGTCATTCGCCGCGGTATTTGTTTCCCCGGAAATCGATGACGATATTGACATTGATATCAACCCTGCCGATCTCCGCATTGATGTGTATCGTGCCAGTGGTGCCGGTGGACAGCATGTTAACCGCACCGAGTCGGCAGTGCGTATCACGCACGAACCGAGTGGTGCCGTGGTGCAGTGCCAGAACGACCGCTCGCAACACAAGAACAAGGCAACCGCAATGAAGCAGCTGAAGTCGAAGCTGTATGAGCTGGAAATACAAAAGCGCAGCGTTGACCAGCAGGCACTTGAGGAAACCAAGTCAGATATAGGATGGGGCAGCCAGATCCGATCCTATGTGCTGGACCAGTCGCGTATCAAGGACCTGCGCACCAATGTCGAGGTGGGTAATACCCAGGCGGTACTGGATGGCGACCTGGACCAGTTTATCGAGGCGAGTCTGAAAAGCGGTTTATAGATGAGCCCTTTTTATTCGCTCTCCCGGAGAGGGCGAGGGAGAGGGGAGAGTATTTAAGCAGTTATCCGCGTTTTTTCGGTGATAACTAATAAGTGATGCGTATTTTTTAAAACCATACATAACAGACAAACTATGACAGACCAGGACGAAAACTCGCTCATCGCGCAGCGACGCAGCAAACTCGACGCCATCCGCAAGGATGGCAATGCCTTTCCGAATGATTTCCGCCGCAACGCGGTTGCCGGTGAATTGCATGCCGAGTATGGCGATAAGGACAATGAGCTGCTGGAGGCTGAGCCGGTGCGCGTCAATGTTGCCGGACGGCTGATGGCCAAGCGGGTGATGGGCAAGGCGAGTTTTGTGCAGTTGCAGGACATGTCTGGCCGTATACAGATATTTCTGCAACGCGATTCACTGCCTGAAGGCGTCTATCAGAACTTCAAGACCTGGGACGTCGGCGACATCGTTGGTGCTGAAGGTGTCCTGTTCAAAACCAGGACCGGTGAGCTGTCAGTGCGTGCAGATGCTATCCGCATGCTGACTAAATCATTGCGGCCACTGCCTGAGAAGTTTCATGGCCTTGCGGACCAGGAAACCCGTTACCGGCAACGTTATGTTGACCTCATTATGAATGAGGTGTCACGCAATACTTTTCGTATGCGCAGTCGCATCGTGCAATTTATTCGCGATTACCTGAACGACAAGGATTTCCTCGAAGTGGAAACTCCTATGATGCAGGCGATTCCGGGTGGCGCGACGGCGCGACCTTTTTCAACCTTTCATAATGCGCTGGACATGGACCTGTTTCTGCGTGTCGCCCCGGAGTTGTATTTAAAACGGTTGGTGGTAGGCGGTTATGAACGCGTCTACGAGATTAACCGCAACTTCCGCAATGAAGGCTTGTCGACACGGCACAATCCTGAATTCACCATGCTGGAGTTTTACCAGTCATATGCCGACTACAACGATTTAATGGATCTGACGGAAGACCTGTTGCGCAGCATGGCGCAGGATTTGCTCGGCAGTACCCTCATTGAATATCAGGGCAGTCACTACGATTTCGATAAACCGTTTCACCGCATCAGTGTGCGTGATTCGATTTTGCATTTTAATCCCGAACTGACGGCCGGGGATGTTGATGGCCTTGAGCGGGCAAGGGCAGTGGCAGCGAACCTCAAGATTCCACTGAAAGACAGTTATGGACTGGGCAAGGTGCAGATCGAGATATTTGAAAAGACGGTCGAAGGCCGACTGGAAGACCCTACCTTTATTACTGCATATCCTACCGAGGTGTCACCGCTGGCACGAAGGAACGATGACAACCCGTTTATTACCGATCGTTTTGAATTCTTTGTCGGTGGTCGTGAAATTGCCAACGGTTTCTCCGAGCTCAATGATGCCGAAGACCAGGCGGAACGTTTCCGCCAGCAGGTGGCAGACAAGGATGCCGGTGATCTGGAAGCAATGCACTATGACGATGACTATATCCGTGCGCTGGAACATGGCATGCCACCAACAGCGGGCGAGGGTATTGGTATCGACCGGTTGGTGATGTTGTTTACGGATTCGCCGTCGATTCGTGATGTGCTGCTGTTTCCGCATATGCGTCCGGAAGCCTGATGCCGGCACTTTTTCAGAGGAATACAGATTGATGGATAAGCTCAAACATTTTCTGAAAACCTCGTTGCTGGGTGGCGTGGTTGTGATCCTGCCGGTTGCGATACTGGTATCGGTATCGATATGGGTCTTTGATCTGATCGCCAGCTGGATCCAGCCGCTTACAAACATTGTTATAAAAGACACGCAAACCAATGAATTTATAGCGGCAGCGTTCGTTATTATTCTGATTATGACGGCCTGTTTTTTTGTCGGCATACTGGTCCGTACCCGGCTGGGCGGATTCTTCTATAACCAGGTCGAGACCCGAATACTGAAGCTGGCCCCGGGTTATTCGATGATCAAGGAAACCGTGCTGCAGCTGTTTGGCAGCCGCAAGGATTCGCCATTTTCATCGGTGGCGCTGGCACAGATTTTTTGCAATTCCACCCTGGCGACCTGTTTTATTACCGATACCCATGGCGACGGCAGCTATACGGTGTTCGTGCCGACCGGGCCGAATCCGACGTCGGGCCTGATCTATCATCTGCAGGGAAAGTACGTGCATCCGGTGCCGATCCCGGTACAGGATGCCATGCGCAGTATTATCAGTTGCGGTGCAGGTTCAAGGAAGTTGATGGAACAGCATTGCCCGGACCTGGTGCGGAATCTGCCAGAGGATTGATGTTGTAGCTAGCTGTGAATTTCTGAAGACAGGCGGGTTACGTCCACGTACAGTTTTAAATGCTGGCCGGGTTGCAGATATTTTCCCTTGGTGAGATTGTTCCAGCGACGCAAGTCAGTAATGCTGACACTGAATTTCTGTGCGATCCGGTAGAGTGAATCACCGTTGCGTACCGTGTAGTTGACTTTGCGGACGCGTTTGCCATCGGCAGATATCTTGCCTTTCTGCCAGATCACCAACTGTTGTCCAGGCCGGATCAGTTTCCCCTCATCCAGCCGGTTCCAGCGCGTTACCTGGTTTACCGTGACATCATATTGCCGGGCAATATTCCAGAGGCTGTCCCCCTGGCGTACCTTGTGCGTCAGCTTGCCACTTGAGCTGCTGGCCGCGGCCGGTTGCAGGTGTTTCGCCAGCGCCGTGTAGCGTGAGGCGTCCTGCGCAGCGACTGGCACCAGCAAGTGTTGCCCGCTACGAATATTCGAGCTCTGCAAAACATTGGTATTTCGCAACACGCTGACCGTGGTGCTGTAGCGTCTGGCAATACCGGAGAGGGTCTCTCCCTTTTTGATCTTGTGTCGTATCCACTTGACGCGCTGCTCGTCCGGTAGTGCTGTGAGGTTTTCTTCAAACACGGCTGCCTGTGCCACCGGGATAGCCAGTTGATGCGGTCCGTCCGGATGCGTCGACCAGCGGTTGAAACCGGGGTTTAACAGGTACAGTTGCTCGGTGTCGATAGTTGCGAGTTCCGCTGCTACGGCCATGTCCAGCTGTCCGCCGGTGTCGACAATGGCAAAGGCGGGGGTGCTATCAACGGGCGCAAGGACTACGCCGTATTTTTCGGGATGCCTGACGACGTCACTAATAGCGAGCAGTTTCGGTACATAGGCCGAGGTTTCCCTGGGCAGGGTCAGGTGCCAGAAGTCAGTCGGTTTGCCGGCCTTGCGGTTACGCTTGATGGCCTTGCTGACAGTGCCACTGCCCGAGTTGTAGGCAGCAATGGCCAGTAGCCAGTCGCCGTCAAAGCGTTGCTGTAAATAGTCGAGATAGTTGAGTGCGGCCTGCGTTGATTCGACCACGTCGCGGCGACCGTCATACCACCAGTCCTGCTTGAGACCGTACATCTTGCCGGTGCCGGGTATGAATTGCCACATGCCGGCAGCGCGGCCATGTGAATAGGCGAAGGGGTCGTAGGCGCTTTCCACGAACGGCAGCAGCACCAGCTCATTCGGGAATCCGCGCTTTTTTACTTCCTGGTATATATAGGCAAGGTAGGGATCAGCGCGTCTGAATATTCGTTCCACCTGCCGTGCACTTCTGCCGTATTCGTTGGCGTTCTTGCGAACCGCTGGTTGCTGTGTGCCACTCAGGCGAAAGCCCTGGCGGAGCTCTGTCCAGAAGACCGGCGTGCCACTATCAGCTGGAGTAGTTGAGTGATGATACTGTCCGCCGCTGGCGGTAGGGCTGTGCGCATCAAGCTCGGTGATGGTTGCAAAATCAGCATCATTGTAAACGCTTGATTGTGACGGAGTGTTGAGTGAGGCGCATCCTGCAATCTGCTGGATGAGAAATACGGATAAGACAAGTCGCAGGCTCTTCATGCTTTGATATCGGCGATGTCCCGGTTGGTCTTGATATAAAGGTATGTGACCAGCGCCACATCTTGCATACAGCCCTCAATTGCCGGCATATCCTGACAGCCCCTTCGGGGCGGGTCAATATGTTTTCATGAAAAGGGTTTTTGGGGTACGGGAATGGCCGGAATGCGTTATTATTTCGGGGTAATGAATACGCTAACTACAGCGCCTCTCAGGTCTGCCTCGCTGCGCAGCTGGTACCAGCGCCCGCTGGGGCAATTACTGGCACGGAACGAGCTGCTGGCGCTGGAATCCGAGTTACCCACCCTGTTTGGCTACCACCTGCTGGTACTGGATCCGCCATGGGAGGGTTGTCATCTCGAAAACAGCCGTATTCCCCATCACGTCATTCAGAGTGTCGAACCTTTGGCGCAGCAACAGGCGGGACTCGGCGGTCATACCGAGCACTGGCCGATTATGAGCGATACCATTGATGCCATCGTGTTACCGCATACCCTGGAAATCACCCGCGATCCGCACCAGGTATTGCGCGAGGCAGATCGCAGCCTGATTCCGGACGGCCACCTGGTGATTATCGGTTTTAATCCACGCAGCCTGTGGGGGCTGCGCCGCGCATTGTCGCGCAAGCGCCAGCAGATGCCATGGGGCTGCCAGTTTCTCAGTATGAACCGTATCAAGGACTGGCTCAGATTGCTGGGCTTCGATACCTTGCATGCGCGTTATCTTTTTCAGCATCCGCCGCTGCAAAATGTTCGCTTGCTTGAAAAGCTGCGTATAAGCACTGCGCCCGGCGATAACTACGGTCGCAAGTATCTTTCGGCAGCCTACATACTGGTGGCCCGTAAACGCAGTATCATACTGACACCCTTAAAAGAGAGCCCACTGGAACGGCGTCGTCTGTTTCCGGTCGGGATACCCAGCTCATCACAGGGCAATGTGCGACGTGTCAACTGAAACCGAAATCTTTACCGACGGTGCCTGCCGTGGCAACCCGGGACCGGGTGGCTGGGGCGCATTACTGCGCCACAATGGGCATGAGAAGACCCTGTATGGCGCGGAAGCACTGACAACCAACAATCGCATGGAGTTGATGGCCGCAATCCAGGCGCTGGAAAGCCTGACGCGTCCCTGTCGCGTGCGCCTGACGACGGACTCGAAATATGTGCAGCAGGGTATCCAGGAATGGCTGGAGAACTGGAAACGGCGCGGCTGGAAGACGGCGGCCAGAAAGCCGGTGAAAAACGTTGATCTCTGGCAACGTCTGGACAAGGCCACGCAAGGACATCAGATTGAATGGGCATGGGTAAAGGGCCACAGCGGCCATACTGAAAACGAACTGGCCGACGAACTGGCGAACAAGGCCATAGACGAATTTTTATAGACGGCAGAAAACGCATGCGTCAAATCGTACTGGATACAGAAACTACCGGCCTGGAACCTTCAGAAGGGCACCGCATTATTGAAATCGGCTGCGTCGAGGTAATAGACCGGCGTATTACCGGTAACACCTACCATCAGTATATTCAGCCGGACCGCGAGATTGATGCGGGTGCGGTTGAAGTGCATGGCATTACCAACGAATCACTGGCAGACAAGCCCCGCTTTGCCGATGTTGCCGATGAGTTCCTCGGCTTCATCAAGGGCGCAGAACTGGTTATTCATAATGCGCCGTTTGACGTTGGCTTTATTGATCACGAGTTCGCGCTGTTAGCGGTTTCTCCGGGTACAGTCGCAGGGCACTGCAAGGTTCTGGATACGCTGGCGCTGGCGCGCCGCATGCATCCCGGGCAGCGCAACAGCCTGGATGCGCTCTGCAAGCGCTATGAAATAGATAATTCGCAGCGTGAACTGCACGGCGCCTTGCTGGATGCCGAGATTCTTGCCGACGTCTACCTGATGATGACCGGTGGCCAGGTGAGCCTGTCACTGGATAGCAGGGTAGACAGCCAGGGCGTACAGCGAGCCGAGATCAGGCGCGTGGACCCAGGGCGCAAACCTTTACGTGTCATTCGCGCCAGTGTGGCAGAGTGCCAGGCACATGAAGAGCGTATGGCAGCGATTGATAAAGCCTCTGGCGGCAGCAGTGTGTGGCGCCAGCTGGAAACAGACATTCCGGCATAAGCAGTAACAACTGCTGTTTAATCATGCAATTCCCCCTGGGAGCGGACCTTGTCCGCGATACATCCCGCCTCAGCCGGGATGAAGTCTCCTGTCTTTAAAAAAACCCGGTAATTGTACTTCAGGGCAATAGCCAGACATTCACCAGCAAGATAGTATTTTAACCAGTGGCGCGGATTCTAATAATAAAAACATTCCAGGCTCTTGCTACTACACGTCTCGCACCTCCCTCTGCGAGACGTGTTTTTTATGGGCGTTCAATAAAGTAATCCTTCAGCAATTATCCAGCTCCGCAACATTCTGGTGCAAGTATCATTCCGGTATTGCCAGCGCATTCTCTTGTCGTGAGCGCATGCCGGACATACATGGGTGCGAGATAATCTGACTGGCAGGGGCATGGGTGTGTCAGGGTTGGCCTGCATGGCATGCAATGGCAAGAAAATCCTGCCTCGCAGGTATGTTATTTCAGCCATAGGTAGGTATATAATTGCAGCCAGAGAAAGACCAGTCCTCTCTACACTGAAATGCAGCCTGGAGTTGATATGATGACCGGGCTGGATGAGGATCTAGTGATGGTCGCCCATGCAGATCGTGGTTCCCAGCATCTATTATGCTGACGAGGCGGGAGGCGAGGATGGCAGTTAATTTTCTTCAGGATTCTTACGCAAGGGCTGTTTTTCCCTGGTGGTCAGCTTCAGGCATCAACAGAAATTCATTTTTCAGCTACTTTACAAAAGGTACACAGCATGAAAAGGTATTTAGGCTTCCTGCTTGCAGCAGTATGGCTATCGACGGGGTGGGCATCTCCCGAAGTCTACGATTTCCCCATCGATAACAAATATCTCGCCACCGTCGTCGGGACACCTCCCGAGTACCGTGCCGAATTACCGAAAAAGAACCCGCTGAAACAGCGCAGCATCACCATCTTCGAGGATCGCGAGAATAGCGAGATCCCGGATGTTCCCGAGGCCCTGTGGTTCGATGCAGAGCTACGCTACTCCGAAGCATTACAGAAAGGTCCCGCGCCGCTGGTTTTTCTGATCGCCGGAACGGGCGCCGCCTACAACGGGGGAAAGAACGCCAACATGGCACGGGCCTTCTACCAGGCCGGTTTTCACGTCGTGTCCATTTCCTCGCCGACCTACATGAACTTTATTGTCGCGGCCAACTCGACCGGGGTGCCTGGTAATGCCTATCAGGATGCAGAAGACATCTACCGGGTCATGGAAACAATCTGGGACACGCTGAAGGATCGTATTGAAGTGACCGACTTCTATGTCACCGGCTACAGCCTCGGTGGATTCAACGCTGCCTTCGTCACCTTGCTGGACGAAACGAAACAGACCTTCAATTTCACGAAGGCCCTACTGATCAATCCGCCAGTCAGTCTGTACAGTTCTATTTCCCTGCTGGACCGGATGCTGGAGAATATCCCCGGCGGGGTCGACAATTTTCCGCAGTTCTATAACAAGCTGGTGGAACAGCTGACCCGGGTGTACAAAAAAACCGACACCGTCGATATCGGTGAGAACTTTTTGTACAAGGCCTTCGAGGCGGTCAACCCGGATACTGAAGAACTGGCGGCCCTGATCGGGGTTTCCTTCCGTATTTCCTCGGCGAACATGGCCTATACCTCGGATCTGATGACTGATTTTGGCTATATCAAGCCAAAAAATGTCACCATGACCAAAAATTCCTCCCCGGGTAAGCTCCAAAAGGTTGCCCACCGCCTCGGCTTCACCGATTTTTACCACGTGTACTTCTTCCCCTATCAAAAGGAACAGGATCCCGCCCTTACGCGCGACGAGCTGATCGCTGATATGAGCCTGACGGGCATCGAGGACTACCTGCGCACGGCAGAGAAAATCGAGGTAATGCACAACCAGGACGATATCATTCTGAAGCCGGGGCAGATCGACTTCTTCCCGAGGGTTTTCGGTGACCGTGCCAAGATTTATCCCCGCGGCGGGCATTGCGGCAATATGGATTTTCGTGACAACGTGACCCACATGGTCAACGTATTCAGCCA
>Ga0316191_10003109_pt1 | contig 12183 bp, 9 predicted proteins | sample Eddworburr2cm_MG_FD_204928 | JGI IMG/M metagenome (GOLD analysis project Ga0316191, IMG submission 204928) | Coastal sediment microbial communities from Maine, United States - Eddy worm burrow 2 cm | ecosystem: Environmental > Aquatic > Marine > Coastal > Sediment | place: USA: Maine | collected...
GAAGAGTTCCAGCCAAACATCTACCTGACTTTGCGTTTCGACCTTGTCTATCCACAAAGTCATACCGCCAAATGCAAACCCGATGCTGTTTTCCAGCTCTTTAATCACTTCAAGCTCGGCACGGTCACGGTAGAACGCGACCGTTTCTTGCCACTTGTGTTGCGGCACTTTGATTGCAATATTTTTACCGGGTTCGATCATGTTTGCAGGCCTTTTATAAACCTGCCCCGTCGCCACACGCAAACCGCGCTGCTTAGCGCAGCGAACGGTTCAGTGTGACAGCTTGCTGAAATGCGCCATTACAGGCGCCGTAACTCTAAGGGATAATGCGCGAGTATTTGTTGCCCTGCAATGAAGCGCCCGCAAATAGACCTGCGCGTCCGAAGACAGCTGCAATTACCGGTGCAAGTGCGGTCGTTGTGTTGGCTTGTGCGCCATCGCCCTTGTCAGAAATCACATATTCCAGATCGCCGCCCACGGCCCAACCGGGTGAGGCACGAAATCCACTAAGGGCATCTTCGGTCATGAAAAACAGCACATGTGCGTATTGTTGCGCGCCAATCTGAAAACCGCCCGAAACCTCGGTTAGGGAATAGTAATCGACGGTTGTGCCCCCGACGCGCAATGCGCCACGCCCGTAAGCGCCACCAAACCCGAAGCCCGCTTCGGTCACCAAGGGCATAACAAGCATGCCGTTCGCCTTATTCGCCAGATCCTGTGTATTGGGGTATTCGCGATACATCCGCGCCAGCGTGCTGTCGACGCGCGCGTCCACTTCATTCGCACCGTTTGATCCTACACCGTTATTACATGCGGCTGTCAGCCCCACGCCTGCAAGCGCACCGAGTGTGAATACGCGACGCGATAATCCTGAACGTTTCATAAAATTTGCCTGTGTTTGTTGCTCTGGTGCCGGTTGTTCCGGCTTGGTGGCAACTTTACGCTTATTGATAAAGAAAGTCACGCCCAAGAGACGCTGTAAGCGCGATTTCGCTACTGTGCCAAAAGCCGCGCGGCAGCAGGCGCGAAGTAGGTCAGAATACCGTCACACCCGGCGCGTTTAAAGGCCATCAGGCTTTCCATCATTACCTTGTCCCCGTCGATCCATCCATTGACCGCAGCACCTTGGATCATCGCGTATTCTCCCGAGACCTGATAGGCGTAAGTCGGTGCACCAAAAGCATCTTTTACCCGTCTGCAGATGTCGAGATACGGCATCCCCGGCTTGACCATCACCATATCCGCGCCCTCACGCAGATCCCGTTCGATAAGCCGCAAGGCCTCGTCCGAATTGCCCGGGTCCATCTGGTATGTTTTCTTATCGCCCGTCAAAGCACCAGACGCGCCGACGGCATCCCGAAAGGGGCCATAGAACGCCGAGGCATATTTAGCCGCATAGCTGAGAATCATGACGTTTTGATGCCCGGCGGATTCCAATGCGCTGCGCATCGCACCAATGCGTCCATCCATCATATCGGACGGACCAATGATATCTGCGCCAGCTTCAGCTTGTGACAGAGTCATTTTAACCAACGCTTCAACGGTGCGGTCGTTTACGATCTCGCCGTTCTCCACAAACCCGTCATGGCCGTTTATGTTATAAGTATCCAACGCCACATCCGTCATGATCGCCAGATCAGGCACCGCAGCTTTGATCGCACGGATCGCACGGTTTGCATGGTTGTCGGGGTCCCACGCGCCCGCGCAATCTTCGGTACGTTCTTCCAAACCGGTGTACGGAAAAATGCAAATCGCGGGAATGCCCAGATCCGCCGCTTCTTTCGCGGCATCCACGATCTTGTCAACAGACCGCCGGTATACCCCCGGCATAGAGGCGATCGGCTCTTCGATGCCCTCACCCGAGCGCACAAAAACTGGCCAGATAAAGTCATCGACAGTCAACGTGTTTTGACGCGTCAATGCGCGAATAGACGGGCTTTGACGCAAGCGGCGCAAACGGGTGGCAGGGTAAGAAGCTTGTGTCGGGCGCATGTGGTATGTCCATTTTGTGTTACATCGCATGATTGGCATGTATTTTTCCGCAAGCCAAGGCTAGGAATTGCCGCAATCCACCGCTAAGAGAGCACGACCAAAAGAAACAAAAAGCACGCCTTGTGGATATCTACAGCAGTATTTTCGAACTCATCGACATGCGGTCGTTCTCCAATCTATGGTTTTGGATAGCACTCGCCGTTATGTGGTCTACCGCAAGCCATTGGATTTTGGGCGTGCCATTCGACCTGTTGCAGCGCGCCAAGCGCACACATGGTCAAGCCGAAATTGATCTGCAGGACTTGGTACGTATCAATACCAACCGGATGCTTTATATCGCGCGGGTTTCAGGGCTTTGGGTGCTGGGGCTCACCTGCTTTTTGTTGTCCACGCTTGCGTTCACCGGTTTTATGTATGGCCTCGAAATCGCACAGGCGCTTTTTCTGTTGGGTTTTCCAATGTCGCTTGTCGCGTTAATGTCGTTGTCAACAGCGCGTTTGCTGGAACAAGCCGACTATGACATCAACACAATCTACAAGCGGCTCGCGCGGCACCGCCTTTATACTCAAATGGTTGGCGTGGTCTCTATCTTTGTCACGGCCCTTTGGGGAACGTACCAAAACATGTCTATTGGGCCTTTGGGCGGTTGACACCGCAGCTCTGAGAGCCAATTGACACAGTCCATGAGCCAACAGTCCAAGCATATTACGATCTCTGGTGTGCCAGAGGGATATGACGCACGCATCTTGCTTGATGAAGTGGCAAAAAGCGCCGCACCCGTCATGCACATTGCCCGTGATGACAAGCGTCTTGCGGCACTGCAGTCAGCGTTGCGGTTTTTTGCGCCCGATATGCCTGTTTTCGTCTTTCCCGGCTGGGACTGTCTGCCCTATGACCGCGTATCGCCAAATGCGGACATCAGCGCACAACGCATGGCAACTTTGGCGGCACTTACCCATGGCATGCCGGACCGTTTCATCCTGCTTACGACACTGAACGCCGCGAGCCAAAAAATTCCTGCGCACGCGTTGCTAACCGATGCGGCCTTTCATGCCAAAGTCGGCAACCGGATTGACGAAAAGGCGCTGCGTGAATTTCTGGTACGCATGGGCTTTGTTCAAAGCCCCACAGTGACCGAACCCGGCGACTACGCGGTACGCGGCGGCATTATCGATATCTACCCGCCCGGTGATCTGGGTCCTGTCCGCCTTGATCTTTTCGGGGATGTTTTGGACGGCGCCCGCCGGTTCGATGCAGCGACCCAACGCACAACCGAGAAACTGGATGTGATTGAACTGGCACCGGTGTCAGAGATCGTTCTGGATGAACCTTCGATCATGCGGTTCCGGCAGAACTATAGGATCGAGTTTGGCGCGGCAGGCACAGATGACCCGCTCTATGAAGCCATCAGTGCCGGGCGCAAACATCAGGGCGCAGAGCACTGGTTGCCATTCTTTCATGAAAACCTTGAAACACTGTTCGACTATTTGCCCACGGCCACGGTGTCGCTTGACGATCAGCTCGATGCGGCGCGCACGGCGCGCTGGGACGGGATCGTCGATCAATATGAGACGCGCAGGCTGGCAATGACCAACCGGTCCAAAATGGACAGCGTGTACAAACCCTGTCCGCCGAAGGCCCTCTATCTGGACGAGGTTGCCTGGACGCAGAACCTTACCGGCCGGCGGGTACTGCAACTGGCCCCCTTGCCTCAGCCGACGGGCCTGAACGTTACGGACGCCGGCGCAAGGGTAGGTCGAAATTTTGCACCCGAGCGCCAGCAGGAATCCCTTAGCCTCTTCGGTGCTTTGGCAGCCCATGTTAAAGTAAAGATGCAAGACGGACCTGTTGTCATCGCCAGCTATTCCGAAGGGGCGCGTGAACGACTTTCGGGCTTGATCGAGGATGAGGGGCTTGCCGAGGCGATCCCCGTGACCGACGCCACGCGTTTGGGCAAGCGGGGCTTGTATTTGAGCGTTTGGGCGCTTGAGCATGGGTTTGAAGCGCCCAGCCTGACCGTCATATCCGAACAAGACGTTCTGGGCGACAGGTTGATCCGTGGTGCCCGCAAGAAACGCCGCGCCGAGAATTTTCTGACGGAAACACAATCGCTCAGCCCCGGTGATTTGATCGTGCACGTGGATCACGGGATTGGCCGCTACAAAGGTCTTGAAGTGATTACCGCGGCGGGTGCAGCACACGAATGCATTCTGCTGGAATATGCTGAAAACTCGAAACTCTACCTTCCTGTTGAAAACATAGAGCTTTTATCAAAGTACGGTCATGAAGAAGGTTTGTTGGACCGCTTGGGCGGCGGGGCATGGCAGGCCAAGAAAGCACGCCTGAAAGAGCGCATTCGCGAAATGGCTGACAAGCTGATCCGTGTTGCCGCCGAACGGGCGCTGCGCAAAGCACCCGTGCTCGAACCACCGCCTGGCATGTGGGACGCATTCAGTGCCAGATTTCCGTACAATGAGACAGACGATCAATTGACCGCAATTGAAGATGTCGTGGGAGACATGACATCAGGCGCACCGATGGATCGTCTGGTCTGTGGCGATGTGGGCTTCGGTAAAACAGAAGTTGCGATGCGTGCGGCATTCGTGGCGGCGATGTCAGGCGTGCAGGTTGCCGTTATCGCACCGACCACATTGCTGGCACGGCAACACTACAAAAGCTTTGCAGAACGGTTCCGCGGCTTTCCGATCAACGTACGCCAGCTTAGCCGGTTTGTATCTGCCAAAGACGCAAATGCCACCCGCGACGGCATGGCGCGCGGTACCGTAGACATTGTCATCGGCACGCATGCGCTTTTGGCAAAAGGTATTCGTTTCCAGAACCTTGGCCTGCTCGTCATTGACGAAGAACAACACTTCGGGGTGACGCATAAAGAGCGGCTCAAGCAGTTGCGCACGGACATCCACGTGCTGACGCTGACGGCCACACCAATCCCGCGCACATTGCAATTAAGCCTGACGGGCGTGCGCGACCTCAGTATCATCGGGACACCACCGGTCGACAGGTTGGCAATTCGCACTTACGTCAGCGAGTTCGATACCGTCACTCTGCGCGAAGCTTTGCTGCGAGAACACTATCGCGGCGGGCAGTCGTTCTACGTCGTCCCACGTATTTCTGATCTGCCCGAAATCGAAGAGTTCCTGAAAGAACAGCTGCCCGAATTGTCCTACGTTGTCGCTCACGGGCAAATGGCGGCGGGCGAGCTGGATGACCGGATGAATGCCTTTTACGACGGAAAGTACGATGTGCTGCTGGCGACAACCATCGTTGAATCCGGTCTGGATATTCCTACGGCAAACACAATGGTTGTGCATCGTGCGGACATGTTTGGGCTCGCGCAGCTCTACCAGATCAGGGGGCGTGTCGGGCGATCCAAAACCCGCGCCTACGCCTATCTGACGACCAAACCCCGGAAGCGTCTGACGGCCACGGCCGAGAAACGGTTGCGTGTCCTGTCCAGCCTCGACACGCTGGGTGCGGGTTTCACACTTGCCAGCCAAGACCTTGATATACGCGGCGCGGGCAATCTGCTTGGCGAGGAACAATCCGGACAGATGCGCGACGTGGGCTTTGAACTGTATCAATCGATGCTCGAAGAGGCGATTGCAAAGATCCGCGCAGGCGAAATGGAAGGCCTGAGCGAGGCAGATGATCAATGGGCGCCACAGATTAATCTGGGTGTTCCGGTGTTGATCCCAGAAGACTATGTGCCCGATCTGGATGTCCGGTTGGGGCTTTACCGCCGCCTCAGCAGCCTGACAACCAAGGTCGAACTAGAAGGGTTCGCGGCGGAATTGATCGACCGTTTTGGTAAGTTGCCGCGCGAGGTAAACACGCTTTTGCTGGTCGTGCGGATCAAGGCGATGTGCAAAAGGGCAGGTATTGCAAAGCTGGATGGCGGCCCCAAAGGTGCGACCGTGCAGTTTCACAACGACAAATTTGCTTCCCCACAGGGTCTGGTCGAGTTCATAGAGGACCAGCGGGGGCTTGCCAAAGTCAAAGACAACAAGATCGTCGTTCGAAGGGACTGGAAAGCCGACGCAGATAAGATCAAAGGCGCTTTTGCGATTGCACGTGATCTGGCCGAAAAGGTGGTCGCGGAAAAGAAGAAGGCAAAAGCCAAAGCCGGGTAGGGGTTATTCGGCGGGTTGGCGGGCTTCGATACGTCCCATCTGGACCATCAAGGCAAATGCGGCACAGGCGAGCACAAGGGCCGTCCCGACAATTGGCCTGATCGTCCCGTCAAACATCAACGCCGCAGGCGTCGCGATAAGGGCTGCGATCACTGTCGAAAAGGCGCCGATGACACTGGCGGCCATACCGGCAATATGTCCCATCGGCTCCATAGCAATTGCGTTCAAGTTGCCGATCGACAGGCCCACCTGAAAAAACACAAAGCCTTGCCAAACAGCGAAAAGCGCAAATCCTCCCGCAGGGATGGAGTTAAAGAACAACAACACGACAGAGGACAAAAGGATTTGGCCCACCATCGCAACGGTGATCAAGCGGCGCATGCCGAACCGCATCACCAGTAAGGCATTCAGAAAGCTCGCTAGAGCTGATGAAAGAGCGATGGCCCCGAACCAATATGGAAAGCTTTCAAGCCGATCAAAAACGAACTGATACGTCGGCTGGATCAGCACCAGAACAGAAAACAGTATCGCCATCGTCAGTGTCTGAACAAAGATTGAAATCCGCACAACAGGATGATCGAACATCTGGCGCACCGCGTCGATCATCAGGGGCCATTGCAGAGGCCGCCGGTCTTCCACGGCCAGAGTTTCCGGCAGCCTGACCGCGAGCCAGAGCACGGACAGCAGGGAAAAGACTACAAAAGCCAGGAAGATACTGCGCCATCCTGCAAATTCGATGATCAAAGCGCCCAGAGCGGGTGCGAAAGCGGGCACGAGCGTAAAGATGATCATGACGAACGACAGAATTCGCGCCATCTCGCGCCCCGAAAACAGATCGCGAATGATCGCGATGCTGACAATACGCGGTCCTGCAGCGCCGACACCCTGAAACAACCGTGCGACCAGCATGACTTCTAATGACTGGCTTAGCCATGCGACCGCAGCCGAAAGAATGTAAAGTCCCGCCCCCCATAACATAATCGTCCGGCGGCCAAAGGCATCAGATAACGGGCCGGAAAAAAAAGTGCCGATCCCCATGCCCAAGATAAAAGAAGTCAGGATAAGTGCAGCGCGCGAAGGCTCTTGTGGGGAAAGCTCGGATGCGATCTCGGGCAATGCGGGCAGCATTGCATCAATTGAAAATGCAATCGTGGCGAACATCATTGCCATAAGGGCAATGAATTCAGGCCGACCCATCGGGAATTGACCGGGGTGTGACGTCAAAACCGGTACTTTTCACGCTGGCACATCAAAGACCTGTCTTCCGCTCTTATGCTTCTGTGAACTCGGCTATTACCTTTTTCCAAAGTTCTGGAGGCTGTGCACCCGGCACAGCGTGTTTGCTTGCAACGATAAAGGTTGGCACTGAATTCACGCCCATCTCGCGGCTGTGGGCATCGCGCGCGCGAATTTCCGCGATATCAGCATCTGATTGCAATAGTTTGCCAATAACCGCAGCGTCAAGCCCGATACCGTCTGCAATGTCCGCCAGCACTTCGGCATCGCCAATATCGCGCGCTTGGACGAAATAGGCCTCGAACAGCGATGAAACTGCTGCGATCTGACGTCCTTCGATACCGGCCCAATGAATGAGACGATGTGCATCGATCGTGTTCGGTGTCCGCTTCATTGCCTCGAAGTTGATGGTCAGCCCCGCAGCTTTTGCGTGTTCCACCACAGGTGCATAGGCCTTCATCGCAGCCTCCTTGCCACCAAATTTTCCTTCAAGATACGCACGGCGGTCCATGCCTCCTGCAGGCATTTCAGGATTAAGCTGAAACGGGTGCCATTCAATTGCAAAGGGATGGTTGGGGTTCTCGGCAAGGGCAGCATCGAGATATGTTTTACCAATGTAGCACCATGGGCAGATCGGATCGGACAGGATATCAAGCTTGACGGTATCAGTCATTGGGACCTCTTGAACTGAGCACGCAGACTGCGCCGCAGTATTTTGCCGTTCGCCCCGAGAGGCAACTCCGGCAGGTGAATGAATAGGCGCGGTTGTTTGTACCGCGCAAGGTTGTGGGACACATACGACCGCAGCACCGCCTCGTCCAGTGCTGCAGGTGCGGCATAGAAGGCAGCAATTACAAATGTGTCCGGCTTGATTTCAACTTCGGTAACAGCGACCGCGCCGATGCCCTCTACATCTGCAAGCACCTTTTCAACCTCGATGGGCGACACGCGGAAACCGCCTGCGTTCATCATGTCGTCATCGCGCCCCTTGTAGATCATGTCGCCCGATGGCTGCATGATCGCCTGATCACCGGTTAAAAACCATTCCCCCGACATGCGGTTTGCGGTGGCTTCAGGCGCGCCGAGATACTCGAGCATGAGGCCGGGGTCGCTGCGATGCACAGCGATAGTACCCTCGCGCCCCTTGGGGACTGGCATACCATCTTGCAATAGCGCGATCCGTCGTCCGCGTTGCGGTTTGCCCATAGTGCCTGCGGGTGCCCGATGCGGTGGTGCCTGCGAGATAAAGGTAGAGCACTCGGACATGCCATAAGCCTCAAAGACCTCGCATCCTGTTGCTTTGCGCCAGTGATCTGCAGTGGACTGGGGCAGTGTTTCGCCAGCGCTGAGCCCGTGGCGCAATTTGGGTAGGTTTGGGAAAGGCTGCGTTTTTAGCATTTGCCGGTAGACACCTGGTGCGGCTGCAAACAGTGTGGCTCGGTGTTTTGCCAGTAATCCCGGTATTTGATCTGCATCCATGCCTGGAATAGCTATCATGGCGGTAGCCCCGACGGTCCAAGGGTCCATCAAACCGGTGCCAAGTGTGTAGGTCCAATTGAAAGCGCCAGCATGCAGCACACGGTCTTGAGCCGTCAGACCGTACCAGTCTTCAAACATCATCTGCCGCGCCCAGATCGCACGATGTGCATGCGCCACGGCGCGTGGCTGGCCCGACGTGCCGGATGTGAAGATCACATATCCCAACCGGTTTGGGTCGCCCATGTGAAAGTCAGCCTCGGGCAGGGCGCGCCAAGCGCTCAAGGTATCGCTATCGACGATCAAGGGATGTGCAACGCACGGCACATCCTGCGCGTGTAGAACGGCCTTCGGCTCGAGAAGGTCGATAATATAGGCGGTCTCGCGCTCGGTCAGAGCGGATGATGTTGGCACGGGCACCATGCCTGCAGCCAATGCGCCCAGATAAGCCACAGGAAAATCGACAGTATTGCCCATCCGCATCAAGACCAAATCGCCAGCAGTAAGCCCACATCGAAGAAGACCCGTCGCTGTCCCCAGCACCGCGCGCCGGATATCGGCGTAGCTCCAACGCTCTACTTGCGCGTCGCCGACGACCAGCAAGGCGTCTTTACTTGGCACTCCGCGACCTGCATCCAAAACATGAGCCGCCATATTGAAAGGGGCAGGGCAGGGCGCAAAGGGGCCAGCATCGAAAACAGAAGTCATGCTGTGCTGCTAGACTGCGCCCGCTTGCGTTGCAAGCCTCTCAACTTGCGCCTAGAACCAACACCATGACACAAAAAGACCCCAAAAGCCTGATCCGCATTGCGCGCGAAAACGGGCCTGATGCGGCCGGCACGCCCCTTGATCTGGGTGAGCGGGTGCGCGCCCTGCGCAAAGCACGCAACTGGACGCTGGAACAGGCCGCACGGCAGGCGGGGCTTGCACGTTCGACATTGAGCAAGATCGAGAACGGGCAGATGTCGCCTACCTATGACGCACTCAAAAAGCTGGCAACCGGCTTGGAAATCTCGGTGCCGCAGCTTTTCACGCCACCACAGGGCGAAAAAGTGAACGGACGTCTGGCTGTGACCAAATCAGGTCAGGGATCCGCCCAGGCGACTGTGACGTACGAGCATGAATTGCTTGCAGATAGTTTGACGAAAAAGCAGATGCTTCCCTACCGCGCCCGTGTCCGGGCTCGCGACATGGCGGAATTCGATGGTTGGGTGCGTCACGATGGGGAAGAGTTTCTATACGTGCTGACCGGCGTCATCCAGCTATATACCGAATTCTATGAACCGATTGAGATGCGCCGCGGCGACAGCGCTTATTATGATGCAACGATGGGTCACAATGTGGTGTCGCTCAGCGCCGAAGACGCCACCATCCTTTGGGTGACCTCACTGGCCTGAGGGGGCCTGCCACCAAACTTCGGGCATGAAGTTAGGCCCGTCTCCGTAAATCGGCAGCCGGTCGGGAAACTGAAGGCTGGCATCATGCGCAATGCGGCCCGTTGTGTATTGCCAGAACGGGATCACGTAACGACCAGCGGTCAGCACACGATCCAGCGCGCGCACAGCAGCAACAAAGTCATCCTGAGAGCGCGCCGTTAGCATTGCGTCAATCATCGCATCAATCGCAGGAGATGCGGCCCCCATCAGATTGCGCGACCCTTGCTGTGCGGCAGCCTCTGACCCCCAATAGAACCGCTGTTCATTACCGGGAGACAGTGACAAGGCCCGCCGAAAAGTGGTCATGTCGAAATCAAATGCATTGCTCCGCTCCACGAACTGTGCGCTGTCGGTGGTCTCGATCTCGACTTCTACACCCAAACGCGCCAGGGCACTGACATACAGATCTGTAATGGCTTTGTTCTCGCTGCTGTCTTGGGCCAGAAGAATTGTAAAGGACAGTGGGGTACCATCGGCGTTCCGCATCACACCGCCATCAGCGCTCCAGCCTGCCTCGTTCAGTAGGGCCATTGCCCGGCGAATACCCTTGCGGTTGCGCAGTGATCCATCTGTTTGAGGCAAGGTATATCCGGTCAGCGTGTCCGGCAGCAGATCTGCCTCGAAAGGTGCCAAGAGTTCAGCAACGTCGGCAGGTGCTTCACCAGGCGCAAAAGCCAGCTCTGAGTTTGAGAAATAAGATGTAATACGCGGCTGCGCGCCGCCCGTCAGCGTGTCGTTGATATATTCAAAGTTAAACGCCTGTATCATCGCCTCGCGTACCCGCCAGTCATCGAACGGCGGTTTGCGGGTGTTCATGACAAAGCCTGTCATGCCAGAGGGCTTGCCATGCGGGATTTCAGATTTGATGACTTCGCCCCGCGAAACAGCGGGAAAATTGTACTGCTGTTCCCATTTCTGGGCATTAAACTCGCGCTGCGCCGAGATATTGCCCGCTTTGAAGGCTTCGAACATCACCGATGCATCGCCGTAAAAGTCGAGCTTGACCGTATCAAAGTTGTTGGTGCCGCGCCGGAACGGAATCTCGGCGCCCCAGTAATCGGGGTTTCGGGAGAGCTCAACAAATCGGCCTGCTTCATAGTCGCTGATAACGTAGGGCCCACTGCCGATTGGAATCTCCGACAGTGGGGCATTGGCAAAATCTTTGCCTTCCCATTGCGCTTTACTGAGGATCGGACGCAGACCCGCCAAAAGCGCCAGTTCGCGGTTTTCGGTATTAAAAGTGATCCGCAGACTGCGCGGGCCGGTCTGTTCGACGGCATCAATCTGGTTGTGCAGGCTGAGGTATCGCGGATGCCCCTGAGTGCCCAACAGGTCGTACGAAAAGATGACATCTTCGACCGAAACGGGGCTGCCATCAGAGAATCGCGCAGTGTCTCGAAGGGTAAATTCGACCCAAGCGCGGTCTTCAGGAACCTCAATCGATTCGGCCAGAACGCCATAAAGCGCAAAAGGTTCGTCCCAAGAGCGGCCCATCAACGCCTCATGGGTAAAAAATCTGAGCTGCCACGGAACGGTGCCTTTGCGCACGTAAGGGTTCAGGCTGTTGAAGCCACCGGTGTTACCCAAAGTAATGCTGCCCCCCTTAGGGGCATCGGCGCGCACATATGGCAAAGACACAAAATCCGGTGGAAGGGCGGGGGCTCCATACATAGATATCCCGTGTTGCGGCTCGGCCTTGGTCGCCTGCGCGCAGAGAATCACAATGCAAAGCGCAAGAATTCCGCGGAATCCTTGGAAATAAACAGTACCCATTTTGGAGACAATCCCCTGCTGCCCTTGTTTTATTGCTTATGAGCGTATCGGGGTATTTCTATCTTTTCAAACTTTTAGCTTGGACAGACGCGGGAATTTGCTTATAAAGAGATCACTGC
>Ga0316191_10003110_pt1 | contig 12181 bp, 8 predicted proteins | sample Eddworburr2cm_MG_FD_204928 | JGI IMG/M metagenome (GOLD analysis project Ga0316191, IMG submission 204928) | Coastal sediment microbial communities from Maine, United States - Eddy worm burrow 2 cm | ecosystem: Environmental > Aquatic > Marine > Coastal > Sediment | place: USA: Maine | collected...
GGCATCGAGGATGCAGCATTTGCCGATCTGGATCTGGATGGTTTTGACGACGCCGTACTGTCCAGCATAGAAAGTGACACCCAGACCCTCGGCATCCACTGGCTGGAAGGCGACGATCTGGAGGATTCTGCCGACTGGCGCGGCCTCAACCTGGCGCCAGCAAAGCGCGCCGGCTACATGAAGGCCAGGGCTGCGCAGATTGACGGCGTAGGCGGTGCTGACATCGCTGCGGGCACCAAGGCGATTGATGGCAAGGAGGCCGGTATCTTCTGGTTCAAAGCGCCGCGCGAGACTGAGTCTGGCGAAATGGAACAGTGGCAACGTTTTTACGTCGGCGAGGTTGATGTAAAAACCGTGACGCTGGTTATCAAAGATATGGATGCAGATGGACGCCCGGATATTGTATTTGCCGGTCGACGCGGGGTTGGCTGGTTCCGAAATCCCGGTTTTGAGTTGCTGGCGAATTCCCCGGCTACGGCTGTCTGGGAGCGCATTGTTATAGCCGACAACGGCAGTGAATTCACTTTCTGCAATCACATCGTCGATGGCATGGAAGACATGATTGTCGCGACCTCTCACAACTCAGGCATGGTGGCAAAGTGGCTCAAGCGACTGGACGCCAGCGGTCGCAACTGGGCCGAGTACCCGATCACCTCTGACAGCCTGCGCAGCGGGCAACACAGCAGTTTGAAATTTGTCATCAAAGGTGTGGCCTGCGGCTATCTTGACGGTGACGATCAGATCGACGTTGTGTTCACCGGCAGCGGCCACGGTCACGGCGTATTCATGATGACACCACGCACCGACATTGCCAGCGGACTGACTTGGGACCTGGTCAATCTGACGCCCTACGCGAACTACATGAAGTACGACAATTTGAGACTCGTAGACATTGATGCTGACGGAGATCTCGACATCCTGACAACCGAAGAGGGTGCGGGGGTCTTTACACCCGGGAAAGGTGTGCTCTGGCTGGAAAACCCACTTAACGAGTACGTGCTGTTAACGACAGCCACTTTCGCCGAAAGGCGACCGCCATCAACTGCTATGGTGCGTCGTGACTTATAAGCCGGACCGTCGTCAGCGCTTTTGACGCGTTTCCCGCCAATAAGTCTCATCCTCTTCAGAGTTTCGTATCGAAACTACTCGAGAAGTTCGAGTTGAGTGCTCATGAGCGCGAACTTCCAGCACCCAGATTCCCTTCTTGAAGCGACGCACAGCATTCTTGTCTTTACCCGGTTTTCCAGACAACCCGGTGTAAACCCAGGACGCCAGCTGACCCGGGTCAACACGCTCGCCAATTTCAAACGGAGGTCCGATCATTACGCGTCGCTCATGGCTGGTTTCAATTTTCTCGTTCTTCGTCGGTACACTATCGCTGCTCGCAGCCATCTGTGGTCTTGCGATAGGGGCGATTGCACGCCCAACGGTCGCCTGAAGGGCCGATATGAGCGTTTTCAGGCACCACAACAGCAATGCATGCATTTGCAGTTGCTTTATAACCGCGACCACAGCCCCAGCCTGCACCGCGGGAGGTATCCGTCAGATGTCCGTTTGCCGGAACATCTATCACAACGCAGGCTTCGCGCGATGGCCTGTATCCATGTTTGCACTTCCAACCTGAGTCAGCCAGGTAGCCGTTGTCAGGAACCACGATAGCAAGGCACTGGTCCTGGTCCCGAAGATACCCACGTTCACACTTCCATCTATCTCCGAAGTCGAGGTAGGCGTTCTGCGGTATATCAATCAATTCACACTGCATGTTTGACGCTCGATAACCGCGCGCGCACTGCCAGCCCTGGCCATAGCCGCTGTCATCCAGGAAGGCGTTCAGAGGAACCTTTATGGCCGTGCACTTGCCGTCGTCTTCGCGAAAGCCACCATCGCACCTCCAGCCTTCACCATAGGATTTGGATGTCGCGTTATCCGGCACGCTGACGCCAACGTTGTCCGCCCACGTCAAAGGCGCGTAAAACAAACAGGCCGCAAGGGACAGCACTAGACCACGCACTGTCATATCGACTTCTGAGGTTCTTCCAGTTGCCGCACTCGATGCGGGCTCTTCGCATAGTTCACGGCGTCAGACAAGCGATCATACCGATGCCCTTCAAAGTGGAAGACCATCTTCGTTTCAGAAGTTATTCCGAACTCTTCCATTACTCGTTTATCTTCATCAGTCATTACATTACTCAATAGGTGTTGGAACGGCCTGCTAACAAGCGACTCGATCCGAGACAATCGGGCGCATTAGAACCCGCTTGCGTGTTTTTGCGTGAAGTCAATTCGTAGCGCGTAACTGGGTGCTCGCTGACGACCCGTCAACCAGCTGATGTCTGGAAGTGATTGCCGATGAACTCAGAAGAAACAAAGCTCGGCAGACAATTGGGAGGGAGTTCAAAAGTGGCCTGATTATACGTTTTTATCATCAGGAAAGCGCTTGTTATTTATGGCAGGTTTGAACGCTGTAATGTCTGTGGCTATGGGGTTGTCGGCAGGAAAAGTGCCGACCTAGGAGCCAATCGCGGTGCGAATATGAGAAGTCCTACCTGTTGATGAATGCTCTTTCCCGATAGTTGGCGGCACAACGTGTTATGATTCACGCGCTATTTCGCGCAGTGGAGTTCTATATCCACAGCCTTCAACCTTAGTTGAGCCCACTTGTTGACAATCGACCCATACTGGTCGGAACGATCCCGTCGCCTCCTCTGAGACACATACTCAAAGGAGTATCTATGTCATCAGTAAGACCTGCCGTGCCCTTGGGCGCGCCTGAATCCAATCGCCAATCTATTGCCAAAATCGCGGGTTCAGGGCCCGTACCATTTCCAGCCAAACAAGAAATAAGACGCATCGCAACCGCGATTGTCTATTGTGAAGCCAACTTCGGTAAGCTTGACGGCAAAACCGCCAACGGTCTGATCAGACGCTCAGAGAAATATCAGATTCTCTCCGTTATCGACAGCGAAAAAGCTGGACTGGATACCGGCATGGTGCTCGACAACAAAGCGAATGAGATTCCAATATTTCGTGACCTCACTGACGCGCTGGCACACTCTGACAACATGCCCGATTTCTTTGTTTTCGGCATGGCACCATCAAGCGGCATGCTGTCAATTCACGAACGCGCGCTGGTGCTTGAGGCGATGAGCTACGGAATGAACATCGTTAACGGTCTGCATGAGTTCCTGAACGATGACCCGGTGTTTGCTGCCGCATGTGTCGCAAGCAATGTGGAGATCCTTGATGTCAGAAGACCCCGCGCCAAGAAAGATCTGCGCCTGTTCAGCGGCCGGATCAGCGAGGTCAGCTGTCCGATTATCGCCGTGCTTGGGACCGACTGCGCGATCGGTAAACGCACCACCGCCAACATAATCGCCGATGCGCTCAACGAAACGGGGATTAAGACAGTCATGATTGGTACCGGCCAGACCGGACTGATCCAGGGCGCCCGCTACGGCGTCGCCCTCGACGCAGTGCCATCACAATTCTGCGCTGGCGAACTGGAAGCAACCATCGTTGAAGCTTTCGAAATCGAAGATCCCGATGTCATCATTATCGAAGGCCAGGGCGCACTGAGCCATCCCGCCTTCTCATCTTCCTCTTTCATCCTCCGTGGCAGCTGCCCCAACGGGGTTGTGTTACAGCATGCCCCGCGGCGAACTAAGCGCTGCGACTTTGAAAACATGGCAATGCCGACACCGGCCAGTGAAATCAATCTCATTGAGACGTTTGCAGACACAAAAATCATCGGCCTGACCATTAACCATGAGCAGATGAGCGACCTTGAGGTAAGTGCGGCAATCACCCGCTATGAGCAGGAATTGGGCATCCCGGTCACCGATGCGCTGACCAGATCGCCCGACCGGCTGGTGGATATGGTTCTGGCCGCCTTCCCGGAACTGAAGGGCAGGCTTGCTGCCAGCGCCTGATGGCGGCACCGCGGCTGGAGCTCGACCTAGCCAAACTGTTCCACAACGCACAAACCCTGGTTGGACGTCTCGGCAAACGGGGCATTTCGGTGACCGGCGTGACTAAGGCAACCCTCGGCAACGCTGAGGTTGCCGCTACATTGCTTGAGGCTGGGGTAAACGGGCTGGCTGACTCGCGCATCGAGAACATCGAAGCGATGCGTCTTACCCAGGTCTCTGCATTGATGACACTGATCCGTTCACCGATGCTGAGTCAGGCAGAACGGGTCATCGAGCATGCAGACATCAGCTGCAACACTGAAATCGAAGTAATTAGAAGACTCTCACTCGAAGCGCAAAAGGCAGGTCGTAACCACGGGGTGATTCTCATGGTTGAGCTGGGAGATCTCCGTGAAGGCATCATGCCGGAAGACTTAACGGAAGCCGTACGAGAAACGCTTAAATTGCCGAACATCGTCTTCAAAGGGATCGGCGCTAACCTCGCCTGCCGCAGTGGCGTATCGCCGGACTGCAGGAACATGGCGGTGTTATCGGAGCTCGCTGACTCTATTGAGGCAACATTAGACGTACCGGTAGAGATTGTATCCGGAGGCAACTCTGCCAATCTGGCGTGGGCGTTGGGCGGCGCAGAGGTCGGCCGAATCAACAATCTCCGCCTGGGAGAAGCAATCCTGTTCGGCTGCGAAGCCCTCCAACGGAAAACAATCGACGGACTGCATACCGATGCCATCACACTCAGCGCCGAGGTGATCGAAGCGAAAATCAAGCCATCAATGCCATCGGGTCGGATCGCACTAACCGCGTTCGGCAAGGCGCCACCGGTCACAGATCGGGGCCCGGTCAGGCAAGCCATACTCGCGCTCGGACAGCAGGATGTCGATCCAACCGGTCTGCAGGCACCTGACGGAATCGACATCAAAGGGGCCAGCAGTGACCACCTCATCCTGGAGTCTGATCGAGTTGAACTGCCAATAGGTTCAGAAGTGATGTTCGAGTTGAACTACAGCGCCTTGCTCCGCGCCATGACGTCACCTTTCGTGACCAAGGTTATGAGTAAGCGCCTACCGGACGACGGGTTGATTCGACAGCTACCGCTATCAAGGTTTCCACGGGACAATTCGCAGCCGGTGACGGCGGAGGCTACATGATCTCCAGATTTCTAACGCTCGCCGTTATGTCGGTGGGCCTCGTCGGTTGCGGCGAAGATACGGCTCAGACCTGTACTGACAAACCGCCAGGCACTCTGATTATCAACGTCGAGGTTGTTGACGGATCGGGTGCAACCGCGATCTCAGCAAATGTGCGCGTCAACGACGGTCTGATCTCCGAGGTCGGCGACCTCTCCGCCTGCAGCGGAGATGCTGTCGTTGACGGCGGTGGACGTACCCTCGCACCTGGATTTATTGATACTCACAGCCACGCCGACTCACTCATATTCGAACATCCCGATGCCCTGTCAGCGGTCAGTCAGGGCATAACTACGGTCATCGTTGGACAGGATGGCGACTCCCTCTACCCGCTGGCTGACTTCTATTCACGACTGCAACGTACACCGGCGACAGTCAATGTTGCTTCATATGCAGGTCACAACACGATCCGTGAAATGGTACTCGGCGAAGACTTCCGCCGCGCAGCGAGCACCGAAGAAATCAGAATGATGTCAGAATTACTGGCTGGTGAACTCGACAGTGGCGCGCTTGGACTTGCAACCGGCCTCGAGTATGACCCGGGCATATATTCGAGCACAGATGAGGTTCTTGAACTGGCGAGAGTGACCGCTGCCGCAGGCGGACGCTATATCAGTCACATCCGCAGCGAAGATCGTCGGTTCGAAGACGCGATTGACGAAATCATCCTGATTGGTCGCGAAACCGGCATGCCGGTCCAGATATCTCACTTCAAGCTGGCGATGAAGCGCCTGTGGGGTAGCGCTGATGACACGCTTGCGAAACTCGATGCAGCGCGTGCAGACGGTGTGCAGATTACGGCGGACATCTATCCATATGAATACTGGCAATCGACCATGATGGTCATGCTGCCGGAACGCGACTACACCGACCGCGAGGCGATCGCCGAAGTGCTGGATCAGCTGGCACCGCCGGAAGGCATGTGGATGACAAAATTTGATCCTCAACCGGAATACGTCGGCAAAACTCTGACCGAAATTGCGGCTCTTCGTGAGATCGACACGGTGAGCGCTTTCTCACAACTTGCCCAGGAAGCCGACCTCATGCGCAAGGAAACCGGTGAACGCGCTGAAGCTATCATTGGCACAAGCATGACCGAGGCAGACATTGGAACCTTGATGTCCTGGCCGCAGACCAATATCTGCACGGACGGTGGTCTCACCGATCTGCATCCACGCGGAATCGGCTCATTTCCACGCGTGCTTGGTCGCTATGTGCGGGAACAGCAACTCATGACGCTGGAAACCGCCGTTCACAAAATGACTGGACTGGCGGCCGAGCACATGGGGTTCACTGATCGCGGACTCATTAAGCCGGGCGCGGTGGCGGATCTTGTGCTGTTTGATCCGGACACGGTCATCGATCGTGCCACGCCAGAAAATCCGCACAGACTCTCCGATGGCATTACCGCGGTGTGGGTCGGCGGAGAGCTGGTTTTCGAAGATGGCGTAACAACCGATGCACGACCGGGCAAGGTCATACGGCGCTCCAACAAATAGCGATCTCGCCAGCCCTCACTGATAAACCTCAATTCATGAACCTTACAGAAGCTCAACCTACCGTGAGCTCCGATTCGCCGTTGCCGGCCCTTTCGATCTGCCAGGTGACGTCGACCAGCGCATCGAGAAAGCGCTGATCATGACTGACCAGCAGCAGTGCACAGGGGCAGTCAGCGAGCGCCTGCTCCAGCGCCTCGATAGACGGCAGATCCAGATGGTTGGTCGGTTCATCCATCACGATGAGATGCGGCGCGCTGGCCATACCGAGCGCCAGCAGAAGCTTGCGCATTTCACCGGGGCTCGGCTGGCGGCTCTTGAGTAGACGCTCGGGGCGTGAGCCAAGGCGGCTGACCACATTCATGACCTGCCCGAGCCGTTTGCGAGGCAGGCTGCGAGCCTCATCCAGCAGCGCCCGCGCCCTCGCCGCGTCTACCTCCTGTGGCAATACCGTGAGATGCTCAACCGGCACGTTGGCCTGGCTAACTAGATGACGTACCAGCGTCGACTTGCCGAGCCCGTTCAAGCCGGTTACCGCGACGCGATCCTCGGGTTTCAGTACCAGCTGCGGAAACTTCAGCATACGCCCGTTACCCAGCGCAATGACCCCCGCCTCGACATGCAGCAGCGTTGTGCGCCGCGACCGGGAGCCTGGCAACCAGATGCCGACATCGTGTTCTTTGTTCACCATGACCGCGTCGACCAGAGCCTGTGATCGCTCGGCCCGACCATCCAGCTGGCGAAGCAGGCGTCCCGCCTGGCCGTCTTTACCGCTAACACGTGCCAGATTTTTCTTGAAGCGTGCATCGTGGTCTTTAATGGCGATACCACTTTTAGAGCGGTCCTGATGAGACCGCGCTGCCTGCTCACGGCGCTTGTGCGTTTCGCGTTCGAGTCGTTTCCGCTCGCGTACCGCGTTGTCGCGCTCGCGCAACGCGCTCGACCTATTAAGATCCTGTTGCGCCCGCGCTTTCGTATAGCCGCCGGGCACCACCAGCGTGTTGGGTGGTTCCAGCCAGATGCACTGCGTACAAAGTGTATCCAGCAGATCCCGATCGTGACTGACAATCAGCCCCACACCCCTGTAACACTCCAGAGCATCAATGAGCAGCGCTCGCGCTTTCGCATCGATGTGATTGGTCGGTTCATCGATCGCCAGCACCTGGGGATCGTGCCACAGCGCGCAGGCAATCTGGGAACGCTTGCGCTCACCGTGACTGAGCGTCTGCCACCGGTCGAGAAACTCCGGCTCGATGCCTAATCGACCACGGAGCTCGAAAGCCTGCGCATCCCAATCGGCAAGGAACTCCTGGAATTCCGTAGGCGCTTGATCCGTGCGCTGTTCACACCACACAACCCCTTGCGCGCCCTGCACCGTCCCTGAAGACGGCGCAAGACCTCCGACCAGCAGCTTCAACAACGTGGTTTTGCCTACCCCATTGGCACCGATCACACCGGTGAATCCGCGCGGAAAGCTGGCAGACAGGCCAGCGAACAGTGGCTGAGCAGAGTTGTCCCAGCCAAAAGTCAGGTCGCGCGCAACAATCATTGGTTCAGACATTGTATTCTTCTCCTTGCAAAAGGCCGCCGGCGAAGGCGCCGGCGGCATCAATTACATCCGCCAGTACCGCTTTCCGACCGAGCGCGGCTGCGACTGAACGCTGTTCTGACTGCGTCCGGCTCGCTGCTTATCCTGCAGCCAGAAAGGCATGTCGTTGCTCGCCTTAGCGCGCTCCGACTTCCGCCCGGCCCGCTTGTTACGGCTAGCTTTGCCGTGCTGTCGTTTTCTATCTTTCATATTTTATTTCTCCTGGAGCGCGTGCGGTGCAGAAACGGCAGGCGAAACAGTGCCCCCACAGCAAAGCTGCGAGTGCAAAAAAGAGATGCCTGACCGTGTCAGCGGCTGTTCAGCAGGGCAACGAAGGAGTCGCGGACCAATTCAGCATGCAGCCTCATGCACGACAGGGTCGTGAATGTGGCAGGAACAAGCGTTCCTTCGCATTTCTGATCTAAATTTCTGAATTAGTTAACGTGGATGCAGTGTTTTCACACCGCAAGTCACCAGCGACGAGCGATCGTCACCGTTGCCTTAAGCCGCTGTACTACGGGATGTAGTAGAAAAAGATCTTGTTAATCACGTCTTCGGGCCTCCACATGGCGCAGGGGGTGCGCGCAAGTGCTGAGAACGATAATCAAAGCTTGTCGAATCCGCAAGTGCTTTTGCTGGGATGATGTGTGACTTCGTAATCAGCCAGTCAACGCGCGTCGATTTACGCAAAGCAAAAATGCCTCGGCGAATCAGGGCTCGACCAAACACGCAGAAATCACCACACTGTTGCTCATGCGTACGACAGGCGAAACCAACACTGAACCCGCAGGTGCCTTTGAGTTCGGCGACCATCGCGTCAACCTGGATACTTTTGAGCTGTTCTTGGGTGAAACACAATTGGCTGTCGAGCCGCAGGTATTCAGCCTACTCAGCTACCTGATTCACAACCGCGACCGACTGATCACCAAAGAGGAACTGCTCGACGAGCTTTGGGGACATCGCTACGTCAGTGAATCCGCCCTGTCCACTCAGATCAAGTCTCTGCGCAAAGTGGTAGGCGACGATGGGCAGCGTCAAGCGGTCATTCAGACCGTCAGAGGGCGCGGCTATCGCTTTGTCGCTCCGTTGAAGAAACAGGCTGACTCGCACCCGTTACCGGCTAACTCCCCCGGCGCCCAACCGACTCACAATTTACCAAGAGAGCGCACGCCACTATTTGGCAGGGCGCTGGATGTTGAGCAGTGTTTCCAGCTCATAGACCAAAACCGGCTCGTCACCATTCTCGGCATTGGCGGCACTGGCAAAACCCGGCTGGCTTTGCGGGTCGGGCAGGAGGCTATCGCGCGCTTCCCTGATGGCATATGGCTCGTCGATCTGATTCCGTTGGCGAGCATCGAATCCCTGGAAATCGCGGTCGCCGACCTGCTGGGCATGACCCTTGCCGCAGGCGAGACGCGTCCCCAGCTAATCAACGCGCTGCATCAGAAAGACTTGCTGTTGATTTTCGACAACTGCGAGCACCTGCGCGAAGCCACCGCTGATCTGATCAACGATCTGCTCGAGTACACAGAACGTCCACAGATATTGGCCACCAGCCGGGATCCACTGGATCTCATCGACGAGCATCGCTTTTTCCTCAACCCGCTGGCCACCCGCACAGGCAGCGGCATCCCGCCCGCTGTCGAGTTGTTCATGGCAACCGCACGACGCCATGGCGTCACCCTGACAGCGGATCTGCAGACCGACATTGCGCAGATCTGTACCCGACTCGACGGATTACCGCTGGCCATCGAACTGGCTGCCGCGCAATTACGTCACCTGACCCTTGACGAGCTCGGCGCGCGCCTGGATAAGCGCTTTGAAGTACTTGCCGGGCGTGAGCGCTCGCCTTCCGGTCGACAGAGCAACCTGGTGGGTGTGCTCGAAGACACCTGGGATATGCTCTCAGAGGCTGAACAAGCGCTATTGCAACAGCTCACCGTGTTTCCGTCCCGTTTCACCATGACCTCGGTGGAAGAACTGTTCACTGACACGTCACGTGACGAAATTTCTACTGGTGTTTCCCGTCTGGTGGATCTGGGATTGATCCAGCGTACCTCTGCCAGGGGTAACTGGTGGCGTGTCCTGGAAACCGTTCGCGCGTTCGCAGTCCAGAGTCAGGCTGAAAATGATCGAGGTCTGGCGGCAGCACGCCATGCTCACTGGGTCTTGAGCAAACTCGGCCGTTTTCCAGATGATCAGCTCGACAACCTGAGCCAGGCCCAGTGGTGTCTCGAGCACTATCCAGACCTGGACGCGGCAGAACGATCTTTCGCGGACACGGCTGAACTGGAACACGCTTATGCTATCTGCGCCGGAACCGGTCTGATGGTGCAGTTGGATGATGGCGCTCGAGCTAAACAAAAACTCATGCGGGCAGAGCGCTATCTTGCAGAAGATCCAGCTCCGTACTGGCGGGCCAGGCTACATGCTATCGCCGGCTTGAGCGCACAGGCTAACCGCCTGCCCGATCTGCTTTACACGCACACACAATCCTATGTCGGCCTGGCCCGGCAACTGAACGATCCTGAGCTTTTAGCCAATGCACTGCTCATGCAGTCCCTCACCACCGGGTTCATCGACGCTGATCAGGCCCAGGCACAACTCACCGAGATGATTGAACTGGGTGAACGTGCAGCGAACTCGTCGTTAGTTCAATCGGGCAACTGCTATCGCGCCTGGCAGTATGTCATGAGCCGGGATTACCAGCGCGGCCGTGAATTGGCTCAGCAACTGGTTGATCAGTTCACCGCAGCACCCGATAGCATAGATAACCCTGCCTACAACGCCACAGGCATCATCATCACGTGCACTGTTGTGGATGAACCGGAAACAGCTGCGCGCTGGGCTGCAACAATCACCGACTTTCCAGCCGCCATCTCTTTCTGGGGTATTCAGAATCTGCTGGCATGTGTGGAAGCGAGCACGTCAGACTTCGCCGCTTCAGCCCGGCGCTGTCTGGACATCAAAGTGCGCCTGAATCGTGCAGCCAGAGACGAGTTCCCGGATGTTCTGGTCACGGCAATCCTGCTGGCGTTGCGACGCGGTGAAACTGATCTTGCGCAAAAATGGCTGGCCGTTATCCGCCACAGCCGTGTGCCCATTCAGATGTATCACACAATCGCCATTTACCGGCAGCTGTATGAGCAACTCGGATTCGGCGATTACACCGCCGATAACACTCCCTCACTGGATGCAATCCGCGATTCCCTCGAAGCCTGGCTGGTCAAACTGAGCGAATCACGGGCGTAATCTGGTAGCATTCTCCGGTAAATCTTAACCTGGAGTGGAGAGTGGCCCCGGCATCTCCGATCACTGCCCAGATCTATACTTTCGAGCAATTCAAGCTCGACCTGGGATCGTTTTCGTTATACGCGGGCACCGACGAAATCAGCCTCGAACCGCAGGTCATGTCATTGCTCACCTATCTTGTTCAGCACTGCGATTCGGTTGTCAGTCGCGATGAACTGCTAGACGAACTCTGGGGCCACCGCTATGTCAGCGATTCCACCGTGGCGACTCAGATCAAAGCCCTGCGAAAAGCCCTCGGCGACGACGGCCGCAATCAACGGATTATAAAAACAGTCCATGGTCGTGGTTACCGTCTGGTTGCACCGGTAACCAGAGTCCAGTCAGTACCGCAAGCTGCGCCTGTGGTGACAACCAATCGAACCAGCAACCTGGGTTACGAACGCACCAAGCTGATCGGCCGAGATGCAGACCTCAAACGTTGCATCGAGGCGCTGGACAGCTACCGGCTGGTGTCTCTGCTGGGTATCGGCGGAGCCGGTAAAACCCGCCTTGCCAAAGCCGTGGGGCGAGCAGTCCAGCCTGACTATCCTGCCGGCGTATGGTTTGTAGATCTCGTACCCGTCCGCGATGGAGCGGGGATCGACACCGCCATCGCCTCAGCGATGGGTATCAGCGTGCAGGCTGGTGAGGCTCGAAGTCAGATCGCCCAGGCAGTGCGAGAGCGCCGGG